>ERZ857801.2896-NODE-2896-length-13262-cov-48.695616_pt1 | contig 13262 bp, 17 predicted proteins | sample MGYA00519762_ERZ857801 | MGnify/ENA primary metagenome ERZ857801 (study PRJEB31778, sample SAMEA3449368) | human gut metagenome | biome: human gut; feature: human-associated habitat; material: faeces | place: United Kingdom | collected 2010/2012 ...
TCATGCTGGCGTACTGGCGGGACGCGGCCCAGTGGGCGAAGGCCCATCCGGAGGACGAGGATGCGGGCATGTGGCGGATCGAGAACGCGGCGGCGCGCCTGGCCGCGGACCGGCTGCACGCCATGGGCCTGCCGGTCGCGATCGCGTACGCGGAGCCCGAGGCGTGACGGACACCGTAGGGGTTATTTGACTTCCATGATTCGACTGCATGGTTTGGAATCAAGGCCCGCATCCGCCGACAGGCCCCCGATTGACACTTACGTACAAACGCCGTACAATTATGGCATGACGGAAACCACCAACAAGGCCAGCCGCTTCGAGATGCGGCTCACGCCATCACAGAAGGAACGCCTCGACCAGGCGGCCGCGATCCGGGGGCTCAGCACCTCTCAATGGGCGTTGACCAACCTGCTCGTCGCCGCCGACCGGGACATCCGGGAGTCTCATGTCCTCCATTTGGACGACGAGGCGTGGGATTCGTTCGTCCGGGCACTGGACGAGCCCATGCCGGAGGAGATGGTCCGGCTGCTCGAGAGCGAGCCGATCTGGAAATGACCGATTTCACCCCGCCGCGGCGTCTGACCGTCAAGGACGACGCCGACGGTTTCGACTGCGGCCTGCCGGTTGTCAATGACTGGCTGCGGAACCAGTTGAGAAATGCCGGCAAGCAGCATACGGCGGTCGCCTATGCCACGTTCTGCGACGGCGCGCTGGCCGGGTTCTACACGTTGAGCGCGTACAGTATCAGCCATGCCGAGGCCAATGGCTGGCTCAGGAGGAACAGCCCGGATCCGATTCCGGCGATTCTTCTGGGCATGCTCGGCGTGGACATGCGCTACCAGACCATGCACGTGGGAGCCCAGCTGCTCAGGGACGCCGCCATGCGGGCGATGGGCGCGGCGGAGATCGTCGGCGCGAAGGCGTTGCTCGTGGAACCGGCCTCGGACAGAGCCACGCGCTTCTACGAGCATTACGGGTTCCGCCACATCGAACGATCGGGCAGGATGTTCATCCCGCTCCGTCCGGCGTGAACGGGGTCGCTCCCCATGGGATGAAGGAGGCGGGGAAGGCCGTTGGAACGGTCCTCCCCGCCTCCTTGTTTTCTCTCGAACCGTTTTCGTCGGCCCGCCGTTCATTTCCTTGGCGGGCGTGGCCTGCCGTCCGAGTCGAACTGGGCGAGCTGTCCGATGGCGTTGCCGGTGTCGGCCAGGGCCCCGGTGAGCAGTCGGATCCGTTCGCCGGTGTCTGTGGTCCGGGCGGCGAGTCTGAGCTGGTCGATGGCCGCGTTCACGTGGTTGCGGTAGACGAAGTCGTCGCCGGCCGCCTTGGCGAGGTCCTCCGTGGAGTCGTATCCGGCTTGTCTGCGCATTTCCACGAGGCGTCGGCCCATCCGTTCCTGCGGGGTGGTTCGTTGCGCGGGCTTGGGGGCGTTCATGCGTGGTTTTCCTTCCGGTGTTTGGTCCATGAGGTCGAGCGCCTGGATGCCGAGGCCGGCGGCGAGGTCGAGGATGATGCGGCTGCGTTTGCTGCCGGTGGCCCATCTCCTGGTTTCGATGCCTCCGATGGTCTGCGTGGTCTGTCCGGCCCGGATGGCGAGTTCGGCCTGGCTGAGCCCTTGGCGCGTCCGATGCCAGGCGAGGCGGGTGCCGGTCCATCCGGCGGGCGGGTCGTCCGTGGCATGGTCCGGTTCGGGCCGGCCGGCGAGCTTTTCCATGCTGGTGTCGAGCGCGATGGCGACGCGGGCGAGGATCCCGGCCGCCATGTTCGCGGTGTCGCGTTCCCCGCTATCGTATTGGCGCAGGCTGCGGTATGGCACGTTCGCGTGTTCGGCGAGCTGTGGGCAGCTCCATCCCCGTTTCGTGCGCATCCTCCGGATCACGGTGGTCCCGTCCTCTCCCTCTTGGGGCGTCTCGCCCGTGAGACGGGCGGGGTTGACGCCGAGGGTCTTCGCCCATTGCCGGATCTGGTCGGGTTCGAGCGTGGTCAGCGGGGTTTCGCCTTTCTCGATCCGTTCGACGGTCGTCATATCGATGCCGGTGAGCCGTGCGAGGGTCTGTTCGAGGACGCTTTCCCGTTCCCTGATCGCGCGTAGTTCCGCCGCTCCGATGGGTATGGTCCTGCCGGTGCCGCTCATCTGTCGCCTCCTGTCAGGTAGATGTCGAACAGGGGTCCGGGTTCGACGAGGCCGGTGCGGATGTCGATGGCCTGGATGGCCTCGAGGGTGCCGATCATGTTCCGGATGGCGGGTCTGCTGCGCGTGGCGAACGCGCCGTGCCCGTCGATGAGTTCGAGTCCCTGTTCGGTGACGCTGCGGCGGGTGGATCCATGCAGGGCGGCGGCGAGCACGCCCGGCCTGACGCCGTGGCCGAGCTCGCGTTGGATGTTCGCGATGTACCGGCATGCGATGCGGATCGATTCGCGGCCCATGGGCTCGCCCTGCCACTCCCCCGTTTCCGGTGCCGTCCGCCGCCGGCGGTACGGGTTCGACGCCGGTTTTTTCACGATCTCCCTACCGTCAGCCTGGCAGTTGGAGCAGTTGGAGCAGTCGTCGCGTCTGGTGCCGGGCGGGTCGAACATGGCGAGGATGGTCCGGCGCAGGCATCGGCGGGTCTCGCAGTATGCGCTCATGGCGTCGAGTCGGGAGTCCATGAGCTGCGCGGCCCTGATGCGTGAGGGGTCGCCGGATTCCTCGGCGCGGCTTTTCGCCTCCCATGCGGCGTGGCGCAGCCATCGCCAGTCGCCGGGGCTCCAGTAGAGGATTGCGTCGGCCGGCTTGCCGTCCCGGCCGGCTCGGCCGGCCTCCTGCCAGTAGGCTTCGAGGCTTTTGCACGGCCCGTCGTTGAGGACCCATCTGACGTCGGGCTTGTCGACGCCCATGCCGAACGCGCTGGTGGCGCAGATGACGCGCGGATGGCCGGCGAGGAACCCGTCCTGCACCCGTTTCTTGTCCGCGTCCCTCATTTCGGCGTGGAAGGCCATCGCGTCGATGCCTTCGGAGCGCAGTGTCTCGGCGAGCCGTTCGCAGCCTTTCCGGTTCTCCTTGTAGATTATGCCGCTGCCCTTGTGCCGTTTCGCCCAGGCGATCATGGCCTCGAGGCGTTCGCCGGGCCTGGCGCGGACCACCGTGAGGCGCAGGTTCGGCCGGTCCGCGTCGGTCGTGACCGTCACGGGGTCGGCCAGGTGCAGGAGTTCGCGGATCTCCCCGGCCTGCGTCCGGCTTGCGGTGGCGGTCAGCGCCATGACCACGGGGCGCGGGGACAGGGAGTCGATGAATTCGCCGATGCGCATGTAGCTGGGTCGGAAGTCCGATCCCCAGTGCAGCACGCAGTGCGCCTCGTCGACGGCGAGCAGGCTGATGCGGATGCGGTGGCTGAAGTCGGCGAAGTCGGGCGCGTGCAGGCGTTCGGGTGCGACGTAGAGGATGCGCAGTTCGCCGGACAGGGCGCGCCCGTACACCTCGGCGCGTTCCTTCTCGCTCAGCCCGGAGTCGATGAGCGCGGCGGGTATGCCGTGTGATCGCAGGTGCCGCACCTGGTCGCGCATGAGCGCCCTCAATGGTGTGACGACGAGGGTGAACGTGCCGGGCCTGGCGGCGGGGAGCTGGTAGCACACGGACTTGCCGCCGCCGGTGGGCATCACGGCCATGACGTCGCGGCCCGAGATGATCGCCCCGACGGCCTCCTCCTGGCCGGGACGGAACGAGTCGAACCCGAAGAACCGCTTCAATGCGGCCAGCGTGTAATCCCCGTTACCGGCCATTCCGTTTCCTTTCTTTTCACCCACAAGTTTAACACCCTCAAGTATAGCATACTTATTTATTCCATGGCGTTTCAACGAAAGCGGCGGAATCACCGGCCGCAGGGCATAGATTGTTTATCGACCGCCCAGCGCACAAGGAGGAAGCCATGCAATCAGACTCTTCAAAGGCATATGAGAACGCGAGGGCGGAATACGAGCGCCTGTCCGGCCAGCCGGCATTCATCCGCCTCATCCGGAGGAAAAAGCTGGACGAGGCCGAAACGGACATGAGAGAGAAGCACAATGTCTGGGTCAGCGAGGAGGTGAGCGCCCTCGCCAATGCTTGGACCCCGGAGAGACTTCCTCCATACCGTATGATGGCGGAACTCGACGCCCGGTTCGGTACGGACAGGGGAACGGTGGAGACCTTGTTACGCAGGGAATACGATCGCTCCTATCCACTGTCCTCCTTCCATTGGCCGATGTCCCGAGTTCGCAGCATCCTGCCTGCCGCCCTGAGGGCATGCGAGGAATCCTACGAATCCGTCAGACAGGCGGGACTCCTCACGCAGGAGGTTCTCGACGCAGTCGACCAGTGGAGGAAATCCGACGGCCCCACCTCCGATTTCCGTCGCCTAGAGGCATTGCCTCCCTCTTCGAAGGTATTCGCTAAGCTCCCGTCGGGCCTTCGAGTCTGGCATCGAATGCCTCTGTCCCGGCCGAATTCTTTCTTCCCTGAGGATTCCCGATGCCGGGCGATGTCCGGCCATGTGCTGTCGCTGCGACAAGGGGATTCCTTCTCTCTGATGCACCCGTTGTCGGCCTCCCCCATAGCGGATTGGTGGGGTGCCGGAACGCCCGCCGACCTGTCCCTTGACAAGCCGGACAAGGGAAGCGGCATCATTTGGGAGATGGTCGTTTTGACGGGACTGGTCTGGCCGACCGACGCCTATCTGAACTATGGCGCGCGTCATGCGGATTCTCTGGAGGTCATAATCCCGGCCCAGACGACCTGGATTGTGGACGGGTGGAGAGACATCATTTACACAAAGGAGATGACGGGGTTCCGCAAACTGTCCCCGCGCCCCCGATGTCCGTTTCCGCACGCTGATGGTTCATCAGGTCGGTTTCACCAGAATCAACGTCATCGACGACGATCCGGCACCTGTCATCTGACCCTTGAATCGGCGCCGGCACCATGTCACCCGGGTGCATGGGGCGGAAGCGGGGTGGTATGGTGATCGGTCCGGACGGTTGCGGTTTCGATATGCGTTCGCCTTCGGAGATGGAGGCGGATGACGCGCGGCGGGAGTCGTATGAGGCGGCGCATGCGCCTCGTATGGCGGTCACGTCGCGTATCCGCCGGGTGGTGCAGCCGGAAGGCGGGTATCTGCCGTTGTCCCTGTTCGACGAGGTTTGTCTGGCTGATCCGGTGCCGTTGTATGCGTTCGAGGACGTCCCGGCGGACGTGACGGGCCTCGCGGTGGATTACCTGTCCCGTGTGGCGCGGGGCGTGCCGGCGCGGGATGCGTTCCGGGTGCCGTTGGCGGGGGCGCGTCTGGTGGGCCGGTCTGCGGATGCGGAACGGCTGCTCGCCATGGTGGACGGGTTCTCCGACCGTTCGGTGCGGGCCGCGTGCCTGCTGTGCGGGTTCGACGCGGCGTCGCGTCGGGGCCCGGCGAGGTGGCGGGCGGGCAGGGTCATCGATCCGGGGCCGGCCACGGTGTATAACGTGCGGCGCATGGTGGCGCGCACGTTGAGGTTCATGGACCGGGTGGGGCCGGTCGTGTGGGAGGGGTTCACGTTCGACGGCGGCTACACGGACCGGGTCACGTCCGGAGACGGGGACCTGCTCACCGCCGACGGCCTGTGGGATCTGAAGGTGAGCCGTTGGCCGCCGAACCCGACGTACACGCTGCAGCTGCTCGTCTATTGGCGGCTCGGCCTGCATTCCACGCATCCCGAGTATCTCAGGGTGCGGCGTCTGGGCCTGTACAACGCGCGGTCGGACACGATGTGGAGCGTTCCCGTGGCCCGGATCGGCGCCGATGCCGTGCGTGCGGTGGAGCGGGATGTGATCGGCTATGCGGACGGTCTCTGACTCTCGCGCCGGCCGGTTCTATTCGCGGGGGTTCGTGGCCGGGAGTTCCGGCATGGGGCGGGCGAGTCTGGCGGCCGCGTCGGCGAGCAGCCGGCGGGCCTGGTCCACGGTGTGGGCGGCCTCGTGTTCGCGTCGGTCGGCGTCCGCGATCCTTGCCTTGGCCTCCGCGTCGATTCCCGCGGCCTTCTCCTCGGCTGTTTTGAGGATCCGGTCGGCTTCGGTGTTGGCGTCGGACAGGAGTTTCTGCGCCTGTTCGCGGCTTTCGCCGATTCTCCTGTCGGCTTCCTGGGCGATCCCCTGTTTGCGCCGCGTGGCCTGTTCGATCTGTTCGTCCGCTTTTTTCTTCGCTTCGGCGGTCAGGGTCTCGGCTTTGGCCCGCGCCTTGCCGAGGATGGTCCTGGCTTCCGTTTCGGCCTTGTCGAGGATGGCCTTGCGTTCGGCCTTGGCGCCGTTGACCATGTTCTGCATGTCGACGCCGATGTGCTCGTAGGGGTTCGACGCCTGGTATTCGAGCTTCTTGTTTTGCTCCCGGAGCATGGTCAGACGCTGGTTGAGCTCCCCGTTCTCGGTCTGCCGCGCGTGGTTCTCGCGTTTGAGCCGGATGATCTCGGCCTGGTCGAGCGTGCGGTGTCGTTCGAGTTCGGCGACGCGTCGTTCCACGGCGTCGGCCCGGTATCCGCCGATCGTGGCGCGGGGCAGGTCGAGCGGTTTCGTCTCGGCGCGCCCGTAGTCGCGGATGGGTTGGATGAACTGGGTCTCCTCGCCGTCGGATCGTCTCGCCTCCGTGCCTTCGGTGTCTGTCATGATGGTTCCTTTCCTGTCGGCCGGTGCGTTTCGCATGGGTCACCCGCGCCGGCCGCGATAATCGGATCCACGTCATAGGTATACGTGAATATGCGTTTTTTTGATGATTCACGTATACTTATGTTCATGCGTAGGGAGTTGGCGATGAACCGCCTGAGGGATATGGACACGGGTTTCGGCGTGCACGTGTATCGCAAGCCGGATCTGGCGCTGGTTCTCGGGGAAACGGGACAAAGGCTCGACCGCACCTTGTCGAGCCTGGTAGCGGCGAACGTGCTGGTCCGCGCCGCGCGCGGCGTGTACGCGTTCGCCTGGTCGGCGCATCTCGGGGAGGCGACGCTGCATACCGTCGCACGCCGGCTGCGCCCCCGACAGCTGGTGTGGGAGAGCCTGGAGAGCGCGCTGAGCCGTTGGGGCGTGATCAGCCAGATCCCGGTGGATCGCGTCACGTTCATGACCACCGGCCGTGAGGGCTTGGCCGTGACCCCATATGGGACGATCGAGTTCACGCACTGCGCGCTCGACTGGTCGAGGATACTCCCCAACCTCGTGCCGCGTGACGGTGGGATGACGCCGCTCGCGTCGAAACGTTGGGCGTATCGGGACCTGAAGGCCACAGGCCGTAACCTGGATCTCGTGGACATGGATGAATTGGAGAACGACGATGGATGGGAGTGACATGGCGTTCGACTACAAGGCGGTCGCGGCGGGCATCGCGCGTTCGGAAGGCATGGGTGCCCTGCTTCCCGTGGTGGAGAAGGAACTGCTGCATTACCGGATACTTTCCGCCATGCAGGACGGCGGCTTCTTCGGCCCGATCGTGTTCCAAGGAGGCACGAGCCTGCGTCTGTGCCACGGATCCCCCCGTTACAGCGAGGACCTCGACTTCGCCGGCGGCACGGGTTTCGGCGTCGATGACCTTCGGGGGTTGGGCGAATGCGTCAGGTCCTCCCTCGCCGGCATGTCCCCGGACGTGCAGGTGAAGGTTCGCGAACCGGTCCGGGACGAGGGCCTGGTGAGGAGATGGCGCATATCCATCCGCACGGCGGCGCAACGTCGTGATCTGCCGAGCCAGTCGATCAAGCTGGAGGTCGCATCGGTGCCGGCGCATGAGCCGCAGGCGAGGCCGGTCAGGGTCAATTATCCCTCCGTGTCGGCGATCGCCGGGGACATCATCCTGGCGGTGGAAAGCCCCACCGAGATACTCGCGGACAAGCTTCTGTCGTTTGCATGCTCCTCCCATATCCGCCGTCGTGACCTGTGGGACATGTGCTGGCTGTCGTCCAGGGCCGACGTGGATGCGTCTCGGGCGTTCCGGATGGCCACGCTCAAGGCTGGGGAATACGGGGAGGTCGGAGAATGGGAGGCGCGCGCAGGCCGGCTGCGTGAGATCCCGTCGGTGTTGTCTTCGGACGCCTTTCTGGACGAGATGCGAAGGTTCCTGCCGGCCCGAATGCTCGTCGCCACCGTCGAATCCCTCTCCTGGCGCGAGTACGCCTCGCAGGCGGTCACCGGGCTGTATGATCCCTCCGGGCCCGCATGGGCGTCGCCGTATGGCTCGCCGGGTTTCGGGCGGCCGATGCCTGAGCCCGACCAGTCTTCCGCCGTTCCCATGTGGCGTGACGGGGGTCCCGCTCTTTCCTGAGGCGGCGTCCTCGCCCCATTCTCATCTCATCCGCAGCGCGCGCAGCATGGGGTTATGGTATGGTTCGGTGACTTCCATGAGGCGGGTCGGCCGCCCGTAGGGTCCGTAGGCGGTGATGGCGGGTTCGACCGGGCGGATGATGCCGGCGCGTTCGAGTTCGAGCAGCGGGTATGCGGCCGACGGGTCGGGGTTCGGGTAGAACCTGCCGTCCGGTGGGATGGCCCCGTCGGGTTCCCAGGAGACGTCCAGCTTCCCGCCGGGTCCGGTGACGGTCAGTCCCATGCCGCCGCCGTGGTGGCGGCCGGCGAGCAGGTGCCAGGTCTCGAGCGCGTCCGTATCCCCGCCGTGTCGGGGGTCGGCGTGCCAGGGTCTGCCGCGTGTGGCGAGCAGGTGGCGGCGTTCCCCGTCGAACCTCGCCGCATCCAGTCGCCTCCATGTCCACCGGTCGACCTCGAAGCGGATGCCGTGTCCCCTGATGAGGGGCGGCACGGCCCCGGTGACGGGGTTCACTTGCGGCCTCCGCGGATGATGTGTCTGACGCACATGGCGAGCAGGACGAGGTCGAGGGCGGCGGTGATGATCCACAGCCATCCCATTCGCGGCATGATCGCGCATTCGATGATCAGGAGGATGAGGATGGCGAGGCATGCGAGGGCGAGGAGGATGGCCTTGCGGCGTTCGTCGTCCATCATTCCCCTCCGTCCGTCTCGTCGGTCCAGTATTGGTCCTCGAACCAGTGGTCGAAGCGCATGTCGCCCGATCCGGTGGCGGGGTTCGAGGCGAGTGTGGCCTCGTCGGCCGCCGGGTCGTACAGGCGGTCGACGTCGAGGTCTCCGAGCCAGTCCTCGAGCCATGCCTCGAGTCCGCTGCCGTCCTCGTTGTCGTCGTCGGCGATGAGCCGGATGGCCCTGCTGATGAGGATCTCCTCGATGACGCTGTGGGCCGCATGGTTCGCGGTCGGGTCGGCGAGGCGGGCGCGCAGGCGTATTGCGGCGCCGAGCATGCGGTAGAGGAATTCGCGGTCGTACCGGTCGAGGTACCGGTCGGGCAGGAGGTCCGTGACGGGGTTCCCGTCGTCCTGGCCGAGGTGCGTGCCGCGGGGCATGCGGCCCAGACGTCTGGTCTCGATCCTCGTCATGGTCTCGATCATGGACAGGTTCTCGTCGAACAGCCTTCGTGTGCGGGTGCCCGGCATGGGGTGGTCGCCGCCGGTGTCGTTGTTCATAGGTTCCTTCCTTACTTCGTGTATCTCGTGTATTCCCCGTGTTGGGGGCCGATGAGCGTGATCTGCGCGTCCACGATCCTTTTGCGCCGTTCGAGCTCGCGTATCCCCCGGTTCAGCCAGGCGGACAGTTCGACGCAGCCGACGGTGGCCGTGTCGCATTGGCGCAGGTCGCGGGCGACTCCCTCGAGCAGGAGTCCCTGGACCGCGAGCTGGATCACGTCGCTGTTCTTGAACTGCGTGGCGGCCTGTTCGAGCCGGTCGACGGGGTTCGGGTCCGCGCTCATCGGACGGTCCCGTCCGCCATGCTCAGTTCGAGCCGTCGCAGCCGTTCCTCGAGTGCGTTGATGCGCATGGTCTGGGCGAGCACCACGTTCATCGGCGCGGGTCTTCCCTCCCTGCCGGCGTCGCTCGCCGGGGCGTGCGGGCGCGTCGTCCCGGCGTCCGGCGGTTCGCGCTTCCACCGGGCGATGCACCGTTCGATGCGTTTGTTGCCGATGATGCGCGGGTCCAGCCCTGCCTCGCGGAAGATCCTGACGGGGCTTTCGCCCCGCCGGTAGCGTGTGACGGCCTCGCGTTTGAACGAGTCCGTGTAGGTGATGCGCGTGCGGGTGACCCATGCCACGGCGTCCAGTCCGGACAGCAATGCCATCTCGGCGTCCGAGAAACCCGTCATGCCCATGGCGTCCCCGCCTCCGGTGCGGTCCCTCCCGGGATTCCGGAGACTCGTCCGGCCGGTCTTTCCGTCCTGTGGTCCTGCATGTGCGGCTCCTTGCCTCTCCGGGGCCCTGCCTTGTGGCCCCTTCGCCCATGCCACCCGTGGCCCCTTCTATATCGGGGGATTCCTCCGCCGCGCAAGACCGATCTTTCTTCGTGTCCGCAGCCCCAAAACAAAATGTTGACAATGACAATAAACAACGTTATTGTTGTCACCGTCAGCAAAAATATTGCTGACGGCTGATAGTCGAAGGATTATCGCAGATAAAGGATAAAAGAACAGAGCCGCTCCTTGAGAAGCTCAAGGAACAGGGATGGCGCATCGAAGCCAAGAAGAAAGGCTGGATGTGCTACCCACCCGACAAGTCGAAGCCGGGCGTTCCCATACACAAGACACCTTCGGATGCCAGATGGTATGAGAATTGCTTGAAATACCTGAGACGCGGCGGGTTCCAAGAGTGAGCGGTCGCTAATCTTGCGGAGACGAAGTTTCCTAGGCTTGTCACCGCAAGATTAGCACACCCTCTGTTCCCCCATCAACCTTCGACCGCTAGGGCGGCTGGATGGCGTGCGCCCATGGAGGCATCTCCCGGCGCACGCCATGCAATACATCGGATAGGTGAAACATGACGAGAGCACGAGAATGGCAGGTTTCCCTTGACTTCAAGGCGAGACTCGACGAGGACGCGGCGTTCGACCTCATGGAAGCCCTCGGAAGATACGGGGCCTCGGTGGCGGTCGACCCCGGGCACACGGGCGGCGGACTGACCCTCGCCGTCGACGCCCCGGACGGGGAGACGGCGCTGGCCAAGGCGCGCACGCTCCTTGAGAAGAACATGCCCGGCGCGACGGTGACCGGACTCGAAGCGAGGGAATGGGCCGACGCCGTGGCGCGAAACCGCGAACCCCTATACCCGCCGGTGGTGGGCTACGCCGAGATCGCGCGCATGACCGGCGTCACCAGACAGAGGGCGTACGCGTTTCCCAGGATCGAATCCTTTCCCAAGCCGGTGATAGAGACCTCACAGGGCCCCCTCTATTCCGAGGACGCGGTTCGCGCATGGGCGCAGACCCGCGAGCTCAGACCCGGACGTCCGAAAGCGATGGAATAGGAAACGATGCGAGAGCCCCGCGGCCGCACGGCGCGGGGTTTATTTTTTACAAGGAGGAAGCGGCCGTTCCCCGATGGATTCGTCGGGAAGGGAATCGGCTGTCACCAGGTCCGGTCCGGTTGGATCACGGGACGTGTGGCCCGGTCCCTGAGCCGGAATGATTGGGTCATTCGCGCATGGGCTCCCTCGAGCATCACGGTCCAGGTCGTCGGGGACACGGTCCTGAGCCCGATGCCGTTCTGAAACGCCAGGATGAGGTCGTTGCGGACCGGTGTCTGTCCCTTGTTCCGGTTCTCCACGGTGTAGCGCACCTCGAGCAGGTCCTTGCGGATGGCGTATTCCACGTCCGTCAGGAGCAGCCCGTCATGTTCCCCGTATTCCAATAGACAGGGTGTGAATTCCTTGCCCCGTGGTACGTGCCATTCCCTCCATTCCGCGTGTTCTTCCAAGAGCAACCCCACATATCCGACGGCCAAAGCGGTCAGTACAATCAACACGGCGATGACAACAAAGCTCATTTTCCCCTCCCGCAGAAGAAGGCATGACGAATATGGACGAATCTAAAAGCGGACGAGCATTGAATTCCGCGGAAAAGGCCGAGGCGGATGCCCCGACCAACAAGCAATGGCTCGATACCATCGGCGGCCCGACGGGAAGCCGCCGATGATTGTCCGATTCCGATGACCGTCGGCATTGTTTTATTGCCGATATCGGGCTGATGGCGGATAATCGGGATCATGAAGGATGGAATCAATCAATGCGGGGGTTCCGGCATCGAGTCCGTTGATCATTTCGACGGTGTCGGAATCGTCAGGATCAGACCAGTGGTCAATAAGGTGGAGATAAAGAGGGCCAAGCGTCTGATTGTCGAACAGATCCCTCATCTTGCCGATATAGAATTCCCAAAGCGGCCGGTCGAGGATGACGGCACGTTGAGGCCTCTTTTTATAGGGGCGTTCTCCAAGGACGGCCTCATAGGCGCCGCCTTCGTCACGCCAGGAATACAGGCAGCCCAGTCGTTCCTCGGGTATTTCTCCGCGTCGGCCGGAGCGTATCAGTGCGCGGAGCTTGTCAGGCGTACGGTCGCCGAAGTCGAGGGGATCGCAGTCGTCGACGAGTACAGGCGCAGGGGCGTCGCACTCGCCCTGAAAAGGTACATCGATGCCTGGGCCGCCGATCACGGCGCTTGTCTCGTATTGTCCGTGCCCACGAATGAGGCAGCGCGTGGCCTCAACGAGAAGTCCGGCCACCGCGTCCTGGAGCCCGATGTCCTTCTCATGCTTCAGGTCGTATATGCCGACGGCGGTCCCTGCTCCCTTCCCTTTGCTTTGGAACGTGGGCAGGAGGCAGGATACAGTTGCTGGGCATTCCTTCCAATCGCCAAACCTGGCGGGATGTCCGTCAGGGCGGGACAATGCCCTTCCGTCGCTTCCTCTCCTGGAGTATCCGGTGAGGAATACTTCGCCGTCAAGTGGGAGACCCGCGACGGTGACGGGAATTGGATCGCCACGACCAGCCGTTTGAGGGGCGTACGCGCCGACGTCATGGACTGATGCCATTCCATCAGGCCCCATGCCTGGCGCTTCGGCGTTCTTGTCTTCCTGATGATTCATTCCTCGTCCTTCCCCTGGCGAGCGGCCATGCATGGACTCATGGATTGGGCACGAGTCCGCGTGTTCGGGTGTCTTGGTTGAGCCGTCATTCTGCCTGCTCCAGTTGCCAGTTGCCGGCGAAGCAGCTGCCGCCGTGCGAGGCGCGGTAGTCGTGGAGTTCCCTCGATCGTTCGGCGTGCAGACGGGCTTGTTCGGCCTGGGCCTTGCGGCCGGCCCGGAGCGCGAGCTCGATGTAGCGTGAGGCCTGGCCGGGGTTGTGTTTTAGCAAGTTGGCGTCCGCTTTGTGAGCGGTGTTTTTCCGCAGTGTAGG
>ERZ857801.2897-NODE-2897-length-13261-cov-4.752688_pt1 | contig 13261 bp, 9 predicted proteins | sample MGYA00519762_ERZ857801 | MGnify/ENA primary metagenome ERZ857801 (study PRJEB31778, sample SAMEA3449368) | human gut metagenome | biome: human gut; feature: human-associated habitat; material: faeces | place: United Kingdom | collected 2010/2012 ...
AAATATGTGCGTTGTGCAGGGCTAAATTGTTTCAGGTCGCGGCTCGGGCGGTAGGATCTGCCGTTTCATCGCTGCTTCGGCGTTCCTGTTGCTGATTGATGGGTGACATTACGCTTGTGTTGGATCCTTCTGCAGGAGCAGGAAGATGAGCGCCAACACCAGCAGGATGGCGATGGAAAGCACGCCGAGGGAGGCGTTGCCGGTGATCGACGTGGTGGTGGCCACGAGGAACGTGCCCAGGATGCTCGCGGTCTTGCCGAAAATGTCGTAGAAGCCGTAGTACTCGTTGGCGTGGTCCTTGGGGATGATCTTGCCGTAATACGAGCGGCTCAGCGCTTGGATGCCGCCCTGGAACATGCCGACGAGGATCGCCAGGATCCAGAACTGCGCGGCCGACACGAGGAAGAACGCGGCGAAGAACACGATGCACATGTAGGCCACGACCGCCGCCACGATCATCGCCTTGCAGCCGAACCGCCCGGCCATCCGCCCGTACAGGATCGCGCATGGGAACGCCACGAACTGCGTGACCAGCAGCGCCACCACCAGCTGAGTCGAGTCGATGCCCAGCTCGGCGCCGTACGAGGTGCTCATCGAGATCACCGTGTTCACCGCATCGATGTAGAAGAAGAACGCGATCATGAACATCCACAGCGGCTTGTTCCTCATTATCTTGCGGAAGGTGCCGCCAAGCTCGCGGAAGGTGCCGCGCACGGCCGTTCCCAGCTGGTCGCGTGTGGCGCGGTAATGCTCCTGACGGTAGCTGGAGATCAGCGGGATCGTGAACGCGACCCACCAGACGGCGGTGATGATGAACGATGCGCGGGTGCAGCCGGTCGTCGTCCAGCCGAATGGCAGCGCCGGGCCGCCGAAAATCAACGCGATGCACACGATGAACGGCACGGTCGAGCCGATGTAGCCCCAGCCGTAGCCGTGCGAGGAGACCTTGTCCATGCGTTCGTTCGGCGTAGTGTCGATCAGCATCGAATCGTAGAACGTGAGCGAGCCGTTGAGTCCGATCGTCGCGAGGATATACACGACCAGGAACGGCAGCCACGTCAGTGGAAGCGCCATCGCGCAGCACGTGACGACGCCGGTGCCGAAGAAGCCGAGGAAGAACTTGATTTTCATGCCCTGCACGTCGGCAATCGAGCCGAGCAGCGGCATGAGCAGCGCGATGACCAGCGATGCGATGGTCTGCGCGTAGCCCCAGGCCGACACGATGTTGCCGTCCGCGGGCATCAGCGATTTCGCGTAGATCGGAATCACCGCGGTGGACAGCAGCACGAACGCGGAGTTGCCCACGTCGTAGATGATCCATTTCTTCTCGCGCGGGGTGAGTTTCGCGGTGGCGGTGAGGGCCGGATCTGTGCCGGCCGCTGTACTGTCTGCCGGGCCATCGGTGGGTTTGGCTGCGATGCTGTCGTTCATGGGGACTCCTGACGTCGTGTTCATATATATCGTAAAGTGCCGTTTCCGGCATACCAAGTTTCCATATGAATTGCGGGTGAATTGTTGCGGGCCGGCGGGAGTCGGACGGGTTGGGCGGGTCAGGCGCGCAATGGGCCGCGTCGATCGTGGCGATCGTCATCGGGGTCGGCGTTCGTTATCTGGTACACCTATTATGCGTGGCGCAAGCCCGATCCCATCGAAGAGGCGCGGCGGGCGGATATGTTCGCTCGCGGTTGGACGCCGCTGGACGAGGACGTGCACTTCCCTCCGGCGTGGTTCGCCAAGATTTCCAAGCTGAGGACGGTCGGTAGCGAAATGCCGCATACGACATGGGGCAAGGACGGCTGGATCACGTTCAACTATGACGTGATGCAGTTCATATCGGACGCGAACCCCAGCTATGGCACCGATATCGTGTTCCTGGTATGCCCGTGCACGGTGCCACGAGGCCCACTCATGTGGGCGACCATCTATCAGGGTCGCAAGATGTTTCAGCGCACCAGCGAGCAGGGCGGCATGCCCGCCGACGTGGTCGAACTGCTGAAGATGAGCCCGTACAGACCGAATCTGATCGTGATGGATGGACGAATCTACATATGGTTGCGGGTGAATTACATGCCGTTGCCGCAGCGTTTTTCTGAATTATCCGCTGGAAAGCGATCTGATTCCGTTGACGAAGGAACTGCATCGCAGGCTCGCCCGCGATATGGGGATTGTCGGCCAGACGCCGTGGGGTGGCCGCGCCTGAGCGGTCATCGGCACGGTGATTGGTCCAATAGCGTCCTTAAGTGCGCGCCGAAACGACAAGTGCGCGCACATAGGGACGCAAAACACCCGATTTGCGTCCCTATGTGCGCAGAGTCGTCCGTTCGGCGCGCACTTAAGGACGCAAACGGAACGACAGCGTTGCGCAACAATCCATATCGGCCGGGCGACGCTGCGAGGAATGGCTACTTCGCGGCCTCGGCCGGAGTCTCGTCTTCCTCGAGCTTGGCGATGACCTCGTCATAGCCGGGGCAGTCCGGAACGCCGTTGATGGAACGCTGAATGCCCAGCGAAGCGGCCGCGTTGGCGATCTTCACCGCATCGACAAGCGACCAGCCGCGGGCGATCAGTGCGCACATGGCACCGGTGTGGCACGAGCCCGCCGAACGGGTGTGCGTCGCCTTCGTCGGATACCCCTCCACATGGATGACTTCGCCGCCCGGCGTGCGCACCCACGCGCCGCGCGACCCCGCACGAACCACCAGCGGCGCGCGCAGCGTGGCGCCGAGGCTGTTGCACAGCGCCTTCATCGAGTCGTCGAATCCGCCGCCGACGGTCATCGACAGGGAATCGTCCACGAACACGCCAAGCCGGTCGGCGAGCGTGCGGGCCTCCTGACGGTTGCAGGACCAGATGGGCCGCACCAGCACCAGATCCTCCAGCAGGTGGTCGCTGACCATGTGCAGCGTGTTGGTCGGATTGAGCACGATGCTGTAGTCGCGCGTCGTCGGGTCCGAAGAGGTGCGATGCAGGAAGGCGTCGATGCCTGACGCGCTGTGATCCATCAGCGTGTTGGCGCTGATGTGCACCACATCGCCCTCGCCGGGCTCCACGCAGTCGAACGTGTTCTCGTTGCCTTGTGATTCGGCGCCATACGTGGCGACGAACGTCTTGCGCTCGCTGTCGTTGAGCACCAGACGGAAACCGGAATCGGCGTCGATGCGGTCCTGGCCGATGTGCTCGATGCCGTTGTCGTTGAGAGCCTTGCGGATCAGTGACGCCCACGGCCCGTTGCCGATGACGCCTGCGTGCTTGGTCGCCGCCCCAATCCGGCTGGCCGCCTGCATGACGCGGAAGCTGCCGCCCACCGACGGCATGGTATGGTTCGCGACGGCGAATCCGCCCGGTTGGGGAATCGCGTCGATGTCCATCATGATGTCGACCCACACCTGTCCCAACGAGATCACTGTGGGGGAGGGCACGTCGTTTTTGCGTGAAAGCAGGCCTTTAAGTGAATTGAGCATCATTCCTCCTTGACGATTGCCGCGTTGCATGTATCGTATGCCATACAGTAACCGTTTTACCGTGATTTTATGAAGAGTTGCTGGATGCGGCAATAGTCAAGACGGGTGATATTGTGTGGATGTGTAGGTGAAAGCCGCAATGATACACGCTTGATTTGCATTTGTTTGTATTTGGCGCTATTATTGTGAAGTTGTGTGTTCAAGCATCCGTGCTGGAACACGGAAGACTTGAACATCAAGGTTATTAAGGGAGTCCATCATGGCAGCTCGTTGTGCAGTGTGCGGCAAGGGTCCGCAGGTCGGATACACCGTTTCTCACTCGCATATCCGCAACAAGCGCACCTTCCGCCCGAACCTGCAGCCGGTTCGTACCACCGTTGACGGCCAGAACGTTCGCGTCCGCGTGTGCGTCAAGTGCCTCAAGGCCGGCAAGGTTCAGCGTGTGGTTGCGTGACATCGCGCGATAATGTTTCACTGAGGCCCCGAAAGTCGCAAGACTCCGGGGCCTCTTTATATCCGCTGGCGGAGGGGACAATGCGATGCCGTCCCGCCGGCACACCACAATAGGGACGTATGAGCATCACGTTGAACACCACCATGTCGTCGATCATGACGAACAAGCGGCGTGTCGGCGCGCTCAAAAGCCTTGGCGTCGTGACGGTGGGCGATGCGTTGACCTACTATCCGTTCCGCGTCGCCGATCCGGTGCCCCTGCGGGCACTGCGCGAGGCCCGTATCGGCGAGAGAATGGCGTTCTCCGCGTCGGTGCGCGGCATGCGGGTCGTGCCGATGAACGTTCGGCGGGGCTACCGGCTCGAGGCCGTGGTGGATGACGGGGATTTCGCGGTTTCCCGGCATGTCGCGGGGGCCGCCGCCCGTTTGGTGTTCTTCTCGTACAAGAAGCAGTATGTCGATTGGCTGAGCATGCGGCTGCGTTCCGGCGCGATTGTGGTGATCGCCGGCGAGCCGAGCGAGTTCAACGGTCAACTGCAGTTCACCCATCCCGAAATAATGACGGTCGCTCCCGGCTCCGGTCCGGCTGATGGCGAATACTCCGGTGTCGTGCAGATGAGCGCTCTGAAATACGACGCCGACACCGTCGAAGCGGGCCTGCGTCGCATCAGCAGACCCCGACCGGTGTATCACGCGTCGTCTCGTATCTCCAGCGAACACATTCATGAGTCGATAGTGCAATGCATCGAGTTGCTGGCCGGAACCGGGCAGGATCTCCCGGGCGATGCGGCAACGGAAGCCCCGCAAACAATGAAACCGATGGAAGACGGCGGCATCAGCGGCGCCGGAACCGCTCCAGCGGATGCCGAGTCTCGGTCAGGAAACGCCGTGGCCGTCGGCCTGGCCCGCGCGATCCCGGACGTCCTGCCCGAATCGGTGCGCGAATCGAATCATCTGCTGCATCGCGCGGAAGCGTTCCTGGCCATCCACGACCCGCTCAGCACCGCGGATTTCAAACGGGCCATCGGCACGATGCGCTACGAGGAGGCGTTCGTCTCGCAGACGGCGCTGCTCCAGTCGCGTAGCAATGTCCGCAAGGATGCGGCCCTGCCTTGTGCGGGCGTGGCGCTGCGTGACCGGTTCATCGAATCACTGCCGTTCCCGCTGACCGGCGGCCAGCGGGAGGTCATCGATGATATCGGCGTGGACATGGCCCGCGAATATCCGATGCAGCGCCTGCTGCAGGGCGAGGTCGGTTCCGGCAAGACCGTGGTCGCGGTCGCGGCCATGCTGCAGGCGGCGGGTTCCGGCCATCAGGCGGTGCTTGTCGCGCCCACTCAGGTGCTCGCCGAGCAGCATCATGCGACCATCAGCGCCATGCTCTGCGCGATTGACGGCGTCGAGACGGGCGATGACCCGTCCCGCGATGCCCTGTCTCCCAATGACCCGGCCGACCTGATCAAGGCCGCCGAATCCGCTGCCGATGGCGGAGATGCCAAGGGGCGCACGGCCGTGAAACATCCCGTGAAACACAGTGGGGCGCGCAGTGGGAAACAAGACGGCGCGGCGCACGCGCAGTCGGACGCGAACACGCGGCACGTGCCGGTCATCCTGCTGACCGGCGGCATGAAACTGGCCGCCCGCCGCCGTGCTCTCGCGCTCGCGGCCAGCGGCGACCCGTGCATCATCGTCGCCACGCACGCCGCGTTCTCCAAGACGTTCCAGGCCCCGAACCTCGCGCTCGTCGTCATCGACGAGCAACACCGGTTCGGCGTGGAGCAGCGCGAATCCCTGCGCACCAAAAACGATGTCGTGCCGCACCTGCTGGTCATGACCGCGACGCCGATCCCGCGTACGGCGGCGATGACCTGGTTCGGCGATCTGGACATCTCGTGGCTCACCGAGCTGCCGGGCGGGCGCAAGCCCATCCGCACGTTCGTCGTGCCTGAAAACGACGGCCGCATGATGGGCTCCATGTTCGCCCACATCCGCGGCCGCATCGACGCGGGGGAGCGGGCGTATGTCGTCTGCCCGCGTATCGATGCCGACGATGAATCGGACGGCGATGACGATACAAGTGGGGCATCGCAGATCGGCGTGTACGACGATTCCGACGCCTACAGGCGCGAATCCGCCACCGCGGCCGCCAACACAGCCGCCAGCGCGCCATCGCAGGAGGATGGTGACGGTGCTCCGTCACGGCCGCCGCTGCATTCCGTGGCCGAGATCGAGCGCAGGCTGTCATCGCTGCCGCAGTTCCGTGGCATCCGTTTCGCGACGCTGACCGGCCGCGATGATGACGCGACCAAGCAGCAGGTCATGGCCGATTTCGCGGATGGGGCCACGCCGGTTCTGGTGGCGACAACGGTCATCGAAGTGGGCGTGGACGTGCCGCAGGCCAGCTGCATCGTGATCTTTGACGCTGACCGGTACGGGCTTTCGCAGCTGCACCAGCTGCGCGGGCGCGTGGGGCGCGGCGGCACGGATTCATGGGCGTTCCTGATTTCGCGGGCTGAGGACGGCGGTCCCGCGCAGCAGCGGCTGCAGGTCATCCAGGGCACGCTCGACGGCGCCCAGATCGCGCAGGCCGATCTGGAGTTCCGCGGCGCCGGAGACGTGCTCGGCGATGCGCAGTCGGGCGGCAAGTCCGGTCTGAAACTGCTGCGCGTGGTCAAGGACGCCAAGATCATCGCCGACGCGCGCGAACGTGCGGGGCGGTTGCTCGCCGATGACCCCGATCTGTCGGGCGAGGTCGAGCTTGCCGGCGCGGTGCTTGATTTCACCCGCGGCAATGAGACGTTCCTGACCAGCAGCTGACGCGCGACGGGAGATATGCGCCGCGGATAGGGTCGTTGGACACGAGCCCCGGCCCCGCCATCCGCGATCGAACAATGTGGCGCTTGAACACAGTATAGATTTTTCATATGGGAACGGCGTTCTCATCGCCGGCATGATGTGGTTCAGTTGTCATGAAGGTTTCGGCCGGGGAGGGGCATCATGGCATCATCACGTTCACTGCACACGGTTCATCTGGCCGCTTTCGGCGCGGGCAATGTCGTCGGTCTGGGGGTCATGTCGATGGCCGGCATCGGCGTCGGCATCACGGGCACCGGATTGTGGCTCGCCGCGCTGGTCGGTGGCCTGGGAGGCGCGTTCGCGCTGGTGCCGCAGCTGCTGGCCAGCTCGTCCGGCGATTACCCGGGCGGCCAGTACCAGCAGGTCGGCACGCTGCTGCCGCCCGTGTTCGGTGGCATCGTCGCCTATATCCTGTGTTTTCTGGTGTTCGACATCTCCGCGTACGCGCTGTCCGCGGCGCAGCTGCTCGGCCTGCCCACGCTGCCGACACGCCTGACCGCGGCGTTGGTCGTCGCGCTGTTCCTCGGCGTGCACATGCTGGGTGCCCGCATCGCCGCCATCGCCCAACTGGTGATGGCCGTGCTGCTCGCGGCGGCGTTGGGCACGTACGTTGCGGTGACAATGCCGCACGTGCGGCTCGCGAATCTCGCGCATTGAATATTCGTAGCTTTTGAGGCCACTGGTTATTGTGTTTGGAGGCCGGGGTTATGGTGCGGGGAGGCCGGTGGCGGACTGGTTGGGGGCCACCGGCCTTTTGGGTTAGTTGTCGAGCATGGTTTGTCCGTGGCGTTGTCTCATGTTGTATTCGCCGGTATTAATCCAGATCGTGTTGTGCACGATGCGGTCGAGGATCGCGTCGGCGATGGTGTCGCCTCCAAGCTGGCGGTGACATTCCTTGGTCGCCAGTTGGGTGGCGAACGCGGTGCTGGCCGTGTCGTACCGGAGTTCCATGAGCTCGAGCAGGAATCGTTTGAATGGTTCGTCGGGCTTGTCGACGAGCCATTCGTCGATGGCGAGCAGGTTGTAGGTGGAGTATTTGCGCACGAGCTTGGGCACGCCTCCCGGTTTGCCGGCCGCGGCCGTCACCTGTTCGGCGAGGTCGGGCATGCGCACGTATATGGCGCGGTACCGTCCTCTGCACGCGGATTTCGCCAACGCGCACAATAGATGCGATTTGCCCGATCCGGTGGCTCCCTGGAACACGACGTTCAGCCGCTGGCCGAGGTAGTTTCCGGCGTCGAGGCCTGCGATCACGCTCCGGTCGAGCCCGCGCTCCTCCATCAGGTCGATGGTCCGCAGGTCCGCCTGGGGATAGCGCAGTCCCGCGCGTTTGACCAGGCGTTGGATCCTGGCGTCCATGTGACCGGAGTGCGCGCTGTCGACGGCGAGCCTGATCACCTCAGTGTGGCTCAATGGCATGGTGGTTTGTTCGTCGAGGCGTTCGAACGCGTCGAGCAGGTCCGTGGCGTTCATCTCGCGCAGCTTGCGTTTGGTCTCGGTGTCGATGATCATTGCGTCTCACCTGCCCATGTTCGCGTAGTAGTCGCCGCCGCGCACCCAACCGGCACCGTCATCCCCGCCGTCGGCGCCGTGATCGCCGGCGTCGTCGGGGATCTCGCCCGCGATATCCTGGCCGGATTCGAGGATCGGCCCGATATGCGCGTAGCGGGGCGAGGCGACCGACTGCAACGCCAGCGAGCACGCGTTCTCCAACCGTTGCGCGGAATACCGTTTCGACAGGCGCAGCACCGCCAACGCGGGGTCCACCGCCTGTTCGTCGAGACGTTCCATGGCGAACAGTTTGCCTATGACGGTGGCGCAGTCGGGTCCGATCCTGTTCGCCCACTGCTCGCATCGTTTCCTATCCCACGGCTTCCACATGGTTTTGCCGGGAAGGTCGGCCCCGTTCGTCGAATACTTGTTGGAGGCCGACGCCGGCAGGAGCCGGTGCGTGCAGAGCCTGGTATTTTTGTGCCAGATCTCGAGCGTGTTCGCCCCGATCCTCAGGTCCACGGTGGAGCCGACGTACGCGTACGGGACGGAATACCAGTTGCGAGCATAGGCGACGTGGCTGTTGGCCTGAACCCTCCTGCTGTACACCCAGTCCATCACCTCGTATGCCACCGGAGGCAACGCGATCAGCAGCGGCTTCTCCTCGCCTTCGAACACCGACAGACGTGATCCGTCACGCTTCTGGAACGGGCGGGAATTGTATTCCACGAGCCACGCGCGTATCGCGGTCCGCAGCTCGTCCAACGAGCCGAACTGGTGGTCGCGCATCGCGCCGGCCAACGCCATCGTGGCGTGCCATACGGTGTTCTCCGCCGAGGGCTTGTCCTTCGGCTTCCTGACCCGTCCGGGCAGCACGGCGGCCGAATAGTGCTCGGCCAAACCCCGGTACGCGTCGTTCAACACGACCTCGCCCTCGCGCGGATGCGCGATGACGCCGGTCTTCGGATTGTCACACACCAGGCGGGGCGTGGAACCGCCGAACCACTCGTACATCGCCACATGGGCCCGCAGCCACGAGTTCTGCGCCATGTCGAGCGTGGGTTCCACGAACGCATACCGGCTGAACGGCAGCACGGCCACGAACAGATACGCCGTTGACGAATCCCCGGTGACCGGATCCACGATCCGCAAGGTCTTGCCGGCCCAGTCGACCTCGATGGTGCGGCCGGCCTTGTGCTCCACCCTGCTCGTCACGCCCAACTTCTGCACGTATGCGGCGTACAGCTTGCAGAACCGGTCGTAACCCATATGGGGTTTCCCGGTCCGTCGGCATCCGTCCACGTATTCGCCGTGCAGGATCCTCAACGTCACGCCCACACGCGCCAGCTCGCGATGAACCCTGGCCCAGTCGGGCTGCTCGTACACGCTTTCGCGCTCACCCCGACCGGGAAACAACAGGGCGTACACCTCGCCGTCGGTCTTGCCGGTGACATCATCCCAGCCGACGCCGACGGCCCTCGCCGCATCGAGCACATCGGAAACGCTCCGGCGCGACATGCCCTGCGACCTCGCGATCGCACGCCCCGACAAACCCTGGGCATGCAAACGCAGCACCAGTTTCGCCTGTATTTTTCGTACCATTGCTGGTAACTCCTTTCACCACACGTCCCTCGCATGGTGAAAGGAGCCTAACCAACCACGGCTCCCAAACGCAATAACCCCGGCCTCGAAACGCAATAACCACCAAAACTCATAATGGCCCCCAAACGCAATAACCCCGGACCCCAACGAGTCAAATATTCACGCATTACACGTTTCTCGGCTCGCCTCTGGCGTTCCTGTTCGCATGCGTGTACATGACGTTCATGATGAACGGGGTGGCCGGCGTGGCGAACTATGCCGCGGTCGCGGACCGTCCGCGGGTGACGGTGCCCCGCGCGATGCGCGTCTCGCTGTTGCTGGTCGCCGTGACGTATGCGCTGATCTGCGTGGCCGATGCCGGCGCCTTGCCGATAGCCCAGGTCGCGAACCGGGATCTCGCCGTCAGCCTGTCCGCATTCGTCCCGGCTCCGGTGACGGTCGCGTTCGTGGTGGGCGGCTCCGCGTTCGCCCTGCTCACCACGCTCAATGCCGCGGTCGGCTGCGTGGCGTATCCGGTCGCCTCGGCCTGCGCGGACGGATGGTTGCCGCGCGAACTGGGAGAAGGAGCACGCCCAGAAGGAGGAGCCGGCGACGCCCGCCCCCGCCACGAAGCCGAGCAACCCGAAGCAATCGGCCCCGGCCCCGGCGAAGCAGTCCTCGGGCTCGCCGGCCACCCAGACGACGAAGCCCTCCACGGGCAACACCACCGCGCAACAGTCGCAGCCCGCGCAGACGACCGGCACACAGTCCGGCCAGAGCACGACGGGCAGCACAGCCGGGATCACAGGCGACACGGCCGCGAACGCCGATGCCACCGCCACTCAGACCTCGAAGGACGCGGCCTCCCGGAAGAACAGCGATGACAACACCGCCGACACCGCTGGCGGCGAGACCACCACGACCGAATCCGGCATCACCGACAGCGGCACTGATACGGCGGAAACCACCACGCAGGCCTCTCCGGTCACCGATCGGGCCGAAACCACCAGCCCGGTGGTGCGCATCGTCGCCGGCGTGGTCATCGCGCTCGCCGTCATCGGCACGCTGGGCGCCGCGCTGATTGTGCGCAACAAGCGCCGCGCTCCCGCGCTCGCCGGAGCGAACGGCGGCCGGTCCGACGACGGATTCGACATCGCAGACGGCGCGACGCCGGCCCCCGCGACGACGGCGAACGCCATTGCCGCAACCGAAGCCCGTGCCGACGCGAGTGCGCCGACCGAAGTGCTGCAGCCCATCGCATCGCCGGCGAACGGACCATCCGCCGGGCCATCGGCGAGTCTCAACGTGGCCGACAGCGGCGGCGCTCCTACCGCACGGTATGACTTCAACCTCGTCGACGGACCATCGTCCCGCTGAGCCATCGGCGCAGCAGTACCAACGCAATTCGATACGGAAGAAATACAGAAGGGAACCACAACAATGTCCAACACCAACCACAGCCTCACGAGAGGCTCCATCGCCGCTAAAGCCGCGGCGCTGCTCACCGCGGCGGCGCTCGGTCTCACGGGATTCGCGCTGACGGGCGGGAACGCCGCGTCCGCCGCCGAAACCACGCCCACGGCGGCAACAGCCGCACAATCCCAGGAAGACACGCCATTCGACTACTACGCGGGCATCCCCAACTTGCCTTCGGATCACGTGTTCGAAAACATCACGCTGGAACGTCTCGAAGACATCCTGCGCTACGGCAAAGGCAACTTCGTGATACTCATCGGCGGCACGTGGGACTCCGCGACGACGGCCGCACTGCCCGCCATCAACACCGCCGCCAAGGCGCAGGGCATCGAGAAAATCTACAATTTCGACCCGCACCTCGACAACGCCGGAGCCGACACGCTCGTCAACATCAACGACAAGAACAACGCGGTCGACGCATTCGCCAAGCGGTTCCAGCAGACCATCGACGAATTCGGCCTGACCGACTTGCAAAGCAAGAACACAGCAAACGTCGTCGACCTGCCGACCCTGTTCACCTACAACAAGGACAACACCGGCGACAAGGTGCTCGCATCCACCGCGAACGTTGCCGACAGCGCCGAGCTGACCCGCGTGCTGGGCACCGCGAAGAACGCCGCGACCCGCACCAACGGCCAGTTCTACACCAACTACTACCTGAACAACGTCTCGGCCGGCGCGGCCAGCGTGTTCAAGCAGGGCGAGGACAAGGACTTCTCGCTCATATCGGTGACGTACGGCGAACTGGAGAAGCTGCTGCAGTCGCCAGGCAACCATTACATCTTCTTCGGCGCGACCTGGTGCGGCAACACATACGCCACGATCCGCTACGTGAACCAGGAAGCCCGCAAATACGGCATCAAGCACGTGTACACGTTCGACACGATCCTCGACAGCACGTCCGGCAAAGGCTCGCCGTTCCACATCCGTGACAACTACAACAACGGCAGCCACCCGCTGTCGGACCTGTACACGCATCTCGTGAACACGTACCTGCCGAACCTCGTGACCGAGGACGGCAGCCACGGCGTCGTCGATTCCAAGGGCGTCGGCGCGACCCGCCTGCAGGTGCCGCTGCTGCTGCACTACAACAAGAACAACGCCGCACAGCTGCCCGGAACCGACCAGCCGGCCGGCCCCGTGACCGATGAGGTCGTGGACTACCATGGCAAGACCGCGAACGTCGACGCCAAGCCGCAGCCCACGGCGAGGGAATACATGCTCAACTGGTACGGCACCACGTACGACGACAGGGCGATCATCCAAGGCGGATTCTCCATCACCGGCGACGACCTGAGCGCGGCGAAGAACTATGGGCGCAAGGTCAACAACGACCGTGACGCATACATCGCCCAGGCCGACCACTTCTACTCCCTGCTCAACCTGCGCGGCGAAATCGCACAAGCCAAGACGGTGAGCCTGGACGGTTACTCCGCCGACCGGGTCGCCGCATTCAAGAAGACGCTCGCCGCGGCCGAAAAGACCGTGTCCGACAAGAAGGCGACCATCAGCGCGACCGACACCGCCACGATGCCGAGCACGATGACCTCGAAGTGCTCCTGCACGAACGGCACGCCGCCGAAGAAGTAGCCCACCAGCACGAACAGGCTGACCCAAGAGATGCCGCCGATGGCGTTGAACATCGTGAACTTCGCGAAGTTCATGTGCCCGGTGCCTGCGATGAACGGGGCGAACGTGCGGAAAAACGGCATGAAGCGCGTGATGACGATGGTGAGCCCGCCGTACTTCTCGAAGAAGCTATCGAGCTTGGCCATACGCTCGGGCGTGAGCGCCTTCACCTTGCCGGAGTCGATGATGCGCTTGCCGAAGAAGCGGGCAATCCAGTAGTTGGACGTGTTGCCCAAGATGGCGGCGGCGTAGAACACGATGAGCGTCGCCCACAGGTGCAGACCGCCCCCGTCAGCCGAGAAGACGCCGGCCGC
>ERZ857801.2904-NODE-2904-length-13207-cov-4.196168_pt1 | contig 13207 bp, 9 predicted proteins | sample MGYA00519762_ERZ857801 | MGnify/ENA primary metagenome ERZ857801 (study PRJEB31778, sample SAMEA3449368) | human gut metagenome | biome: human gut; feature: human-associated habitat; material: faeces | place: United Kingdom | collected 2010/2012 ...
GAAGTAGCTCAGTTGGTAGAGCATTAGCCTTCCAAGCTAAGGGTCGCGGGTTCGAGCCTCGTCTTCCGCTCTGACAAAGGCCGCTGTCCATCAGATCGCGGCCTTTTGTATTTCTTTCATACAACGCTACCTACGAACAACATGGTAAACATGCTCCGATGCGCCTGCAGGATTGCCGCCTTCGCAATTTTCGCAGGCCAGTATTCGTGTATCGACAAGCAATACGATCTGTCCGATCTGGACACGGACGACGTGACGATCGGCAACGAGCTGACCCTACCGCTCGGAACGGGAATCATCGCGGCCGGAGATATCGTCCACATCGAAGATAACGAAGAGATTACGGTCGACGACGCGGGAAACTACGTGGCGCGGTACTCCGGCGAAATCGGCGTGGACATGCCCGGCGAAATAGGTATCGGAGAGTCCTGCATTTCGGAATCCCGGCTCGATATTCCGCTTGCCCCGGCAGGTTCTCCCTACGACTATCCGGAGGATGCCGAGATCGAACTCGGCGAATCCTCCGTCGGACTCGATCTGGCGACGAGCAACATCGTCCGACTCGACTCCGTATTGTTCGACAACCGCAACGGAGCGTCGCGCCTCGAACTGAAACTCTCCGTCGAAAACCTCCGTCTCGACGACGGGGACGCCGAAGTGGCGTTCCGCGCGTCTTTTCCGAAAGGATACCGCATGGCCTCCGAAACCGGACAAGACGGAAACTTCGCCGATTCCGAATACTCCTGCACGATCCCGATGCGCGAGCTGAACGGCCGGCCGAAAAGCGTCCGCCTGCTGCTGCAAAAAGCGGTTGTCGGGACCGACGACCGGATCGTGTACAGCGCCTCGCTGCGGATCAAAAAGAACGCCTCGCTGTCCGTCTCGGGTATTCCCGGACTTCGGATCGCAGGAGGAATCTCGTCCCCCGATTACCAAGTAATTTACGGACTGATCGATGACAAGATCACGACGGAGCCGGTCGATATCGAAACCGAAGGGCTCGACGACCTGTTCGACGGCGAAGACGGCGTGCTGAGTTTCGCCGATCCGCACATCCGGCTGACGACGTACACCAACGTCGGCATTCCGTTGCAGGCTTCGCTTGCGATGCGCTCGGTCAACAGCCGCTCCGGCGCTACGGAATCGGTCGCAGCCGACCGCATCGCGGTGAATGCCCCCGACGCATACGGGCAGACGGCTGCCAGCGACATCTGGCTCGGCGCTTCGGACCGCGACGTTCCCGCGTCATACGCGTTCACGGCATGTCCGATCAACGACTTGCTCAGGATTTCCCCGGACCATATCTCGATCCATACAGCGGTACGCACGGACACCGGCGCGGCCGACTCGCGGGCCTGCTTCTATCCGAAAGACGCTTTCGCCCGGATCGCCTACACGGTCGAGGTCCCGCTCGCTCCCGCCGCCGACTTTCACGGGCGGACCGACCAGACGGTCGACGAAGCGTTCGATGCGGATCTGATCGATTACCTGTTCTCCAGCGGCTCGGTCGAAATCTACGGCCAGGTGACCAACTCCCTGCCGCTGAATTTCGACATGAACCTGATCGTCACGGACGCGGCGGACGTTCCGGTCGGGATCGCTTTCTCTCCGCAGAAGGTCGAGGGCGGCGGACAGGGAACCGACGGCGCGGTCAGCGACGTATCGTTCACCATTACCGAAGCGGACATGCCTAAAATGAAGAACGCCCGAAACCTCCGCATACGGCTCGACGCCTACTGCGACGAAGCGCTGGCCGGCCGGCACCTGCGGCCGGATCAGCAGGCCAAGCTGGCGCTGAAGCTCCGCAAAAGCGGAGGAATTACCATCTCTACCGACGAATAAAAAAACCCAAGGCTACAAATTCCCGACTTGATTATGAAGCAAATTTTACTGTTCGCCTTCCTATCGTGCGGTTTTCTGACGGGTACGGCACAACAGCTGCGGACCGCCTACTTCATGGACAAGGCCACGCTGAGGACCTCGATGAACCCCGCCCTCCGTCCGGCCCGGGGATTCATTTCCATTCCGGCCGCAGGCTCCATTTCGGCTACGTACGCCTCGAACGGCGTGGTGCTGGGCGACCTGCTTTACCAGAAGGACGGCCGGCTGGTAACCTTTATGGACCCGTCGGTTCCCGCCGAATCCTTTCTGCGCGGATTGAAGACGAATAACCAGTTGAATGCCGACATCGCAGCCGAGATCGTTTCGGCCGGCTGGTTCTCCGGAAGCGGTTTCTGGACGATCGGCATCGGAGTCAAGGGAACCGTCAGCGGCAACGTGCCCAAGTCGCTTTTCGAGTTCATGAAGTACGGCTCGGGACCGGACGGAACGACTTACGATATCGAGAAACTGCACGTATACACGGACTCCTACGTAGACGTATCGATCGGATATTCCCGACCGCTGAACGACCGCTGGACGATCGGCGGGAAATACAAGTTCCTGGTCGGAGCCGGCAATGCGGACATCCATTTCACCAGCCTGCACGCCGTCATGAACGGCGACTCGTGGCGGATCACCTCGCAGGGACGCATGTCCGCATCGGTGCAGGGGCTCCGTCCGACGCTCGCCGCCGACCGAAACGGCCGGGAATACATCGACGGATTCGACTTCCGTTCGCCCGGAGCGGCCGGCTACGGGAGCGCCATCGATCTGGGAGCGACCTATAAGATACTCGATAACCTGACGGTCTCCGGAGCGGTGATCGACCTCGGATTCATTCGGTGGAGCAAGCACTCGACAGTCAACGGAGCAGCGCAGGGCGAATTCGATTTCGACGGATTCGACCTCCCGATCGGAAACGATCGGCCGGACAACCCGATAGGCGATCAGATGGACGACCTGACCGATAACCTGCAGGAACTGTTCCATTTCTCGGAGACCCCCTCGCAGAGCCGCACGACCATGCTGCGCAGCACGATCAACCTCGGCGCGGAATATGCCGTAGCCAGAAACAGGGTCAGCTTCGGCCTGCTCTCCAGCACCCGCATCTACAAGCCGAAAGCCTATACCGAACTGACCGCCTCGGTCAATTACCGCCCGACCGACTGGTTCGCCGCGACGGTCAGCTACTCGTTCATTCACAGCGCCTTCGAAACGTTCGGCTTCGCGCTGAATTTCAGTCCCTCATGGATCAATTTCTTCATCGGAAGCGACTATATGTTCACCAAGGTGAATCCGCAGTTCATCCCGATCAGGGCCTCCGCAGCCAATCTGTATTTCGGACTCGGCGTTCCGCTCGGGAAAGAACGGTCGTGCAGGCGATAGCCGGACTGCTCCGCATTAAATTCGGACAGGTTTTGGTATTTAAAAAATAAGTGCTACTTTTGTTCCCGCAAACCTCGGATACCGGTCCGGGAGTCGGCACGAAACATTGCTGTTTTAGCTCAGTGGTAGAGCACTTCCTTGGTAAGGAAGAGGTCACGAGTTCAAGTCTCGTAAACAGCTCTGAAAGTCAGCGATCTGTTATGAAACAGATCGCTGACTTTTTGTTTTCAGAGTTCTCCGAAGGCTTGAAAAAAGCCATTTTGTTTACCCCTGCGAGAACAGATATACGATTGGCTTTGTATTTTGCGAATAGCTTAAAACAATGTAAATCAAAATAAATGCCATTTGCCGCAAGGACAAAATATACAAAAACGACACCGCGCATCGATACACATTCGGTTTACCCTTAATCGTCAAACTCGTTACGTCAGCACGGGTTTCTCTTTTGCTCCCGACGATTGGGACTTGGCACAGCAACGGGTCAAAACGTCGTTATTGAACCACAAAGAAATTCAATGTCTTACGCATTCCGCAAGCAGTCTTCGCACTTCGACACACTTGCCTGCCGAAAGCGGCCGGACTTCTTTTTCAGTCGAATACGATCACGGCGCGCAGCGGGAAATGGTCCGAGGGATGATTCCTCCCGTCCGAGTCGGACAGCAAGCCGCAGGTCAGTACCCGCACGCGGCCGCTTACGAACAAATAGTCGATCGGCGTGCGGTTCCTGAGCTTCTCGGGAACCTGAACGGGGAATCCGGCATAGCTGAACGAAGGTCCGTACGCAGGCGTCTGCGACGCCTCGCGGGCATCGCGCAGTACGGTCTTCATCACGGCGACCGGTTCGCTCTCGGCATGAGCGTTGAAATCGCCCGTGCAAAGCACCGGATATTTGTCTCCCGCTACGGCCCGGATACGCCCGGCAAGCAATTCGGCCGACCGGAGCCTCGCCTCGCGGCCGACGTGATCGAAATGGGTATTGAAAAAATAGAACACGCGCCCCGTGCGCCGATCCTTCATTTTGGCCCATGTGCATATCCGGTTCAAGGCCGCATCCCACCCTTTGGAGACGGTATCGGGCGTCTCGGAGAGCCAGAACGTGCCGCTGTCGAGTACCCGGAGACGGTCCGTGCGATAAAAGATCGCCGAGTATTCGCCCCGGTCTCCCCCGTCGCGGCCCACACCCACCGATGCGAAACCGGGCATCGCACGCAGATCGCTCATCTGGGACGGCTTCGCTTCCTGCACTCCCAGCACGTCGAAGCCGTAAAAACGGATCAACGCCTCGACCCTTTCCTTGCGGTAAGGCCACGCGTTGTCTCCGTCCACCGGCGTGTCGCAACGGATGTTGTACGAACCGGCAACCAGCTCGCGGCCCCGGGCCGAAAGCAGGTCGGCACCGCTCCCCAAGAGCAGCACCGACAGGCAGATCATCAGCCGTACCATGCGGCCGCTACTTCCGGATATCGTAAAAGCAACGCTTGGGCGAATAGATTTTGCCCTCCTTGGCCAGCTTCTTGATTACTTTGGCGGCTTCTTCCTTATCGACGCCGGCGGCGGCGGCGATGTCGCCCGGACGCATGGCGCCCTTTTCCTGCAATGCTTTCAGAATCTTTTCTTCCATGACAATCGTGGTTTAGGATTTATCCGTGCGTAAAATTACGCAAACCGGCCGGAATCGCAAATCGGAAATACGGATAGGCGAATAAGAAAATCCTATCGGCCGAAACGCTCAATCGCGCTCCTGCCGCCGGAGCTCTCTGTCCGCGCGGCGCATGCCGAAGGCCACGATCAGGCTGCCGAAGCCGACCAGCAGGAAGATAAACGCGAGCAGATAGGCCACCGGCAGCAGGCCGAAACGGTCGTCGACCATCATCAGAAAGCCCAGCACCAGTAGCAGGATGCCCACGATCAGGTAGCGCGACCAGTCGCCCGACCCGCGACGGCGCCATGCCAGAGAGTCGGCCACGTACATCAGTCCCCGAACGAAGACCCAGATGCCGATCAGCACCGGAATCATCGCGGCCGAAAGCAGCGGGTTGCCGAGCATCAGCAAGCCGAAAATCACGTCGATGACGCCCTCGAGCAGCCGCCAGCCCCAGCCGCGAATGCGCATATTGGAAAGCGCGACCACGATCGAGCCGATACCCGCCACGAGGGCGACGACACCGATATAGACGGCAACCGAGAAAAGGGCCGTGACCGGATAGGCCAGCGAGATCATCCCGAGAATCAGGAACAGGATGCCGTTGAGCAGCAACAGCCACCAGCGTTTGAATATCGTTTCCATAATACAAAAGCGTTTTGGTTCGTTTTTCCGAATATCGTTTTCCTTCAATAACTTTGCCAGAAGCTCGTCATTGACATTCTGTCAGGCTACGCGATACCGGCCGGGGAAGCGGGCTTTTCTATGCTTGCCGGGCGGCCGTACCCGGCTTCCTCGGGAAAGTTCGGCGGACCGCTTTTTGTTTGTTTCCCGATTAATTCTTATCTTTGGGGGCTGTTTAACATTTAAATTCGAATCAGAATGCCGAAAATGAAAACCAATTCCGGTGCGAAGAAGCGCTTCGACTTCACCGGATCAGGAAAGATCAAGAGAAAGCATGCTTTCAAAAGTCACATCCTGACCAAGAAAACCACCAAGCAGAAACGGAACCTGACTTACTCGGGTCTCATTTCGAAGGCCGACGAGGCCAACGTGAAGCTGCTGCTCGTAAAGTAATCGAGGAGCCGCCTCGCGCTTTCAGTCAAACAAAGAGCGATTTAGCCCCGAAGAGCGCGGGAGAACCGTGCCGCTAACCGCTCGTAAAACTTTTAAATTATGCCAAGGTCAGTCAATGCAGTAGCATCCAGAGCCAGAAGAAAAAAGGTTTTAAAACTTGCCAAAGGTAACTTTGGTTCAAGGGGAAACGTATGGACGGTCGCCAAAAACACCGTCGAAAAGGGTCTTACGTACGCTTACCGCGATCGCAAGAACAAGAAACGCCAATTCCGTAGCCTGTGGATCCAGCGTATCAACGCCGCAGCCCGCAGCCACGGCATGACTTATTCGGAATTCATGGGCAAAGTGAACGCCAAGGGCATCCAGCTCAACCGCAAGGTGCTGGCCGATCTGGCGATGAACAATCCCGCAGCATTCGAAAAAATCGTTAAAACAGTCCAGTAAGGCATAGCCCGCCCGCAAGGGCGAAGGCTCAGGGCCTATGCAGAGCCCCGCTCCTCGGGAGCGGGGCTCTTGCTTTTCCGGTCCCGGTCATATCGTTTACCGTATCGGCTTTCTAATTCCCGATATCTCCGGCTCGTCCGTATGAATTCCTCTGCTGTCGGTAGGAATTTCATGGCAGCAGCCCAATCGGATACGCAACCGATAGCCGCAAACTGCGGTTAACGGGATATGGCTAATTGCTTTTATGGCGATTGAGCCATATGTTAGCCACACTTTTTTTAATTTCTGCACGGCTCAACGGACACATACATGGAATACATAATGGCATTCCCGCACGGCCACTCTCCTTGTCATCGCCGACAGTTCCCGAACTCCAACCTATCGCCCGATCGGCCGCTTTCTGGCACCATACCTACTGTGCAATCACCAAGACGAAAAAGACGGAATCGAAGGAGGAGAAGCCGCTCCATCGACGGGAGGTGCAAAAAACAACCTGCTAAAATCGGCCCTGACATTCGCAATATATTGCGCCCATCCTGCTTCGGACGGAAACCGAGACGCAAAACTTGCAAATAAAAATCACAAGAAAAGAAAAAACGGCACCGAACCGGGAGCGAGACGATCCGAGAAAGGAACGGAAAACCTCGCCGAAACCGATTCGTCGCCCTCCGACAAGCAGGCGTATACGACGACGAGCAGCTCGTACCTACGATCGCACGGTCCGGCGCCCACGACAAGCCGGTCGCGGCAATCCGAGCCGAATCCGTCCGAGCGCGGTTTTCGCGCCATTCAGGCAATCGAACCATTCCATGCAGCGACAAGGCGGCCGTCAGCGCCCCAGCTCGAGCGCCAGCGCGGCCATCGTCGCCACGCCGTAGTCGAGCGCCCGCTCGTCGGGATCGAATACCGACGTGTGCAGTCCGCCCGTCGGACCGTCCGTCCGCGCAACGCCGAGACGGAAAAAAACGCTCGGATAGCGCTTCGTGTAGGAACCGAAGTCCTCGGCCGTCATTCGCAAAGCCAGCTCCTCCACCCGGGCGGCGCCCCACAGCCGCCCGACGACCTGCCGAGCGCGCGCCGTCAGCGCAGGATCGTTCACGACGCACGGATAGCCGTCCGATATCTTCACCTCGGCCTCGACGCCGTATGCGGCCGCCGTTCCGGCCGCGATCTCGGCGACACGCCGTTTCGCGCGCCCGCGCCACGTCTCGTCCATCGTCCGCAGCGTGCCTTCCATTTCCACCGTCGGCGGAATGATGTTCGTGGCGCCGTCGGCAATCAGCCGCCCGATCGAGAGCACGGTCGGAATCGTCCCGTCGGCATTGCGGCTGACGATCTGCTGCAACGACGTGACGATCGCGGCCGCCGCAACGACCGGATCGGTCAGCGTATGGGGCAGCGCGCCGTGTCCCCCGGTTCCCCGGACCGTGATGCGCAGCTCGTCGCTCGAAGCCATATACTGCCCCGCGCGGAAGCCGAAACGGCCGGCCGGAATCTCCGCCGCCACATGTTCGCCTACGAAAGCCGCGACCTCGTAGTCACGGAACGGGTCCTCGGCCAGCACGAGCGACGCTCCGCCCGGGCAAAGCTCCTCGCCGGGCTGGAAAAGCCCGAACACCGTTCCCTCGATTCGCTCGCTCATCCTCTTCAGCACGAGCATCGCCCCGAGCAGGCAGGCCGTGTGGACGTCGTGCCCGCACGCATGCATCACGCCCTTGTTCCGGGAAGCGTATTCCAAACCGGTCTTCTCCTCGATCGGCAGCGCGTCCATGTCGGCACGCAGCACAACGCAACGGCGGAGGTCTCCCCGGCCCTCGATCCGGGCCAGAATGCCCGTTCCGGCTATCGGCCGGAATTCGATGCCCGCCTCCCGCAGGCAATCGGCCACATAACGGGAAGTCTCCCGCTCCTCGAACGACAGCTCGGGATTGGCATGCAGAGTCCGTCGGGCAAGCAACACCTGCCCGGAAACAGCCTCCGCCGCCTTTTTGATCGAATCATAAGTTTCCATACGGCAACTATTAAAATCGCATTCGCGGGTCCGACAGCCGGTTCCGCCACGCCGAAACATCAATCCACGCACCCACTCTCTACAGGAAACAGGGGCGCTCGCACCTTTTCCTCCGTCGGGAGACCTTCGGCCCCGACCGCTTTCCAACGGCTCGCCGACTCGTCGAGTACTTCCGAACCGTTTCACCGTCAGTTCCGTCAGATCGGCCTCTATCATCCCGCCTCGAAATCCCGAGCGTCTCCGGCAAGCCACGGCGTCCCGGGAACGGCCTGCATACAGAGCCTTTCTCTTTACGAACGACACGCGCCCGCGAACGCCCCGAATACTCCGAGCGGGAACCGGACGGATCGGATAAATACGCCCTTCTCCAACCTCTCTCGCTTCGGACTCCGACCCCGAAGCGCCCCGCTCACGCTACCGGCCGCCGAACGGACTGTCTCCGCCCTCATATACGGCCGCGTCGACATGCCAAAAGCGCCTTCCATCCCAAATAAACGCGGAGCTCCGCAAGTGCTGCGCGAACCGGGAAAGCCCGAGCCGGCGGCGGACGAAAACTTCGCAAACGCCGCGTCTAAAACAGCGCCTGCGCGATCTTGACCATATTGTCGGTCTTGCCCATCGTATAGAAGTGGAGGATCGGCACACCGGCGGCGATCAGCTCGCGCCCCTGCGCTACGGCCCATTCGACGCCCACCTCGCGCACCTCGCGATTCGTCGGGCACTTCTCGACCTCGCGGACCAGCGCCTCGGGCAGATCGACGTGGAATATCTGCGGCAGCATCGTGAGCTGCGCCTTCGTCGAAAAAGGCTTGATGCCCGGAATGATCGGCACGTCGATACCCGCCGCGCGGCAATTCTCGATAAAAGCGAGTATGCTCGCGTTGTCGAAGCTCATCTGCGTGATGATGTAGTCGGCCCCCGCGTCGACTTTTTCCTTGAGCCGGCGCATGTCCTCGGCCGGATTCGGGGCCTCGCAGTGCTTTTCGGGATAGCCGGCCACGCCTATGCAGAAATTCGTCCGGTGACAGTCCTCGACCTCGCCGTCGATGAACACGCCCTCGTTCATCCGGGCGATCTGGCGGACCAGCTCGCAAGCATGCCCATGCCCGTCGGGATGCACCCGGAACGAGTGCTCGCCGCGCAGATTGTCGCCGCGCAGAGCCAGCACATTGTCGATACCCAGAAAATCGAGGTCGATCAGCGCGTCCTCCAGATCGTAGCGCGACTGTCCGCCGCAGATCAGGTGCGGAATCGCCTCGACGCCGTAGCGGCGCATGATGGCGGCCGAGATACCTACCGTACCGGGACGGCGGCGCACCGTGTGCCGCTCCAGCAGTCCGTTCTCGCGTTCGACGTATTTCACGTCCTCGCGGTGGGATGTCACGTTGACCGAAACCGGCGCGAATTCCCGGAGCGGATCGAGCGCCTCGAACACGCGGCCGGGCCCGTCGCCCTTGAGCGGCGGCAACAGCTCGACCGAGAAACGGGCCCGTCCCTCGGCGGCGGCTTGGTTGTAAATGTCGGTTATGTGCATTGTTTCTCGCTTGGTTACATATCTATCAGATGCTGCGGAATCAGCACCCTCATTTTCTCGGGGTCCGTTCCCCGCCGCGCCGCATACGAGGCGAGCTGCTCGGAGTCGATGCGGCCGACCGAAAAGTTCCGTGCCTCGGGATGCCCCAGCATCAGCCCGCAGGCAGCCTCTCCCGGCACGATCATGTACGATTCGGTCATCGTCATGCCGGTTACCGTCCCGACGTCCATCAGCGCGAAGACGTCGGCCTTGAGCGAATGATCGGGAGCCGACGGATAGCCGAAAGCGGGACGGATGCCCTGATACTTCTCGGCGAGCAAGTCCCCGACGCTCCACTGCCCTTCCCGCTCGTAGCCCCACAACGTCACGCGGGCATAGCGATGCAGCGCCTCGGCGAACGCCTCCGTCAGCCGGTCGGCGAGCAGCTTGGCCATGATCGCGCGATAGTCGTCGCCCTCGGAGCGGTAGCGGCCGGCCAGTTCCTCGAGCCCGAGGCCCGCCGTCACGGCGAACGCCCCGACGTAGTCCTTCACGCCGCTGCCGAGCGGAGCGACGAAATCGGCCAAAGACAAATTCCGCTCGCGGTCGGCCTGCTGATTGCGCAGTTGCGGCAGTCTCATCCGCTCCCGTTCCCGCGATTCGTCGGCGTACAACACGATATCGTCCCCGTCCGATGCGGCCGGATAAAGCCCGATCACGCCGTCGGCGCGCAACAAACGACGGTCGACGATCTCCGACAGCAGCCGCTGCGCATCGTCGAATACCCGCCGCGCCTCCTCGCCCCGCTTCGGATCGTCGAACAGGGCCGGATAGCGCCCGGGAAGTCCCCATGCGCTGAAAAAATAGCTCCAGTTCACGAGCGGGACCAACTCTTCGAGCGGATAGTTGCAGAACAGATACCGTCCCGTTTTCCTCGGCACGGGCACCCGGGTCCAATCGATCGCCGGCTTGCGGGCGCGCGCTTCCGCGAGCGAGCGGTACGCGCCCGCGTCCCTGCGCTCGAACTCCTCGCGCAGCCGCTGCTGCCGCTCCCGGACCGAGCGAAGATACTCCTCGCGCCGGACCGACCCGAGCTCGGCGAGCACCCGCACGTCGTCCGAGGCGTCCTTCACATGGATGACCGGCCCGCTGTACAGCGGCGCGAGCTTGACGGCCGTATGCAGGTCGGAGGTCGTCGCCCCGCCGATCAGAATCGGGATGCGGAGCCCCATTTGCTCAACCGCCACGATCACCTTGGCCATTTCCTCGAGCGACGGGGTAATCAGTCCGCTCAGTCCGATCACGTCGGCCTGCTGCCGAACCGCCGTCTCGACGATCCGCTCGCTCTCGACCATCACGCCGAGATCTTCCACCCGATACCCGTTGCAGGCCAGCACGACCGAGACGATGTTCTTCCCGATGTCGTGCACGTCGCCCTTGACGGTAGCCAGCACCATGCGCCCGGCGGACGCGGCGCGGCCCTCGCGGCGTTCGGCTTCGATGTAAGGCGTCAGTACGGCGACGGCCCGCTTCATCACCCGCGCGCTCTTGACCACCTGCGGCAGGAACATCTTGCCCTTGCCGAACAACTCGCCTACGCGGTTCATGCCGCTCATCAGCGGGCCCTCGATCACGGCGAGCGGATTGCCCAGTTCGCGGTAAGCCTCCTCGGTATCCTCGTCCACATAGTCGGCGATACCTTTCAGCATCGCATGGGCGAGCCGTTCGGCCACCGTTCCCGAGCGCCACCGCAGTCGTTCGCCGTCGTCGGCGGCCGTTCCCTTCTTATCCTTGATCTGCTGGGCATAGGCCGTCAGACGCTCGGTCGCATCCGCCCGGCGGGCCAGCACGACGTCCTCGCAAAGCTCCAGCAGCGGTTTCGGTATCTCGTCGTAAACCTGCAACATCGACGGGTTGACGATGCCCATGTCCATTCCCTCGGCGATCGCATGATACAGGAAAACCGAATGCATCGCCTCGCGCACGGTATTGTTGCCCCGAAACGAGAACGACAGATTGCTGACACCTCCGCTCACTTTCGCGTAAGGACAGTTTTTCTTGATCCAGCCGCAGGCGCGGATGAAATCGAGTCCGTAGCGGTCGTGCTGCTCGATACCGGTGGCCACCGACAGCACGTTCGGATCGAAAACGATGTCCTCGGGCGGGAAACCGGCTTCGGTCAGCAGACGGTAGGCACGGCCCGCCACCTCGATCTTGCGCTCGAACGTATCGGCCTGCCCCCGCTCGTCGAACAGCATCACGACGGCCGCCGCGCCGTACCGGCGCACGAGCGCGGCACGCCGCAGGAACTCGGCCTCGCCTTCCTTGAGGGAGATGGAGTTGACGACCGACTTGCCCTGCACGCAGCGGAGCCCGGCCTCGATCACCTCCCATTTCGACGAATCGATCATTACCGGCACGCGGGCGATGTCGGGCTCGGCCATCAGCAGGTTCAGAAAATCGCGCATCGCCCCGACGCCGTCGATCAGCCCGTCGTCCATGCAGACGTCGATAATCTGAGCCCCGCCTTCGACCTGTTGCCGGGCGACCGACAGAGCTTCCTCATAGCGCCCCTCGCGAATCATGCCGGCGAACTTGGCCGAGCCGGCCACATTGGTCCGCTCGCCGACGTTGACGAAATTGGCCTCGGGCGTCACGCGCAACGTCTCCAGCCCGCTCAGCGTCGTCACATGCGACGGAGCGGGGACCTTTCGCGGAGCGCGGCCGTCCGCCACGCGGGCGATCTCGGCGATATCGGTGACGTTGGGCGTGAGCTTGACGATGAGCGGGCGGGCAGTGGCCTCGCGGCACATGCCCACCACCTTCTCGACGGACTCCACGTGCGTGCCGATGGTCATGCCGCCGGCATCGACGTTCGGACACGAGATGTTCACCTCGTAGGCTTCGACGGGTGCATCCTCGAGCGCTTCGATGACCTGCACGTATTCGTCAAAACTATGCCCAGAGACGTTCACGATGGTCGTGGCACCTTGCTCGCGCAGCCAGGGAAGCTCCTCGCTCTTCAAATGGGCGACACCGGGGTTTTGCAGGCCGATCGAATTCAGCATGCCCGAAGGAACCTCGGCGATGCGCGGGCTCGCGTTGCCTTCCCAACCGTTAAGGGAAACGCCCTTCGTCGTGACGGCGCCTAAAGCAGACACATCAACGAAATCGGAGTACTCCATGCCGGCAGTGAACGTGCCCGAAGCTGTCGTCACGGGGTTCTTCATCGCGAGGCCGCCAAGGTTTACTG
>ERZ857801.2910-NODE-2910-length-13182-cov-14.148854_pt1 | contig 13182 bp, 13 predicted proteins | sample MGYA00519762_ERZ857801 | MGnify/ENA primary metagenome ERZ857801 (study PRJEB31778, sample SAMEA3449368) | human gut metagenome | biome: human gut; feature: human-associated habitat; material: faeces | place: United Kingdom | collected 2010/2012 ...
GCTATCTGGTTTAAGTTGCCGCCGATCCTGCCGTATTCGGCGGTCAGCTTCCCGATGGCGGCAAGCAGCTCGTCATTGACCGGGGAAACGGTCACGACGGGACGGATGCTTGCGCCTCGAATGGCTCTGCGGATAAACTCGGATTGGCTGATACCGTAGGGTGCAAGGCGGGCGGCAAAGTCGGCGTATTCCTCCTCGGTCAGCCGGGTTTTGACTACCCGCTTTCGGCGCGGCGTGTCGTACTGTTTGCGGGGCATGGCTTCAACTCCTTTCTGCGGTATCGTTTGTAAACAGGAAAACATCTCCTCAAATACCTAAAGAAAAAACGGCAAAAAGTACGGGGCTGTTTTTCAATGTTCACAAATTCTTAATGGTTTGATCTTCGGCGCTCTCTCCGGCGTAAGCCGCAACAGCAGGGTTTGGGGAAGGCACTCCCCAACAAGATTCCGATGGGGCAGAATGAGCGGACAGCGAATTATGGCACCTCGGTAGAATCTTGCTCTGACAACTCACGCTCTGCCCCTGACACAGCTTCGTGTGTTTCCCCCTTCACCCATTACTGGTAACGCAAAGGGCTGTTTTGGCCAGTTTTGCGGAAATTTCTCAAAAAAATCTTTTCTCCCTTCACCTACTACTCGTTCTGTAAAGGGCGTTTTTGGCCAGTTTTAGAAAAAATTTCCCCTTTACCCATACTGGTGTTGGGAGCGCCCATTTTGGCGGAGTTTCGGGGAAATCCTCAAAATTTTTTTCTCTTATCTCGCTGCGACGGCTAAAGCGGCCTACTGAACGGGCACAAAAAACCGCAGAAAACTTTCTGCGGTCGCGTATTGATGGTTTGAAAAAGACTGGTGGAAAGCTATCACCCATAAAGTAGTAATCTGCCATATGTAATGTGGTTCTTAGCCTATGGCTCAAGTCCTCCCGTTCATAGAAATGTTACACAAAACGGTTTGACAATGCTTGCTCTTTTCAATGCTATATGGTAAACTAAATATGTAACAAGAGAGGTACGAACACCGCGGTCTGCCGTTTTAAGCAAACAATACAAACGGTTTCTATGCCTTCCACAAGTGAAGTATTATTAGACCGCAACAGCTGTTGACGAAGGCTTGTTGCGGTTTTTGCCGTATGTTGAAAGGTTTGTGTGAATCTAAAAAGTAAAATATGTAACTGGCAGAAAGGAGGGTTACAAATGGCAAACATAATAATTTATGGCGGAGGATTTCAAGCAGCGGCGGCAGCGTCAAAGGCAGCATCGCAAGCTGGAAATGCGCAAATCTATGTTATAATTCCTTATCCTGTATCAGACACTTCAAAGGCGTTTGGAAGCATCGGAACGCTTGGTGGGCAAAACTTTTTTGATGTTCGTCATTGGAATGGATCTTTTCCGTATAGAGGTTCATTTGAATGGTGGTACAGTCAGGGAGGTTCGTTTTACAACACAGAAACAATGGCAGCACGGCTCACAACCGATGTTACCAAATACAGCAATGTACAAGTTTTTTACGGATATGATATTTTTTCGTTTAGCACAGCAGCCAGCCCGTACAGAATAACACAGGTAACAATAAAAAAAATCGCACGAAATTCATCTACCGGATTTGTGGAATGGAGCACAGGAACATATACATTAAGCGGAACTGTTTTTGTTGATGCTTCTGATGATGGAAGGTTGACAAGACTTGTAAACTTTGGCGGTACAGTCGGACGCTATGATTGGCCGAGTAACAAACTTGATTCAGACGAAAGAGGGTCAAGCGGCAAACCAAGGCAACAGGTAGCATCGCTCATGTTTCAAGTCAAAAACATTCAGTTCAACGGACAAAACAGTAACAATGATATGAATTGGACCACGTCGACGAATGGGACGAAAGGTGTTTACGGCGGGCGAGTTACCTATACAAATGACAGTTATTTGAAAGCATTTAATAATTATTGGGGACCGAGAGGATTTGCAATTAAACCGTTAAATGCTGCACAAGACGGTAAAGACAGCCCTAATTGGTGGATAAACACACTATTGGTATTCAATGTTGACGGCAGAGCGCACGAACGTGATAGGAACACAGCATTTTTTCCGACTGACATGAGAAGTGATTATATTACCGTTGATCAAGCGTGGGTCAATGCGCGGAATATGCTGACCGAAACCAGTCCGTATTCATTTATGACAGCATTAAGAAGATTTGGTGGCTTCGGAAATGCGCAGCTTGTTATGGTCGGTGGACAGCCTAAGGTCGGAGTTGTTATGTATATAAGAGAAACAATACATATGGCAAAGAATGCAGCCAACCGAGGAAACGGCACATACAATTCAAATTACGAAGTTACCGACTACGAATGCCACCGCGCCGGAACCTCACCGAACAACGGCAGTGATGCGGCGAACTATGCGACAAGAATTGGTCTTAATTATTATTGGTCTGACATTAACGCATATAAATTTGAAGATATGAAGAAGAACGGTGTTTATATTTGGGGAGGAGATATTGCAAATAAACTTCGTGATGATTTACATACAAGTGCCTACCCTGTTGACGATAATTCACCGCGTCATCCGGCATATATTCCGTACAATGCTTTAACAACGAATTATGTAGCCAACTTGTTGATACCGGGTTATGCGGCAGGTGCTTCATCATATGCATGGGCTGAAATGAGAGTTTTCCCGAACCTTTGCGTATTGGGCGACGCTGCAGGTGTAGCGGCAGCGTATGCCGTAAACAACAATAAGCATCCACTATACTTTTCAAGCAGTGATATTGCGGCGGTGCAGACAACATTAACAAATACCGGCAATGCAAGGCTCGAAAAATAAAAGGAGATGTATAATGAGAAGTTCTCTCTCTTGTCATTTGAAATCAATATCGGGTTTGCTGATTGTGGTTTTCATATTTGCAACCCTTCCTGTTTGCAGAGTTGCAGCGCTTGAAACTGCAAGCATATCCGAATATGCAAAACCGTATGTTGAAGAATTGACCGAAAGCATCCCGTTTGATTATGATGATTATACAAAGCCGATAAAGCGTGATGAGTTTGCAAGGTTGATTTATTTTGCGATAAAGCAGATGTCTGATGCAATGACTACAAAAGTTGTTCTCAATGATGCTGCGCCGCCTTTTTCCGATACAGACGATGTTTTTGTGGGAGCGTTGTCCAATGCCGGAATTATAATGGGTAGAAACGATGAAATCTTTTCTCCGAACGATTTTCTCACAAGAGAAGAAGCCGCCGTTATTATCGGAAGAACATTTGACTTATTCGGATTTAAGCAGCTGAATAAAACAACAGATTTTGCGGATAAGGGAGATATTTCGCCGTGGGCTGTTTCGGCAGTGGATTCGCTTTGCCCATATAAAATATTTATAGGATCAGATAACGGGAAATTTCTTCCGAAACGCACAATAACAAGGGAACAGGCAGCCATGATTACGCAGAGATTTATGCGTATGACAGAGATTTTCAAGTTCACGGTTGATGGACCACTCCCCAATGGTTATAGTGTTTGGCAAACCTGGTCTGCCAGCTACATAGAGGATGGCGCGGGAAAGGTTGTATTCTCGCTTCCACGATATTATCCGCCGGAAATGGGGAAATCGGTTGAGAGCTATGACGGATTAAGAATATTTGCGTATAAAGGCAGCTATCTTTATATCGCATCGGGAATTGACGCAGCGAGCGCTGCACAGGGAAGCACGATTCCCGGAACAGTTGTGTTTGATGGATCAAGCGGCAGAGAGCTGATGTTTGTGCCTATGCAGCAAAATGACGTTGGAAATTGGGCATCGGGTTTTTATGGCTTGACATCCGACGGAGAATACCTGATTTTTTATCATCAGACTCAGCAAGGATCAATAATGGGAAGTAGCGGGAAATATGTTTATGGCATATATGACATTAACGGAAATGAACTTTTACCTATATCCCATGCATGGCAAGACCTGTACGATGGCGGTTGGGTAAATGAAGAAACGGAACCATTTAGCAAATGACCGCTTAGAATCAACTTCTTCTTTCCTTGAGGAGTCGCAATAAACCTTTCTGCTCTCGATATAGTTTGTTCAAGGCGGTCAAGTGCGTTTGGGCTTGACCGTCTTTCCCGTTTTTCTATCTCTCCGGCACTGTTCCCGCGAGAGTGCCGTTTTTCGCTCAAATTTTCCGGCTCTTGACTTGAAGAAAATGCAGATTTTCGAACAGAAAACGCTCCGGCGATACATTCCTCGTCCGGGGCGTTCCTGTTGGCTGTATTCGGTTTTTATCGGCTCTTGACCGCTTCTGTGCTTTACGGAATCGCAGGGCGGCTGTCCTTGTCATATTCTGCGGCTCATTTTCGGTAGCCGCTTCCGAAAGTCCTTCTTTGCTTCTTTATTAACCGTGCGCATTTGCACCGGGGTTGTCGTTTCCGTAGCCTTCCAGCAGGTTGATGGCTCCCCAGATGCCGAGACCTGCGCCAAGGGCAATTACCAAAGTTTGAAGAACGCCGACAGCAGAGTTGAAAAATTCCATATTTGTGTTGCCGGAATCATTGGGTGTTGATTGTGTTGAAATCTCGCGGATACAGCAGGAGCCGGAGCGAAAGCTGCGATGCAGCCCCGATTCCGGCTTCTCCTTTCAAATTTTCGTTCGTGGATTCGTTCCGACCCTGCAAGCGAGGAAGCGTCTTTTCTCATCCGTATCTATATGAAAAGCCGCCGCATGAGGGCGGCGGGCTTGTGCGCTCAGACGCAGCCCGCGTCGAACACCTCGTATACCTCATCCGCTTTCGGCATCAGCCTTGTGGAGAGATACTTTTCGATATCAAAGGCGTTCCTTGGGTTCGCGTCCGACAGATACTTATAATTGGGGTGACGGGTGATGTCGTACTTATCCGAGAGGAAGGGGCGCACGCCGCGAAGCTGCAAGATGCACTTGCCGCCGTCCAGCACCGCCAGCTCGTCTATCGTGGCAAGGTCTTTGCCCAGCTTCTGATAGTTCAGGCTGTGGGAAACCTCCCGTCCACGGCTCTCGCCGGTGTTGAAGGTGTCGATGGTCTCTTTCCCCAGTGCCTGATTCAGCTCCTTCAGCGTACCGGGCTCCTTGCCGCCTAAGAAAATCGAGCTGTCGCAGTTGCCGATAATGGTGTCGGCGTTGTCCTTGTACAGCGCCTTCAGCTGGCTTTGGGCTTGCAAGACGAGGCAGGCGGAAATCTCGCGGCTGCGGATGGTAGCCATGAGCTTTTCCAGGTTCGGTATCTGCCCGATGTTGGCGCACTCATCGATGAGGCAGCGCACATGGACGGGGAGCCTTCCGCCGTACACGTCGTCGGCCTTTTCGCACAGCAGGTTAAATAACTGGCTGTAAATCATGGAAATGAGGAAATTGAAGGTGCTGTCGGTGTCGCTCATGATGAGAAACAGCGCCGTTTTCCGGTCGCCCAGGGTGTCCAGCTCCAGCTCGTCGTACATGGTGATCTCCCGCAGCTCCTGGATATCGAAGGGCGCAAGGCGCGCGCCGCAGGAAATATTGATCGACTTAGCTGTTTTTCCCGCCGCTAATTTGTATTTTTTATATTGCCGCACGGCGAAGTGATTCGGCTCCCGCTGCGCCAGCTCCTTGAAGGCCAGATCCACGTTGTTCTCAAAGGTCTCATCGTCCTCGCGCACCTCCATGGCGTTGATGAACTCGATGAGCGTGGCGAAGTTCTGTTCCTCCTCGGGGGCTTCGTAGTGGATATAACCGATGAGCGCCGTGTAGAGCAGCGTCTCGGCCTTCTGCCAGAAGTCGTCCCCGGATTTCCCGTCCCCCTTGGTGTTGGCAATGAGGGTCGTGACCAGCTTCAAAATATCCTTCTCGCTGTGGATATACGCAAAGGGGTTGTAATGGTGGGACTTCTTGAAGTTGATGGAATTGAATATCTTCACCTTATAGCCATTGCGGAGCATGAGCTTTCCGCACTCCACGGCGATGCTGCCCTTCGGGTCGGTGACAACGTATGAACTGTGTAATTGCATGAGGTTTGGCTTGATGAAAAAGCGTGTTTTGCCGCTGCCGGAGCCGCCCACCACCAGCACGTTTTTGTTCCGCGCCGTCTTGGGGTCTTTGGGACGGTTGGACATCATGAGCCGCTCTGTCCGGGTGAGAATGACGTTGTTCTCAAACTTCGGATCGACGTAAGGGGCGATATCCTCGGGCCTGCCCCAACGGGCAGAGCCGTATTCCAGATTCTTGCGGAATTTCTTGGCGTTTTTGCCCTTGACGTACACGATAAGCCGAATGAGCAGAGCGGCGGCGACGCCCGCGCACAGGTCGATGGGGTGGAAGCTGGGCAGCGCCGATTGGAACGCGGCGGCAAAGCCCTCCATGAGGTGCAGCGCCTTTCCCGAGAAATCCATGCCGGGGGCAAGCCGCCACGCCTGTCCCAGCTTGGTGGCAAAGAGGGCGATAAAGACATACGGGATATTGGGCAGCAGGAACTTCTTGATATTCAGAGATTTCTTCATATCGTGATGCCCCTGTTCTGGTTTCGGGATTTACCCGGCGTAATAGCCTGAACCTTCGCCTTGAGTGCTTGCAGATGCGCCAGCACGGAGGGACGGTTCTGCGCTTTGGCGGCGCGTTTAAGCTCATATGCCGTGTATTCCTTGAACGCCGCCGTCAGTGCGTCCGCGTCCCTCGCCTTAAAGAACACAAAGTATTTCGGCGGTGAAACGCTGCGGTCTTTCTTAACGGCAAAATCCACGCCGTATTTCCGGGCTATGCGCTCAAAGCCTTTGATATTGCTGTTGGTGATCTCAATGTTGGATACACCCTGATTCTGCCCTATGAGCTGCCTCACCGTCTGCTTGCCGCTGGGCTTTTCAGGCGCGGCACGCGCCTTTTCCATGGCTTTGCTCTTCTTTTCGGAAAGATATTTATCCATCCCGGCCTTCAGCTCCCGTGCGGTCAGCTTGACGGCGGAGATGATCAGAGTGACAGTTCTGTTTTCAATTTCTTCCTGCATGAGTTTTTCCTCCTTCCGTTCGCATTGGGAGTGATGGTATCATCGCTCTGTCACCGGAGCGGTCTTGCCCTTGCCCGCAGCCTTGGCGGGCTCGGTAGGGATCGCCATAATCTTGCTGCCCATCTTCAAAAAGGCTTCCGGCTGACGGAACTTTTCCTCATATTTCTGTTGCAGCTCCTTCGGCAGAGACGCAAAGTTCTCATCCCCCAGACCGCAGATGAAAAACTTACCGGCCACAATATCGTAGAAATCGCCGTCCCCGTCCCGCAGGGCGCGGTTCAGGGGCTTGCCCTCCAGCTTGGCTTCCTCCCCGCAGATCAGCGCCACGGGGTCGTCATATGGGTAAATCGCTTCGATATAGCCGTCCACCGCCTTCTGCAAGGAGGCAAGGTCGGAGCCGATACGCTCCACGCGCGGGTACTGTCCCGGCTCCACCATGAGCACCTCGATGGTGTCGTCCTGCGCTCTTTCGGCGGAGATTTCCTTGCCGTCATTGCTCTCAAACTCCACCTCCACGAAATTGTCCGCATCCAGAATATGATCCCCGGCGTGCCACTGGTCGCTTACCATCTGTTGGGCTTCCTCTTTGGAAGAAGCCTCCACGGACACGGTGAGCTTCAGCGTTTCGGTGATGGTCACGTCAAATTCCTTCATGCGCGCCGCCTTCTTCGTCGGTCTCCTCCGAAAAAAGCGGAAGAAAAAACGCTGCCAATGCCTTTACCGCCGCCTCCGCTTCTTCGGCGGTCGGGCCGGTCTGCTCGCCGCCGTCCTCCGCATCCGGCGCAGCCTCATGCGGCGCTTCGAGGGCGTCGTCGAAATTGTCGTCATATTCGCCGCACCCGTCGCAGCAGTCGCAGTGGATGTGTACGTCGCCGTAGATGTTGATGGTTACGTTCATGGATAAACCTGCCTTTCTCAGCGCTCGTTCCGGCGCTGCTGTTTTTTCTGCCACTGCTCCAGCAGCTTGATGATGGTCTGCTGCATTTGCAGGGGCGTGTAGCTTCGGGGGAAGTATTTGCGGAGGGTATCGCTGCTCAGCGTGATGCGCTCCTGTTCCTCCTTCTTTTCCTCGGACATGATGGAGCGCATGGCCTCCTGTGTACACTTTCCCTCCCGGCTGAGCTTCTTGAGCCGCTGCGCCTGGGAAAGGGAGGGGGTGTTCTGGGAATAGTCCATTGCGTCCAGAAACTGCTTCTGCTCGTCACGGGTGAGATATGACAGCTCCACGGCGGGGCTGAACGCGATCTCCTTGCTGTCCACCTTTTTCTGCACCTCCGGCAGAAGCTCGGTGAGGCGGATATATCTGTGTACCTGTCTTTCACTTTCGTTTGCATCAGCACCGACTTTGGCAACAGCCCATGACTTCTCGCCAACTTGGCGAGAAGTTGACTTGTCCTGCAAATCCACCCGTTTTCCCTGATGCTTCAACGCTTCCAGCTTCATTTTGTATGCCTGCGCCCGCTCCATGGGGCTGATGGTTTCCCGCTGCAAGTTGCTGTCTACCATGAGGATCACCGCCTCGTCGTTGTCAAGATTGCGGACGATGGCCGGTATGGTTTTCAGCCCCGCAAGGTCTGCGGCATGGAGCCGCCGGTGTCCGGCTACCATCTCATATCCGCCCTCCGGTGCGGGGCGGATGATGGCGGGGTTGAGAACGCCCACCTGCATGATGCTGTCGATGGTCTGCTGCATGAGCTCGTCGTCTGCCACCTTGAAGGGGTGGTTTTTGAAGGGACGAATCTCTGACAGCGGTATCTGCTGTACCTGTTCGTTGGGTTTCTGTTTCGGCACGGTCGCATCACCTCCTGAAAATGCCAAAGCCGCAGGCGGCGGCCTGCGGCTCAGATGAATCCCTCCGACATATCGTGGCTCACAAGGCTTCGGTAGTAGTTCCCGATGGTCAGAGGGGCGTTATACAGCGTGGCTAAAAGATACTGGCGCATATTGCGGATGCGGGTGGTGTTTTCCTTCAGCCCGCCCACCACAAAGCGGATGTGCTCGCTGTTCAGCTTCAAAAACTGGCTCCTGACCACCTCGGCGGGCTTATCGTCGCCGGAAATGCGGACGGAGCTTTTTGTCGTACAGACAACATCCACCAGCAGCTCCAGGATTTCTTCCAGTGTGTCCTGCTCGTATGGATAGTCTGTCAGGAGTGCGTCGTAGGCGATGTTCTCCGCAATAAGCTCTCTGTACCGCTCTCTCAGAGCCGCTTCGTTTCCTTTCGCTTCCCGCCCGTGATCCCTCCTGAACGAAGTGAAGGGAAAGGAATCAGTATCACTAAAATCAGTATCATTCTTATCAGTATAACTACCTCGTGATTTTAACGATTCTTGATCCGTGATTTTCACTGCTCCTGAATCGTGATTTTCACGGTTCTGGAATCGTGATTCCGGGGAGGGGGTGCTACTGCCCGATGTGTTATCCACATGGTTATCCGCATCCTTCTCCACAAAATTCTTGACGTAGATGAGGTTGGGCTTGCCCAGCCCCTGCCGCTTGCGCTCGATGAGGCGGCATTTGCTCTCCAGCTCATGCAGCAGCTTTCCGGCCTTCTGGTCGGCGCAGCCCAGGGCGGTCATGACCTCCCCGATGGTGAAGATGATATACACACGCCCCGCCCGATCCAGCCAGCCGTTCTTGCAGCTCAGGCTCATGCGGTCAAGGAGCAGACCGTAGAGCACCTTGGCTTCTGCGGAAACGCTTCTGAACCGCTCCTCCGTGAACAGCACCTTGGGGATGCGGTAAAAGGAGAACTGTTCCGCTTCCGCACCGTAGAAATAGTCATACATGGCTTCTGTCACGCTCCTTTGGAAGCCCTGCGGCGCGCATGACCTCTTTGGTACACCACCCGATGCAGGGGGCAGCCTTTCCGTAGGGACAGCCCTCGCACTCCGAAACGGGAGCGGCGTTGTCCGCAGCTGCATCGTAAACTTGTTCTATGCCGTTCCGTCTTGCGGGCTTCTGCGGGACGGGACAGCAGCAGCCGTCCGGGTAGACGCAGCCCTTTAGCTTCCCTTTCCGGTACAGGCAGTACCGGCAGTCATATACGTTGTAGCCCCACGACTTCCCATATGCTTTCACAATAACACCTCCTTCGCCCGCATCTGGGCATAAAAATAGCGCGCCTGCCGACCCAAGCGCCACTTTGGGTAACAGACGCGCTATGTACTATTTGCGCTTATTTGTGTGATAAGGCTCAAAAACGCCGTATTTTCAGCACTTTTTGAGCCTTAATGTTTTTAGTCCTATTATTACAGCCTCGTCTGCGAAGATTCCCGCCATCGTCCATTCCTTGTTGGACATGATCTTGTCGGTGTAGTATTCGCACTGCGCTTCATAGCTGCTGGCCTGTTCTTCTTCCTTGGTCGAGACGCGGCAGTACGCCGCGACTCGAAGCTGCTTTGTGACTGCAGCCGCTTGCTGCAATTCTGGCTTGGGTGGGATTATAATGACACGCGGCTTTTCGTCTGTCATGCAAGGTCTTCCTTTCCGATGATTTGCCCGTTTTTAAGCTGCAAGCGCACCGCCTGTTGTGTCACCAGCACAGCGGAGACTGTGCCTTGCAGCAGCTCCGCGTTGAGTTCTGCTGTACATTCGAACGCTGTGAACAGCCGCCGCAGGCGCTCGGTTTCGTATTCTTCATTACCAATGGCGTCATACTGTTCTCGTGCCAACTTGCAGATCAGGCTTCTGGCAGTGTCCTCGTCGAGCGGTTGGGTGTTTAGAACGTCATCCAGTTTGGCTTGTGTAGTGCTGTATATCGGTGCTGACTGTTTTTCTGGCTGCGTGATGCGCTCCGGCTGTTCTGCCAGCCGACTGAGCAGGTGCATGACCTGCTGCTCGATTTCCGGCGTAGGCGGTTTGGAGCAGACACGTTTGAGTGCTTTCTGCGCGGGTGTCCGCTCTGGCAATCGCTGCTTGGTCTGCCGCTTCTCGGCGGCTGATTCAAATAATTTTATGTCAACCAGCTTCGGATAGCTGTCTGCGCCGGTGTACTTGGAATTTTCCAAGATTCTGGCAATCATATTCTTATTCCAGCTCTTGCCCTCGTCATAGGCGGGGCCAGTCTTGCTCATCTGTTCTGCGATTTCCTTCAGCGACGCGCCGAGCGTGTATTGCAGGAAGATGTCCTGCACGGCTTTGGCTTCCGACTCGTTCCGGACGATCTCGCCCATGCGCATTTGATACCCAAATGGCAGCTTCCGATTTCCCATTACCGTTTCGTCCTCTCAATCTGCTCTGTCAATTCCAAACCGTTTTTCAGCCGAAACCGCAGGCGCTCGTTGTTGTCCACGATGATTTTCTCTACAAGCGCATCGAACAGCTCCGCATCAAAGCTGTCGAGGAAATCCGGCCCGTCCTCCAGTGCGTCCATGAGATCGCGGGTGCGGTCTGCCAGATCGTCGCTGTCGGTGTCGAGAAGCCTTGCTTTTTCCTGTTTCAGCCTGCGGAGCTGTTCGCTGAGTTTATTGTTTGATGTTATAAAAGTATCAGGATCAACGCCGCCCGCCTGTTGAAGCTGGGTTAGGAATTGAACCTGACTGAGTATGTCGGATATTTTCTTGTTGAGAGAGATGACGTCTTCGCTCCATAGCATCCGGCTGTAGCGGATCTTTTGGAGGTTTGAGAGCATTTGTGTGAAGATGGGGTCGCCGTGGTGTTTGAGTTTGTAGTACATGCGGCAGAAAGCCTGTTCTATATCCGGCGTATGATATGGTGGTGTAGGGCATGATGCAGCATTCTGGAAATGCGTATTGCAGACCCAATACATTTTATCATTTGTAAATTTCCGTTTGAGTGACCGACCACAATTTGCGCAATATAGTTTTCTGCTGAATGGCTGGTTTGTTGAACCAATGTGTGCGTTTTTCCTTGATTGCAAAAGTGTCTGTACTCTGTCAAATACTTCCGAGGAGATAATCGGCGGATTACTATCAGGCAACAGGTACATTTCCCGTTCGCCATGGTTTCTGACCTTTTTATGTGGGAACGTGGTGGTCGAGTAGCTTTTTCCGACCACTGCGTTCCCAGCATATCGTTCATTCTTCAAAATGTAGTATATCGACGAGTCTTTCCATGTTCCCATTTCGCGACCAGGCGGAATTTCCTGTTGGGACAAGGTATTTGCAATTTCGTATCCATTCAGTCCATTTAGATACAGTTGAAAGATGAAGCGAACAACCGCTGCTTCGTCTTCTATTATGGATAGTTTTCCTTCGTGCAGGGTAAAGCCATACGGCGCTTTGCAAGTATTGAACTTACCGCTTTCCATACGCTTCTGGTAGCCCCACTGGACATTTCCTGAAATTGACTCGCTGCCTTTCTGCGCCAGCGACGCCATGATTGCCGTGACCATTTCACTAGACACCTTGCTGGTGTCGATGCCCTGTTCTTTGAACTGGACGCTGACGCCAAGCTCTTTGAGTTCCCGAACGGCTGCAAGGCAGTCCTTTGTATTTCGGGCGAACCTGGAGATGCTCTTGACCAGAATGCGGTCGATCTTGCCTTTGCGGCAATCCTGCATCATGCGCTGAAAATTCTCGCGTTTCTCGACGGATGTGCCGGTGATGCCCTCGTCGGCGTAAATATCGACCATTTCCCAATCCGGATTGCTGGAGATCAGTTCAGAATAGTATTGATTCTGCACGCGGTAGGAATTGAGCTGATCCTCACTGGAGGAGCTGACGCGGGCATACGCTGCAACGCGCAGCTTCCGCGCTACGATCTCATCGTGCGCTGGGATTACAATGACGCGCTGCTGTTCCAGCGCAAGGTTTCCGTTGGTTTGCTTCTTTGCCATATTCTCACCCCCCTCTGTAGCAACACACACTATCACACCGGTGGCGCAATAGCTATGACCAAAACGGAGAAAAATCAAGCATAAAGTGTGAAATTTGCACCAAGCTCGACAGCGATCCGCCGCGCGATCTTTTTGATTTCAATCTCAGAAAACCCGACCGTTCGGAGCGCCTTCAGGAGCTGGCAGATGCCTAAAAAATCAATGTTTGGATTCATATGATTCTCCTTTAGTCACGGGGCGGCTCTGTAAAACGCAGAGCCGCCCCTGCTTTTGAAATTTTGATACTCGCTCCTGTTCGACGCTTCTTCCCGGAGCCAAGGCAGCAACCGAATGGCGGCTGGCGCCGCTCACGGGCTTTGCACCCCTCCGAGGATCTCTCCGAGCTGCCCCCATTACGTTCCGT
>ERZ857801.2911-NODE-2911-length-13178-cov-3.952297_pt1 | contig 13178 bp, 10 predicted proteins | sample MGYA00519762_ERZ857801 | MGnify/ENA primary metagenome ERZ857801 (study PRJEB31778, sample SAMEA3449368) | human gut metagenome | biome: human gut; feature: human-associated habitat; material: faeces | place: United Kingdom | collected 2010/2012 ...
TCTCGATATGGTCGATCGGGTAAGATACACGTGTATTCTCTGTCACGCTCTTATCTGTAAAGTCGATTTTTCCGTCTTTGTCCAATGTAACATTCTCTAAAAGAGCATTGCGTTTAATTGCATTGTAAATGTCTGGTTCGGATTCTTTATCCAGGTCAATTACTTTTGCATAGCATCCGCCTTCGAAGTTAAATACGCCATTGTCATCCCAGCCATGCTCGTCGTCTCCAATCAGAAGGGGCTTCGGATCTGTGGAAAGCGTTGTTTTTCCTGTTCCGGAAAGTCCGAAGAAAATCGCTGTATTTTCTCCGTTCATATCTGTATTTGCAGAACAATGCATAGAAGCAATACCTTTCAGCGGCAAATAGTAGTTCATCATAGAGAACATACCCTTTTTCATCTCTCCGCCGTACCATGTATTGATGATAACCTGCTCGCGGCTTGTAATGTTGAACATTACCGCTGTTTCAGAGTTTAATCCAAGCTCTTTATAGTTTTCCACTTTTGCCTTAGACGCATTGTAAACAACAAAATCCGGCTTGAATTCCTTTAATTCTTCCTCTGTCGGGCAGATAAACATGTTTTTAACAAAATGTGCCTGCCATGCAACTTCCATAATAAAACGAATCGCCATACGTGTATCCTTGTTTGCACCGCAGAACGCATCTACTACAAAAAGTCTCTTTCCTGAAAGCTCTTTCTGTGCGATTTCTTTTACTGTATTCCATGCTTCCTCTGTAGCAGGATGATTATCATTCTTATATTCGTCGGAAGTCCACCAGACAGTATCCTTGGAGTTCTCATCCATTACAATATATTTATCTTTCGGAGAACGGCCTGTATAGATACCAGTCATAACATTGACTGCGCCAAGCTCACTTTCCTGTCCCTTGTCATACCCTTCCAGACTGGGGTTTGTCTCTTCCTCAAACAGCATCTCATAAGAAGGATTGTAAACAATTTCTGTGGTTCCTGTAATACCATACTGACTTAAATCAATATTTGCCATCTTGCACTCAACCTCTTTCTTTCTATAGTATAGAGTTGTCAAATACAGTAAAACAATATTTGACATTTATATTTTCCCCAGTCATTCAACAGGGGAGCACAAAAATTTCGTGCCAGAATACATTATACACAATATATTGTTAAAAATCAATCAAAAATACTTATTTTTCAATTTTGTTGTGTATACCATAAACCATACAAGCATAATAAGAAAGACTACCATTCCAATCACATCAATCAGCATAATCGGCTGCACAAAATAATGGAACATGTCAATCGCGCCGTATAAGGTCGCAACAATACTGAATACCAGCACTGCGGGAACCGCCTTTTGCATGTAGGCTTCTTTGTCTTTACACATCTGCTCTGTATAATCTTTTCCCAGCAGAAGTGTCGCATTGATATGTCCGTCTCTTCTCATCTGAATATAAGCGTAAAAACCATAAATCCCACATCCAAAGACTATCACACTGATAATTCCAAAAAAATCATCCATCTTTTACACCTCAACCCTTAAGTATCTCTTTTACTGTTTCTTTCATCTTATCCGCATCACACTCTCTCGTATGTCGGATTTTCGCATTGCGGATCTCTTCTATCGCCGCAGGTATCTCCATGCCTGAGATCTTGTGCAGCTCGTCGATCAATGCAAATTCCTCCCAGTCTTTATATTTTTCATCGATCGCCGTCATTACGCTGTGCGCAAACTTATACGGACTTGCTGTAGAGGCCACAAGGGCTTTTCTTACATCCCCGCTTTTCTCTCTGTACTCTCTGCATACATGTGCAGCCACAGCTGTGTGGGTATCCATCACATATCCGGTCTCCTGGTAAGTTTTCTGGATTCTCTTGCTTGTCTGTGCTTCCGTCGCATACCCACCAACGAAATCCTCCAGTTTCTCTTTCATTTCACTGGTGATTTCATATACCCCTCTTTCTTTTAACGACTGCATCAATTCTGCATTTTTCCTCGCATCTCCTCCGGCAATCGTATAGATAAGACGCTCCAGATTACTGGAAATCAGAATATCCATAGAAGGGGAAGAGGTAAGCACAAATTCTCTGTTTCTGTCATATTTTCCAGTCTGGAAAAAGTCGAAAAGTACTTTATTTTCATTGGACGCACAGATCAGTTTTGCAATCGGCACTCCCATCTGCTTTGCATAATATGCCGCAAGAATGTTTCCAAAATTTCCGGTAGGCACTGCCACGTTGATTGTCTCCCCAGCAGAAATTTCCTCATTCTTCAAAAGCTTCGCATAGGCATACACATAATAGACAACCTGTGGAACCAGCCGTCCGATATTGATGGAATTTGCAGAAGAAAATTGGTATCCGCATGCATCCAGTTCCTTTGCCAAGTCTTTGTCTTCAAAGATTGCTTTCACTCCACTTTGCGCATTGTCAAAATTCCCATGAATTGCCACAACAGAGGTGTTCGCCCCTTTCTGGGTCACCATCTGCAATTCCTGCACTCTACTTACCCCGCCCTTTGGATAGAATACAATGATTCTCGTCCCCGGCACATCTGCAAACCCTGCAAGCGCCGCTTTGCCTGTATCTCCTGACGTCGCTGTCAAAATTACAATTTCATTTTTCACATGGTTTTTCTTTGCCGAGGTTGTAAGCAAATGCGGCAGGATGGACAGCGCCATATCTTTAAACGCAATGGTCGCCCCATGAAAAAGCTCCAGATGATATGTATCCCCTACCTTTGCCAGCGGCGCAATCTCTTCTGTATCGAATTTGGAGTCATAAGCACTTGCGATACAGCACTTCAGCTCCTCCTCTGTAAAATCTGTAAGGAACTGCTTCATCACTGTATACGCCGTCTCCTGATACGTCATCTCTTTGAGTTCTTCCATCGACACATCCAGCTTTGGAATCCTCTCCGGCACAAATAGTCCGCCGTCGTCTGCAAGACCTTTCAATATTGCCTCGGAGGCAGTCACTGTTTTTTCTGTGCTGCGTGTACTTCTGTATAATAACTCCATGTCTTCTCCCTCTTTTTCTTTCACTATATCTACGTTTATATACAAAGAGCAGTACGCGTCTCTGCTTTTACGCTACTGCTCTGCATTATATCATAAGTTTCTTTTTTAAGCAATTTTGTTTCCTTCGCTTTTTATGTCTTTTTGTCAGTTGTTTTTCTGTCTGCGGAACAAAATAACCGCCAGGCCACATATTGCCATCAAAATCGGGTATACCAGATGGGGAATAATCTGAAACGGCGTCAGCCCCGTCAGCGTTGCCGCCGAAAGAAGCTGTGCCCCATAGGGGATCATTCCCTGCCCGACAGAAGTGAACATATCCAAAAGTGATGCAGAACGTTTCGGCTCAATTTCAAATTCATCACTGATTTCCTTCGCAATCGGCCCTGCCATGACAATCGCTACGGTATTATTCGCTGTACACAAGTCTACAAAAAGGGCAAGAAGGGCAATCCCAAGCTCTCCTCCTCTTTTCCCATGAATCCGTTTTTTAATCATGTCCAGAATAAACTGTATTCCCCCGTATTCTCTTACCAGAGAAACCACGCATGCCACCACAATAGAAATAACGGTAATGTCATACATGGACGTAATACCGCCGCCCACTACACTGAAAATTTCTGAAACTGCAATGCTGCCGGTGAACACTCCCACAATTAAAGACACCACGATCCCACTGATTAATACGAGAAACACATTGATTCCAATCAAAGCACCCGCCAGTACAATCACATACGGCAAAACCTTCCACAGATTATAAGACAATTCGCCTTCCATATGAAAGTTTCCGTTCCTCGTAATCATCCAGAAAAAGACCATCGTCAATATAGCCGCAGGAAGTACAATCAGGAAGTTTGCCTTGAATTTGTCCTTCATTTCACATCCCTGTGTTTTTACTGCCGCTATCGTAGTGTCAGAAATCATCGACAGATTGTCCCCAAACATCGCTCCGCACACTACAGCCGCAATGCAGACAGCAAGTGAAAATCCTGTCTTTTCGCTGATTCCCACGGCGATCGGCGCCAGTGCGGCAATCGTCCCCATAGAAGTTCCCATGGAAACAGATATAAAACAACCGATGATAAACAGCCCTGCCACTGCAAAATGTGAAGGAATGAAGGACAGACCCAAATTCACAGTGCTGTCCACACCTCCCGCTGCCGTTACCGCACCAGAAAACCCGCCTGCACACAGGAAGATAAGGCTCATAGTAATAATATTTTCCTCACCTACTCCTGCCGATACTACCTTAATTTTGTCCGCAAAAGACAATTGGCGGTTCTGTAAAAATGCTACAAAAAGCGCAATCAAAAATCCTACCACTGCAGGCATTGCATTAAAATCTCCAAATACAATCCCCGAACCAAGGAAAATAACCAGAAACACCCCGATCGGCAAAAGCGCTATTCCTCTGCCTTTTACTTCTTCTTTCCTCATAGCTTATTCTCTTTTTTCTTACTGTTCGTATAATTCACAAGCCCTCCGGCCGCAATCAATTTCTGCATAAATTCCGGAAATGCCTGTCCCTGGTACTGCGTACCTTTCGTACGGTTATAAATTGTCCCGCTGTCAAAATCCACCTCTACCTCGTCTCCGGCTTCGATCCCTTTGGCTGCCTCCGGACATTCAATGATCGGAAGCCCGATGTTGATTGCATTCCGGTAAAAAATACGGGCAAATGTCTCTGCAATCACACAGCTTACCCCAGCCGTCTTCAGGCAAAGAGGCGCGTGCTCTCTAGAAGATCCACATCCAAAATTTTTATTTGCCACAATCAGATCGCCCGGCTGTACTTTTTTCACGAAATCCGGATCTATGTCAACCATTGCGTGGCTCGCCAGCTCCTTTGCATCAAAGCTATTTAAATATCTCGCCGGAATGATGACGTCTGTATCTACATTGTCTCCATATTTGAATACATGTCCCAGTGCTTTCATTCTCTCTCACCTACTTTCTCAGGATTCGCGATATAACCGGCAATCGCGCTCGCAGCCGCCACTTCCGGTGACGCCAGATAAATCAGAGAATCTACATGTCCCATCCTGCCTACGAAATTTCGGTTTGTCGTAGACACACACTTCTCTCCCGCTGCCATAACTCCCATATGGCCTCCCATACAAGGGCCGCAGCTCGGTGTGTTTACTGCACATCCTGCATCCACAAAAATATCCAGCAGTCCTTCCTGAATACATTGTTTATAAATTTTCTGCGTTGCAGGTACTACCATAACGCGTACATCTGGATGTACGGTATGTCCTTTCAAAATCGCAGCTGCTTTTCTCATATCTTCCATTCTTCCATTCGTACAGGATCCGATCACCACCTGGTCAATCCTGATTGATTCCATCTCTTCAATTTCATCGATGGTTTTTGCATTTCCTGGCAAATGTGGAAACGCTACAGTCGGACGCACCTTTGAAAGATCAATTTCTACCACTTCATCATAGGATGCATCTTCATCGGCTTCATAGATCTTATATTCTTTTTGGGTATGTTCCTTTAAATACCTTTCTGCCTTCTCATCTACAGGGAAGATTCCATTCTTTGCGCCCGCCTCAATCGCCATATTCGCCATTGTAAAGCGGTCGTCCATGGACAGGTTTTCAATTCCGTCCCCTGTAAATTCCATGGATTTATATAGTGCTCCATCCACTCCGATTTTTCCGATAATATGGATAATGATGTCCTTTCCGCTAACATACGGCCCTGGTTTTCCGGTCAGAATGAATTTGATTGCACTTGGCACCTTAAACCATAGTTCTCCTGTCGCCATTCCTGTTGCAATATCTGTTGTTCCTACACCTGTAGAGAACGCGCCGATTGCCCCATATGTACAGGTATGTGAATCCGCCCCGATGATACACTCACCGGCGGCCACCACACCCGCCTCCGGCAAAATAGCATGCTCTACGCCGGATTTTCCTTGCTCAAAATACCATTTCAGTCCCTGTTCCTTTGCAAATTCACGGATTGCTTTTGAATTTTCCGCTGATTTAATGTCTTTATTTGGTGTAAAATGATCCGGCACCAACACTACTTTCTCTTTATCATAGACCACGTCTGCCATTTGTTTAAAAATTGGCAGTGCCATAGGCCCGGTAATATCATTTGCCATGACCACATCCAGCTTCGCTTCAATCAGTTGTCCGGCGGAAACCGAATCCAGTCCCGCATGCGCCGCCAGGATCTTCTGCGTCATTGTCATTCCCATTGTGACAGCCTCCTTTTCCTATTCCTATGTGAGACATTTTATCACACACAGGCTTTAAAGAAAAGACAGGAATCTTATCCTCTTTTGCGACTTTTGTCTACAAATACCAGCAGCAGGACGCCGAGGCTTATAAGAATCCCCACAATATACATACGAATAACTGTTTCATCTCCGGTATGTATCGTCTCTTGTTTTTCCTTTTTAGGTATTTCCTCATCTGTCGGAGGATTTTCTTTTGACAGATCTGCATTTTCAATCGTCCCCATATCCAGTATAAATTCATCTCTCGAGATGACAAATTCTCCCTCGTATAACTGCTTTCCTTCATTTTTCTCACAGCGCAGCTCTTCGATCTTGTAAGTGTCAAATGGCAGTGCTCCCTGTCCGTCATCTACCGGAACACATGCATTTTCATCTCCTATTCCAAACCACAGCCCTGCTCCGGCTTTCTCTGCATTGGTATCCACAGAATGTTTCACATATTCTGAGGAAGATGAAAAATACCCATTTTCATCTGTTACAATGACATGACTCTCTTTTGTCGTCATAGACGTAATACGGAAAGGAATATCTGCCATTGCCTTCTGTGTCTTTTCCTCTATCTTTGTAAATGAGAAATCTCCCCGTATCACTTTGTCCGCCGCCTGACACCTGTTGCCTCCGATTAGCTTCACCTCTTCTCCTTCCTGCTTTATTGGTATGACACACGCGGTAAGCCATCCTTCCTCTTCTGCAGCCACATTTTCTTTTTCCTGTTCTTCTGTTCTATCCTCCTCCGCTTTAAACAGTACCCCTTTTAACAAATATCCCATCGGCGCTTTTACCTCTTCTATGACAAGCGTGCCAAGCGGAAGAACCGGCTCGTCGCTTCCTGCCGCATAGTAGAAGTCGTCCCCTTCTATTTTATATTCCTCCGAAAGTTCCCAGCATGCCTGCTGCTCTTCGACCTCTTTTGTTTTTTTCGTCTCTTTTGTTTCCAATATCCAAGTCCGATCTGGTTCCTCCGGAAGAGAATCCTTTGTATACTCCCCCTCATAGAAATCTACGGCAAACTGCGCACCCGCAAGAGACACATCCCTGCGGTATGCTGCCTTTTGTTCCCGCATCTACCTTCACTAGCTGCAAGTCAGCCTTTGCGCTGACCGGAATATCTTTGACTCCCACGCTGGTTGTCTTCCCGTTCTCCACAGAGACAGCATAACTTTTTGTATCCAGCTTATATCCCGATGGCGCTTTTATCTCACATATTGTATACTCTCCAACGGACAGCTTCTCACTTTTTGCATACCCTGCTTCATCCGTCACCAGCACTGTTTTTAACACATCCTTCTGGTACACGCCATATTCGGCTCCTTCCAGCGTATAACAGGAGTTTCCCTCTGAAAGCCCTGGATCGGAAGAGCTTTTCTGTATTTCTATATAACCGCCGGCCGGATGGTATTCCCATTGGCAGAGATCCTGGCCATTTCCTTTTAAAATCACACCGCTGCATTCCCACTTTTCCCTCCACTCTGGGTCTACAGCATGTTCAATTCCATATTGGAGCACCTGCCAAGTATATTCCGATACATAGTGCACTCCGTCCGGACACAGTACATTATTCCCAAATTCCAGCGTAATACCCGGATACCAGCCGTTCACCTCATTTAGTACCTCCCATACTAAGATCTGTTTAAAAAAGTAATCCTGGCTGGAAGTAAAGGAGAAGTCCAGCGTCGTTTTCCACTCATCATACCAGGCAAAGGCACTGCCAATCGTATCTATTGTATATTGGCTGTAATACATTTTCGCGTCATACACCTGTTTGTTTCCTGACTGAAAGCTCACCGTCGGATCCGCGCAGAACGCCCATTCTCCATCTGCTCCCAATACTCCTTCCGACCAACTGTCCACCATTTCCCATGATTGCCCGTCAGGACTGTATCTTACCATATCAATTGTTCCCTGATCTGCAGCAAGGACACTGGTATACACCGTACTTCCTGCGGCAGCGCTCCTTCCTTGCATTTCATTTGCCGTTTCTTCGGCAAATCCGACTCCCTTTAACAGCTCTGAAAGATATGCCGTATCATACATAGGTCTGCGCTTCTCCTGCTTTACATCCGGCTGCTCTTCCTCTGCCGCCACAACCTGCATACAAGAAAAGGCAAATATAAAAATAACAAACACAAATAAAAAGGTCTTTCCGCCCTTTTTCCATTTTTCCTTCATACACATCTCCTGTCCTAAGAAAACCTGTACCATTAAAACAGCATTTTCCCCAGCAGAAAATACCTCTTCTCCTGCACGTATACACCGGACATGCAGAAGTTCCTCCTGCCTCCTCTCTGCTTTTATTTTTTCTTTCTCCTCGTTTGGAATTCAAGGGAAGAAATTCCCCGGATAATTGAATTACTGATTTGATTTCAGAATTTAGCGTTTGATTCGCTGTCTTCGACGAGTGTTTTTACGACGCTGCCGCCAAAAAGAAAATTGTCCTTTCCGGCTGCTGCCTGACAGACAAAAATTTCATCTGCTTTTCGCTGGGATATTCATTATAGCATATCCAACCGGAAGGGACAATTCATAAAAACGCACAAAATTATTTTGTGTAACAGACAATATGTAATGACCTCCGATTTGTAGGTTCGTGGATTTACCTGTATACTATAAATCGGAACAATAAATGGTAACAGGGATTACCGCATACAAATGGAGGTCATCAAATGAATTATAACACAGTTTACGTAGGAATGGATGTACACAAAAAAAGTTTTTCACTTTGCTGCTACACAAATGAAAAAGAGCAGGCTGAATATCCTCAAAAAACAGCCCCTCATTACAGCAAAGTCCTGAATTATCTGGAAGCTATGCGTTTCCACTATGGCGATGATGTTTTGTTTATTTGTGGTTATGAGGCGGGATGCCTTGGCTACACCTTATACCACGAACTCATGGACCATAACGTAAAATGTATCCTTCTCGCCCTGACAACAATACCACAGCCAACCAGCAGGAAAAAGGTCAAAACGGATAAACGCGATGCCGCACTGATCGCAAGATGTCTGGCACATCACGATTACAGCCCGGTACACATTCCTTCCGAAAAAGATGAACAGGTGAAGGAATATATCCGGATGCGTAACGACCATAAGATTGCCCTCAAAAAAGTAAAGCAGCAAATCAGTGCGTTCTGCCTGCGGCATGGCTACCGCTATGACGCAACTGTAAACCAGTGGACACAGGCTCATCTCAAATGGCTGAGGGCTTTAAAACCGGAAGGGCTTTATCGTGATATTTTGATGGAATACCTGTCTACCTACGATCAGCTGACAGATAAGATCGAACGTATGGACAGACGCATTGAGGAACTTGCAGGCGAACCGCAATACAGGGAGGGCGTCAAAAAACTATCCTGTTTTCTTGGAATCAAGATACAGACTGCGCTTTCTACAATGGTTGAGGTTGGAGATTTCAAACGTTTTTCTTCTGCCCAGCGTTTTGCTGCTTATCTGGGGCTTGTGCCCGGGGAGCGTTCCAGCAGTGAGTCCCAGAACAGACTGGGGATCACAAAGGCGGGAAACAGCCACATCCGTACCTTGTTGGTAGAAGCAGCCCAAAGTTACACGCGGGGACGTGTCGGGTTTAAATCAAAGGCATTGAAGGAAAGACAGTACGGTAACCCGGCAGATGTCATCGCATATGCCGACAAAGCCAACGAACGTTTTCGGCGTAAGTATTATACGATGGTTTTGACGAAAGGGAAAAAGGTGAATGTTGTAAAGACAGCGATTGCAAGAGAATTGGCGTGCTTTATATGGGGGATGATGGTAGGAAATCTGACGGAAAGATAAACAAGGATTTATCACAGCGTCCCAGAAATATCAAGGCCGAGCCGCCGCAGGCGGTGCCGGGCAGCCCTGACATTTCCATTCCGCAGTTATGGCGGATAAACAAGCGCCGTAAGCAGGATAGTGCTGCTTACGGCAGGAAAACCGAACGATTGGAGACACCCTGGAAGGGCTTTAGCATCTTTCAAGGTTCGAGCTATCTGCGACTGAACTATGTCGGCATAGGGAACTATGATCCACGCTAACAGACAGCAGGGCTCACGGCGGACCATTGACCTGTCGGTAAGGAGCGATCCGAATCCACGTATATCAGAGTGGCCAATGCCGGGGACTGATATGTCTAAAGCCTTTTCAGGATGTCTCCAAAACAAAAACATAAAATTTGTGATGATTTTTGTGATTTATCTATTGACAAATGTCATTACATATCAGTTCAGCCATACAGATGTACGCAGTGCGGTTTTACGAATGGCGCGAACTGAACTGTTACTATTTTTGAAATTATTTTGCCTGGATGTATCCTTTTGCTGTCAGGGACTCTGCGCACAATACGGCTCCGCCTGCTGCGCCTCTCACTGTATTGTGGGACAGGCCGATAAATTTATAGTCATAGATGCTGTCCTCTCTGAGACGCCCAATAGATACGCCCATTCCTTTTTCATAATCTACATCCATTTTAACCTGCGGACGATTATCTTCCTCTAAATACTGTATAAACTGCTTCGGAGCGCTTGGAAGAAGAGCTTCTTGTGGAAATCCTTTAAAGCTTGTCAGCTTCTCAACAAGCTGTTCTTTTGTCGGTTTTTTCTCGAAATTGATAAATACCGCGGCGGTATGTCCGTTCAATACCGGCACACGTACACACTGGCAGGTAATCTTTGGAAGCTCGGCTTTTACAATCTGCCCATTTTCCACTTTACCAAGAACACGCAGCGGCTCCTGCTCACTCTTTTCTTCCTCTCCGCCAATATACGGGATAATATTTTCTACCATCTCCGGCCAATCCTTAAATGTCTTTCCTGCCCCCGAAATAGCCTGATAGGTAGTCACAACCAACTCTTTTGGCTCAAATTCCTTCCATGCCGCAAGGCAAGGCGCATAGCTTTGAATGGAGCAGTTTGGTTTTACCGCGATAAATCCGCGTGTTGTTCCGAGACGTTTTTTCTGATCTGCAATCACTTCAAAATGCTCTGGATTGACCTCCGGAATAACCATAGGCACGTCCGGCGTCCAGCGGTGCGCGCTGTTGTTCGATACGACGGGAGTCTCTGTCTTGGCATATGCCTCTTCTATCGCTTTGATTTCCTCCTTTGTCATATCCACTGCGCTAAATACAAAATCAACCGTAGAAGCCGCATGCTCCACATCATTTACATTCATCACAACCAGCTTTTTCACTGCCTCTGGCATAGGCGTATCCATTTTCCATCTTCCACCTACTGCCTCTTCATATGTTTTTCCCGCAGAACGCGGGCTTGCAGCTACTGTCACTACTTCAAACCAGGGATGATTTTCCAAAAGAGAAATAAATCTCTGTCCTACCATTCCCGTTGCTCCCAAAATTCCAACTCTTAATTTCTGTTCCATTTTTCCTCTCCTTCTTTCTTCTTGCTGTATATATTCTACGGACTTTCTTTCTCTATTAGCCCTGCTCTTATCTAATCCTACTTTGCCAAATAGGCACGTGCTTCTTCTATTACCTTTTCCATCGCCTGTCTGCCCGGCGCCCCCACAGTATTTCTTTGTTCCACACAGGTTTTCATGCTGATCGCCTCATAAATGTCTTCTTCAAACGCTGGAGAGACTGCTTTAAATTCCGCAAGACTTAAATCGTCCAGCGCTATATGTTTCTCAATACAATGCAGCACAAGCCTTCCGACTATTCCATGTGCATCCCGAAACGGAACGCCATGGTTTACAAGATAGTCCGCCGCATCTGTCGCATTGGTAAACCCACGTTTGGCGCTATCCTCCATCTGCCTTTCATTGAATTTCATAGTTGCCAGCATCCCAGTAAATAAAAGCAGACACCCCTTTGTCGTATCAATTGCGTCAAATGTAAGCTCCTTGTCCTCCTGCATATCTTTATTATAGGCAAGAGGAAGCCCTTTCATTGTTGTCAGAAGCGCCATCAATGCTCCATAGACACGGCCTGTCTTTCCTCTTACAAGCTCTGCAATGTCTGGATTTTTTTTCTGCGGCATAATGCTGCTTCCAGTACTGTATGCATCATCAATCTCTACAAATTTATATTCGTTGGAATTCCAGATAATCACTTCCTCTGAAAACCGACTTAAATGCATCATTATGGTAGACATCGCCGAAAGGAGCTCAATCAGATAATCTCTGTCCGACACAGAATCCATACTGTTACGTGTAGGACCTGCAAAGTCCATAAGCTCTGCTGTATATTCCCTATCCAGAGGATACGTTGTCCCCGCGAGCGCTCCCGAGCCCAACGGACACATATTCATCCTTGCATAAATATCTTTCATGCGCATCCGATCGCGCTTGAACATTTCAAAATATGCTCCCAGGTGATGAGCCAGTGTAATCGGCTGTGCCTTTTGCAGATGCGTAAACCCTGGCATAAAGGTTTCGGTGTTTTCCTCCATCAGCTTTAACAGTACTTCCAGCATTTCTTTTAACAGCCCGTCCAGTTCTGTCACTTCATCCCGAATATACAGCTTCATGTCCAGCGCAACCTGGTCATTCCGACTTCTCCCAGTGTGCAGCTTTTTGCCTGCCGCACCTATTCTTTCCGTCAGCACCGCCTCCACAAAGCTGTGAATATCCTCATATTCATCCGTAATTGCCAGTCTGCCTTCCCTTACGTCTTTTAAAATTCCCTCCAGGCCATCTGTAATCTGATTTTTCTCTTCCTCTGTCAGAATCCCCTGCTTTCCCAGCATGTTCACATGAGCAAGACTTCCTCGTATATCTTGTTCACAGAGCCTTTTGTCAAATGAAATTGATGCGTTAAAATTATATACCAACTGATCCGTTTCTTTCGTAAAACGGCCGCCCCATAACTGCGCCATTTTTCTTCCTCTTTTCTTCGCTCATATTTTTCACACTAGTTTATCACATAGAAGCACAGCCTGTCCAGTCTATCACCAGAAATTCTTTGACATTGTG
>ERZ857801.2917-NODE-2917-length-13166-cov-7.115552_pt1 | contig 13166 bp, 15 predicted proteins | sample MGYA00519762_ERZ857801 | MGnify/ENA primary metagenome ERZ857801 (study PRJEB31778, sample SAMEA3449368) | human gut metagenome | biome: human gut; feature: human-associated habitat; material: faeces | place: United Kingdom | collected 2010/2012 ...
TGGAAGGAAGTGACTGCCGCTTGAATGGTAATCCCACGCTGCCGCTCCAAAAACAAGGTGTCCGTCCTCGTTGTCCCTTTTTCGACGCTCCCTGGTTCTGAAATGGCTCCACTGGCATATAGCAGACTCTCCGTCAAGGTCGTCTTTCCAGCGTCTACATGGGCAAGAATCCCGATATTGATAATGTTCATGTCTATCCTCCATACAAGGCCCGAATGGGCGCAAAAATCCCCAGCGGCTAATACTTTTACCGCTGGGGATCATGACTTCGGACACACAGAAACATACACGACTTACATAAGCCGCGGTCCGTCACGATATTTACTAAAAAGGCAAAAGTATTCTTAAAATTGGGTACAAAAACCAAGCCCCTGCAAGGGGCAATCATTTTTGCGCCCATTATCAAATTTTATTTAAGAATACCTTGCCGCATATTTGATAGACTCCTCAAATCAGGATAATAGCAGTATATCATAGTACGCTCTAAAAAACAAGAAATCATTTTACCGATTCCACAAATAAAATCGGAGGGTATTCACTGGAATACCCTCCGGTTTTGGTGATTATCGTGCGTCTATCCGAATTTTTGACTTTGCGGCCCGTTTCCGTTCCTTTTCGGCATGTTCCTGCTGGTAAGCTGCCTCTAATATTCTGTCCACTTGTTCTGGGCCAAAGGCCCTTTTGACCCGCTCATAGTCAGCGGAGACTTGCCGCATGGCCTTGTTTTCCAACTTGACCTCCTGCAATCGATCAGACAGGCGGATGTTGCTCTCCCTCACCCGGCCATAGTCCCCTTGCAGACGCTCAAATTTCCCCCGCAGCTCCACATAGGCCAGATACAGGGAGCGCAGCACCTTGACGATTTGGGCCAGCAGGGGCTTTGCCTTTTTCTCTCGGTAGGCCCGGCCTGTTTCCAGCGTTCCCGGCTCCGGCAAAATCTCCTCCGGATTGGCGGAGAAATCCGCTGCCAACCGCTCCATATTTTTCACCGCCGGGGCAAGTTCTTTGAGCCGCCGTTCCTGGCTCTCCACCTGGTTTTCTTTCTCCGCCTTGACCGTCTCCAGAACGGCGATCTCCTTTGCCCGCTGCTCTTTCTTGTAGTCCAGCACAGACAAGTGCTTGTCGTGGGTGCCTTTGTCCTCCCACTCAATCCCGTGGCGCTCCATGACCAGGGAAAGCTGCTCCTTTTCCGAGCGCACCCACTGGCTCCACTCTGTGTCCCCTCTGGTGCCGCCCTGGAAACCCTGGGCCGCTAACGCCTGTTTCAAAGATACCCTCGTGTCCAGCCCTCGCTTGCTCCCGGTGGTGAATGGTACAAAGTCAATGTGCAGATGGGGCGTAGCCTCGTCCATGTGGAGGTGGGCAGAGAACACCCGGAGTTGGGGGTTGCGCTCTTGAAAGCCCTTCATGTACTCGTCCAAAACCGCTGCCGCAAGCTGTCCCTCCTCGCTGTCGGCGCTCATATCATCTCGATTGCCCACTTGCAGGATGATTTCATGGAACGGCTTTTCCTGCTTGCCGGAGCGGATCTTCTCATAGTAATCCTCTATCCTTCTGTCGGCCCTGGTTTGTTTAGCGTTGTACCGTTCCAGAGCCTCGTCAAAGAGTTCATGGTACACCGCCTTGATATTCTCCTGGCAGTAGGTTATATTCAAGTGGGAGCGTTCCGGGTCAGTGTTCTTGGCGTGGAATTTTCTACTGTTATGGTTCACCGATCCTTGGCCCACCATGGCGCTGATTGTCCTTTTCAAATCAATCCCTCCTCCCTTTTCCGCCGCGCAAGCGGCGAGCCTTTGTTACTTTCTGCGAAAGTAACGCAAAAGCACTTTTGACAGCCTGACGGCCATCAAAAGCGCATTTGCGCCCTACGGGGTGGTGTGGGGGCTTTGCCCCCGGCAACTGCGGTTGCCTCCCCCAGCAGGGCCGCCCTTTGAAAAGGGCACCCTGCACCCCGCCTAAACTTTGTCACTCGCCGTTGGGCAGGGTGGAAAGGCCAGGGGCCTTTCCACCGCCCGGCAAGTGTTTTCCGTGGGCCGAAAGTCAAGGGGTACGGGTTGTATTGACTTGCGGCAATCTCCACCCGCAGGTATGCCCCCCTTGACTTTCGCCCCCGCTCCCCGTGACAGCCGTGACGACCGTGACGATGTTTTACACACCGCCTCCGCACTCCGAAAAGCTGTCACAGCTGTCACGGTCGTCACGCCTGGGGTTCCTCCAACGTGAGCTTGATACTCCGCCCGGCATGGGTTCGGGCGCTTTCATAGTGGATGTGGTACTCATAGGACAGCCGCCACGCCCGGACATTCAGCCGCATAGCCAGGGCATTGGGTTTCATATCCAGCCCCAGGGCGGCGACAAGTTCCGTGGCCGTCCCTCTCCACTCTGGCCGTTCCGCCGTTACCAGGGCGGCAACAGCCTCCAACACCGGGTCAGGCGGCTCCTGCCGCAGCTCCGTTTCCCGCCGCTCCAGCTCCCACACAAGCCGTTCCTCGTCCCGCTTGAGGTAGAGGCGCTGGTCTTGCTGATCCCGCCCAGAAATGTCCAGGGTGGCGGCGTTGTCTGCCCGCCGCTCCTTTTGGAGCAGAAAGGCCCCGTCTGCCGCACCCAATAAGCCGTTGGTGCCGGAGATCATATCAAACTTATCATCGGCCTGCTGCTTGCGGGTGTGATGTACAACCAGGAGGCAAACCCCGCTTATATCGGCAAACCGTTTCAGTTTGGTGATTACCTCATAGTCGTTGGCATAGCTGTACTTCTCTGCCCCGGCCTCCCGGATTTTTTGCAGGGTGTCGATGATAATAAGCCGGGTGTCCGTGTGTTCCCGGACAAAGCCCTTTAGCTGCTCCTCCAGGCCACCGCCGAGCTGCTTAGCTCCGATGGCAAAGAACAGGTTTCCGGTACTCTCTACTCCAAACATCCGGTACAACCGCTCCTGTAAGCGACGGTGGTTGTCCTCCAGGGCCAGATAGAGGACTGTCCCCTGGCGCACCTCATACCCCCACAGGGAAAGGCCCATACTCACATGATAGGCAAGCTGGGCCATGAGAAAGGACTTGCCCACCTTGGGAGCGCCCACAAAGAGATATGTCCCCGCATAGAGCAGACCGTCTACCACAGGAGGTCTGCCGGGGTACACCTGTTCGTAGAGGTCATTCATAGACACGGTAGGCAGATAGGCCGGGTCATTGACCCGGCTTATCTGCCGCAGGATTTCCTCCAAATCTCTTTCCGGGGGCTTGTGTTCTGTCACGCCCTCTGCTATACTTTGGTTAGGTTTTTGTGAGAGCGACTGTCCCCCGTCTGCGCCAACAGGCGGATATGGGGCAGTCGTTTTCTCTTGCAATCTATCCATCTATCAATCCTCCCTCATGCCGTCCATGATGGCGGCGATCAGCCGGATGGTGTCCAGCAACTCCCCATCCACGCCATTCCCGGCCTCGATACGCTCCAGTTCTTCCAGAACGGCGGCCAGCTCGTTCCGCAGGGCCTTATACACCCTGGGGTTGCCCTGTACCACCACATCCCGGCACAGCAGCCGTCGGGTGATGTAGTCCTGTTTGGTAAGGCCGGAGAGCCGCACAGCGGTTTCAATTTCCCTGTCCTCATCCGGGGACACCCGGAAAGCCACAGTTTTGTTTCTCCAGCGGTTGTGTCGGTCAAGATTTTTCACTGACATGATTTAGGCCCCCTTTCGCTCCATGTCCAGTTTGTCCGCCATCTCCGCCTGCCGGGTGGGGAACAGGTGGGCGTAGCGGTAGGTAATATCAATGCTTTCATGTCCCACCCGGTCAGCGATTGCCAGGGCCGTAAAGCCCATGTCAATGAGCAGCGAAATGTGGGAGTGCCTCAGGTCGTGTATTCTGATCCGCTTTACCCCGGCCTCTTTCGCACCCCTGTCCATCTCCCGGTGGAGGTAGGATTTTGTCACCGTGAAAATGCGGTCGGTGGGCTTCACCCCATACAGGCTCTTGATATAGTCTCGCATTTCTTCACAGAGGAAAGCGGGCATTTGAATGACCCGGTTGCTCTTAGGGGTCTTGGGGTCGGTAATCACATCCTTGCCCTTAATCCGCTGGTAGGACTTGGAGATGGTGACGGTCTGTTTCTCAAAGTCGAAGTCGCCAGGAGTGAGGGCCAGCAGCTCCCCCTCCCGGACGCCGCACCAGTAGAGCATTTCAAAGGCGTAATAGGAAAGGGGCTTGTCCATCATGGCCTCGGCGAATTTCAGATACTCCGCCTTTGTCCAGAACAGCATTTCCCGTCCCTTTGGCTTTCCCATATTGCCCGCCTGGGCAGCGGGATTGACCTTTAGATTGTAGTGCCGTACCGCATGGTTGAACACGGCGCTCAACTGATTGTGCAGCGTTTTTAAGTACACCGGAGAGTAGGGCTTGCCGTTCTTGTCCCGGTAACCCAGCATTTCATTCTGCCAGGCGATGACCTCCTTGGAGTGAATGTCGCACATCTTCCGCTTGCCGAAGTACGGCACCAACTTCTTGTAGAGGATATGCTCTTTCGTCCCCCAGGTGTTTTCCTTGATACGGCCTTTCATGTCCGCCACATAGACAGCCACGAAGTTTTCAAAGGTCATTTCCAGGTCGGCGGTCTGTTGTTGCAGGAATGTCCGCTCCCACTCCAGAGCCTCCCGCTTGGTGGGAAAGCCCCGTTTCATTTTCTTTACTTTCTTGCCCGTCCAGTCCTCGTAGTAAAAGGACGCATACCATGTGCCCTTTGCCTTGTCTTTGTATGCCGGCATTGTGGTTCCCTCCTTATTGTCTGTCCCGCAGCCCATAGAATTTTTCCTCGAAGTAGCGCCTGCTTACCCGTCCGGGAATGGTGAGAAAGCCTTTTTTCTTCAGCTCCTCGTTCATCTCCCGCACCAGCTTGTAGGCGTAGGGCTTGGAAATGCCCAGCTCCCTGGCGACCTCCTCTGCTCTCACAAACAGCTCCTTTTCCATGGTCAGCACCTCCTTATTTTAGTTTCGCAAATATGTTAATGTCACCATCTTCATTATACATTAACATAAGTGTTAATGTCAAGAATTTATTTCGCATTTTTGTTAAAGATTATCTTGCATCTTTCGCTTTTTTGCGCTATACTATTGGCAAAGGCGGTGGGATATTATGACAGTCGGAGACAAGATAAAGAAAATCCGCACCTTTCGAGGCATGACACAAAAGGAATTGGGGCTTGCTATCGGCTTTGAGGAAAAGGGAGCGGACAACCGGATCGCCCAGTATGAGACGAATTACCGTGTTCCGAAACGGGAACTGCTGGACAAGATGGCCGAGGCGCTGCGGGTAGACCGCCAGAACTTCTACACCATCGCCCCCGGCTCTGCCGAGGACTTCATGCGGACATTCTTCTGGCTGGACGAGGACAGCCCTGGCGCTATCCGCCTGTTCCAACTTGTCCGCAATCCGGGCAGAGCAGGGGCCGCTGATGATACCGCTGTACGGTACAATGATAGCGATGACTGGCCCGCACACCCTCCCGTGGGTATGTACTTCCAGTATGGCCTTGTGGACGAGTTCATGCGGGAATGGCTTTTTCGTCAGCAGGAGTTACACGCCGGGGAGATCACCAGGGAAGAGTATTTTGAATGGAAACTCAACTGGCCCCATACCTGCGACGATGGCCTGGAAAGCGAATATTATATCCCTTGGCGGAAAAATAAATAAGACAAGCAAAAAAACCGCCCTGCTGAATTTGTCGTTCAGCAGGGCGGTTTTGCTTGTCCTTTTGGGATTTTTCTCTTGAGAATACCGGGCGGACACAAATAGTATCAATCCAGTATCAAGAGCAGTATGGACGGGCAAAAAAGCCTGTATTCATGCGGGTTTTCGCCGTTTCGAGCGTCATTCCCACTCATTCAGCGCAAATTTTTAACTTTCCTTTTGCCATCAATGCTTTCAGCGTTTTCATTTTAATCTGTTCCGCAAATTGTTCCGCATATTTTGGCCGTTTTTCAAAAAAACAGAAAATACTTTTTTCTTGCTCCATCTAGTATCACTTAAAAGTTAATGGAATTGTTATACCCTTTACAATCGTTTTTCCTAATTGTTTGGCTAATTCTGTTATAAAACTTCTTCCGTTTATCTGATTTTCTAAAGTATTCTTCTATATTTGATACATTTTATAGGCTAATTCTTCTCCATCATATCCATTTTCTTTTAATTTTAAATATAAAAGCATGGGATTTGATAAAATATCAGCTAAATTATTATTATTTAATACACTATTCAAGTAATTTCACCTCCTTTATTATTTTATTTTCTTTTAATATTCGCTATTAGCAGGAACATAGGGAAGGGGGGATGGTTTTGGGATTTTTTCACTTTTTTATGCGTGGCTTTGCTTTTTTGGCTGTTTCCTATACCGCCGCTGTTTTTTCAAATTACGGCGGCGGCGGCGGGAAGATACTGCTTTTCTAAGCTGGCCCAATGGTATTTTGCGGCGGTCTTATTTGAGTTGTTTAGACATTTCAAGATAGAGGATTTACTTTTTAATCCTACTGCTTTTGCGGCCTGTCCTACGGTATCAAATAATTGTCCTGTTTCAATACATTTAATTCCCTTAAATGTTTCATTTTCAAAGTCATTATAAGTTAGTTCTGTTCGTTCTTCATGCCATTCTTTACTATACAAAACATTTTCTTTAGTTGTCTTTGTGCAGTGAATAGAAACATCAAAATCCTCCTTTCCGTAAATAATAATATCATCATATAGGGCGGGACAAATAGAAAGAAACTACTCCGGCTTTTCTATCGTTGTATCTCTTAGCCGTTTTGAATTTGTCCACGGCTCATTTTCTTCTCGTAAGTATTTTAAGGGAAAGAAATAAATAAATTCTGTACTTTTGCTTGTTAAAGTACATAAAGAATAAACATATAAAGAGCGGTCTATATTCTTTATATCTTGTAAAAGAGGCGGATAGTCAAAGGATTTTGTTTTCCAATGATTATCATGCTTTAATATCATTGTCTATTTCCTCCTTTGGTTGTTCTGGTTGTATCCAATGATAGCCCCTAGACCTTTTTGAAGGATTATTTATAACTCTAGTAATACAAAATGGGCTTGATAGGTTCATAGCTTTGGTCGCAGAATAGACATTTTTATAAACCTTACCTGTTTCGACACATATAACAGGATTATTTGGAACAACAACTATATTATCCTCTACTTTCTTATTTGCAATATAGCTATTGTAACCTTTCTCCGGTTTCCATGTTTCAAGATTGATAATATATTCTGTTTCTAGCTATTTTGCCTATTCTTTTGTAAGCCCATCCGCAATTATTTCATGATCAAAATTTTGCCATCCGTAAAGAAGTATATCTTCAAAAAATCTAGGCTAGTTTCTATATCCCTGTCCATTCTGCCATCTATCCAGAACATCAAGTAAACCAGTGCAACCTATATACCGTTTACCTGTTTCTTTATTTATGTGCTAGTAAACTTTATAATTATTTTCGCTTATCATTGTAAGCACTCCTTTCTAAATTTGTTCTAATATATATAGGATTTTTTAACCCTATAAATAAAAAATTTTTCTGTAAATAGGTGTACTAATTTTTTACCCTAATTCCTACGATATAGAAAAGTGACTGTATTTTATATTATAGAATTGTAAAATAGCATAATTGAATGGTGGTTTTCCGCTTTCTGTTGGCCCCCAAAAATACATATTACTGTTATTATTATTAAGTATTTTTGGGGGCCAATAGATACAAGAATTATTATTTAAGAAGAAGGAAATTTCTTCTTTATTCTTTATAAATTAGTCACTATTCAATATTATAAAAACCATTCTTTATTTCTCTTATTATAGAGAATAAAGAATGGTTTTTAATATTATTCTGCCTCTTTCAATTCCCGCTTGTACTTGTAGTAGGTATTGCGGGAAAGCCCTGTCAGTTTCATAACCTCTGTATCGTCCAGTGTACCGCAGAAGTCCCTAGAATGTTTCTGTATTACTTCTTTAGCGGCAACGCTCTTTTTCGTTGTCAGCTTTGCGCCTTGCCGCTGGCCTATCTGCTTGCCGTTTAGTCTGGCTGTTTCTATGCCCTCTCTTGTGCGCTGGTGTAAATCCTCTACCTCTTTTTCGCTCTGCTCAAAAGCTATTCTAATCTGCTCTTTCGCAAGCGCCATTAGATATTTATTGATACCTTCAAGAATGAAATCAACGCTTGTATTTGTCATAGAAATAAGATTGCTTAACGCTTTCTTATAGGTATCTGTATTTATGTGCGGCTCTTTGAGAAATACAAGGGACACGCCACGATTATATAAATCTTCATAGGCGGCTATACCTTCATCGGCGTTTCCGCTCATGCGGCTTACACTGTCAAATATAATGGTATCGCCGCTCTTTACTTTGTTGTATAGCTTATTCCATTCTTTGCGGTTTAGCGTTGTTCTGGTGAATACCTCTTGCACAATAGTAGCATTAGGAAAGGCCGCTTTGATATTTCTAATCTGTCTATCAATACTCTGTTTCGCTCTGCTTATTCTCGCATATCCGTATTCCATAGTAAAGCCCCCTCTATCTCTAACAGTATCTTATCTGACCTTCGTTAGATTTGATACTGCTATTATAAGGCTTTACTGCTACTTTGTCAATAACTTCTAATACTATTTTTAATATCGTCAGATTTAATACTGCTCTAACTCTTTTCTTTTGCTATCATAATAAGAATATCTCTTAACTATATCTAATATAAAATGCTTTCCGCAATCGTCCATAGAATATAATATTGTGGTAATTTCTTTTACTATTGTATCATCTTTATATTTATCAATACTATCTACTAATAAATTATCAACAGTAGTACCTAAAGCATTTGCAATATCAACAACGGTTTCTAAACTTGGCTTTCCATCATTCCGTTCTATCTGACCGATATAGTTTGTACTTTTATTTACCATTTCCGCTAATTGCTCTATTGTTAAACGCAATAATAGCCTTTCATCTCTAATACGCTTTCCTAGTTTTGCATAGTCCATGTAATCACCTCTGTATTAGTCTACATGGGCTGTTATCTTTTATTAAGAAATTCAAATCTTTATTTTTAGTTGACTAAAATCTTTTTTCGTGCTACACTCTGGACAGTAATGCCACATGGAGCAACCCACACAAAAAGAAAGGAAATGGTGAACATGAAAAGACTGATAACATTAATACTGGCGGCGGCTCTGGCCTTGTCCCTTACGGCTTGTGGCTCAAGTACTCCAACCAAAGATGAGATGTTAGAAAATGCACAAGAAGTAGATTTCAAAGAGTACGCAATCCAATATGCTGAAAACTCTGCAACCTTGAAAGAACAGTATGGGGGTCAAACTTGTATCGTAAGCGGCTATGTTACTAATATTAGAGGCGATATTAATGAAGTACAGCTTGAATGGCATGATGGAACAGCATATTATACAGAAGAAGAACAGGCTAGATTAACTGATAATTCAATGGTCTTAGATGCCTCTAATTATATTCTATTTTGTGATATTGCTGAAGATGGCGGCATAACGGAAATTAAGAATGGAGATTACATTTCTGTTGTCGGTCAATTTGATGAAAATGGAAGACAGCTTGAAAATGCATATATTATATTAGAATAATGATTTAAGGCGGCTAGTATCAAATACTAGCCGCTTTCCTATTGACAAATAAATAAAGCCGATATAAGATAGTAACAGTAAATCTATTTAATAGGGGGCTTTAATAATGGAAAAAGATAAGAAAGAGAAAAAGTCGTGGGATAAAATGACCTTTAGAGAATTGACCCGTGACGCACTCATAGAACACGCCGAAAGCCTTGCTGATAGTGACCCTGATAAAGCATTAGAGGCGCTGACTTATTTGGATGAACTCTTACAGACTGAACCTATTACCGATGAAATGAAAGCGGAAAAGCGGCGGGAACTGGAAAGCAAGAAAAAGAAAAAGCGTGATAAGGAAAGCGGACAGCTTATTGATACAGATAAGCCGCTTTATACCAAAAAGCAGATTGATAAAATGATAAAAGAAATGCACGGCACACCCAAATACACCATTTTTGAGATTAAAGATAAATATTGTACGCTCTACTATCCCGATATTTTACCTGAAAGAGAACAGGAACTAACACCACAGCAAAAGCTGGCGGCGGCAAAGGCAAGAGTAAAAGCAAAGGCGAAATAACCCTTGTATCGAGCGGGTGAAGAAAACTCCTTCACTCGCTCTTTTCTTGCGTGGCGGAGCCTTGCCGATGGAGCGGGAATGTAGAAAATAATAACCCCTGGCGGCGGAGGTGTAGCAGAGCCGCCCAGCACCGGAGGCGGCGGAAAGCCGCCGTAGGTAGCGCAGGCGGCGGATAATACCATGATGGAGCGGAACACACGCACAAGGCCATACAAGCCCCATAGAGGCCGCTAGAGGCCGTTTAAGCTGGCGGGAGTATCCAATACCACAAGACGCATGAAAGCGGCGTAGAGGGCGATAGAGGGCACAAGGGCGGCGGCTGAAGATCTATCGCAAGCAAAGAGGGGGCGGCTAGTTATTAGCCGTCCCCTTGCTCTGCTGTTCCTGCTCTGTCCCTGCTGGCCTCTGCTCTTGCGCCTTGTCCTCTGGCTTATCCATGTCTACCAGTTCTTCAAATATCAGCGCAAGCGGCAAGCCGTAATACTCGCACATAGCACCGCCCCTTATTCTTCTTTGTCCGCCTCTTGTTCTTCTTCATCTTCTCGAAAAGAAGTATTCTTCTTGAATGTATCTTCCAGCTTAACACTTGCAAGAGTTAGCGCATCTGCGTTAGCGTCACCATAAGTATCTAGCGTCATCGCTCTGCTTGCGTGTCCCATCATAAGCGCTAGACTTGCAATATCCATTCCCGCCCTGATACCTACGGTAGCAAAATTGTGTCTTAATCCATGTGGTACAATCTTTTTACCATAAGCATCAACTAAATTATTTCTCTCTACAAACTCACTAAATAAGCGATTATATTGCTGCGGGTGCATAAACTTTTCCCCTTCGCCTATTACAAACCAATTATCATTCGGGTTTATAAGTGTTTTACGCTCTTTAAGTGCTTGTTCTAGTTGTGGTAACATGGGAAAAGTTCTACTAGAGCTTTTATTTTTAGGGTTTTTCGTGTAATCTTTAAGCCCTTGTATATTACTTACACCAACCGCAGACCTAATTCTTATTGTGTGTTTGTAGAAGTCAATATCATTCCATCTTAAACCGCATATTTCACCACGCCTTAACCCTGCATAGAAAGCTAACAATATTCCTACATACATAGGGTCTTGCGGCTCATAGTCTAAATAAACTGCCTCCAAAACATTGTCCATCTGCTCATTAGTCAAGTGTGTTACTTTTGTATCGCCCTTTTTAGGCATCTTCACACCTTTGAACGGGTCTTTTAATAATTCACCGTTGTTATAAAAGTAATTATATACTTTTTTCAGTCTTGCATAAGTCGTGTGTATTGTATTTTGTGATAGCCCTAACTGATACAGTTTTGTAAGCCAACTGTTAATAACAGTATTATCAATCGTTGCAAACATATAATCGCCTAGATACGGTTTTATATATTTGCTGTATGAATGTAGGCTATTGCTATAAGTGCTTTTTTCTATTTCGCCCGTGTCTAACTGGTGTTTAAGATATTCTCTATATGTTTTGTCTACTGTACTTGCCTTTCCCGCATTTGGCATTAAATCGGCCTGTGCATTAAGGGTGTCTAACCATTCTTTCGCTATTCGTTGAGCGTCCCTTTTGCCTTTAGCATCTGGCAACATTTTACTAAGTTCTTTCCATTTGCCATACACATCTTTGTATTTTGCCCTTGCTTGCCAAGGTTTGCCCTTGCGGTCTAACTGCCGTACACTGACAGCCGTGTACTTCATCTGCAACACCTCCTAGGCTGACTTGTTCCGCATCTGGTACCCAAAGTGTACCGCAGATGTTCCGCAAAGTCAATACCTGCTCCGAAAAACAGAAGTCCGCAAACCCTTTATTTGCAAGGGTTTGCGGACTCGATTTTTTAGAGATTTCCTAAAACATCATTCCCACTCGATCGTGGCGGGGGGTTTACTTGTGATGTCGTAACAAATTCGGTTGATGCCCTGCACCTCGTTGACGATACGCACGCTGATGCGGTCCAGTACGTCATAGGGGATTCTGGCCCAGTCGGCGGTCATGAAATCGCTGGTGGTGACGGCGCGGAGAGCCAGGGTGTAGTCGTAGGTGCGGCCGTCGCCCATGACGCCCACGGAGCGGGTGTTGGTGAGGACAGCAAAATACTGGTTCAGGTTCTTGTCCTCGCCGGCCTTGGCGATCTCGTCCCGGAAGATGAAATCGGCCTCCCGGAGCAGGTCGGCCTTCTCCTTGGTGATCTCCCCGATGATGCGGATGGCCAGGCCGGGGCCGGGGAAGGGCTGGCGGGACACCAGGTACTCGGGAAGACCCAGCTCCCGGCCCAGCTGCCGGACCTCGTCCTTGAACAGCAGGCGCAGGGGCTCGATGATCTCCTTGAAGTCCACGTAGTCGGGCAGGCCGCCCACATTGTGGTGGCTCTTGATGACGGCGGCGTCGCCGGTGCCCGACTCGATCACATCGGGGTAGATGGTGCCCTGGGCCAGGAAGTCCACGGTGCCGATCTTCTTGGCTTCCTCCTCAAAGACCCGGATGAACTCCTCGCCGATGATCTTCCGCTTGCGTTCGGGCTCGGAGACCCCGGCCAGCTTGCCCAGGAAGCGCTGCTCCGCGTCCACCCGGACGAAGTTGATGTCCCACTTGTCGAAGGCGGCCTTCACCTCGTCCCCCTCGTTTTTCCGCATGAGGCCGTGGTCCACAAAGACGCAAGTGAGCTGCTTACCCACCGCCTCGGCCAGCAGGGCGGCAACCACAGAGGAGTCCACGCCGCCGGACAGGGCCAGCAGTACCTTGCCGGAGCCAACCTTCTCCCGGACCTGCTGGATGGCGGTCTTGCAGTAGTCCCCCATGGTCCAGTCGCCCTTGGCACCGCACACCTCATAGAGGAAATTGCGGATCATGGCGATGCCGTTCTCCGTGTGGTTGACCTCAGGGTGGTACTGCACGCCGTAGAAGCCCCGGGCCTCGTCGGCGATGGCCACGTTGGGGCAGGCGTCGGAGTGGGCGGTGAGGGCGAAGCCCTCGGGCA
>ERZ857801.2919-NODE-2919-length-13139-cov-9.207582_pt1 | contig 13139 bp, 9 predicted proteins | sample MGYA00519762_ERZ857801 | MGnify/ENA primary metagenome ERZ857801 (study PRJEB31778, sample SAMEA3449368) | human gut metagenome | biome: human gut; feature: human-associated habitat; material: faeces | place: United Kingdom | collected 2010/2012 ...
TGTTAGCAAAGTTAATATTTTATTCCTTGATGACACAGTTTAAATTACAGCCTCCAATACTTAAAACATCCACATAAGACTCTTGTGCATATAACGTAGTGATCCCTTTTTTTGCTTGTAACGGATAGGCCATATCTGTCACAACAATCCAATTACGATGTCCCAATAAAGGAAGTTTTTCCTTTAATACTGTTTGCCAGTCCGTTTGATTCCGAACTGTATCTTTTTGAATGCAACTTCCAGATAAGAACAAACAAGTGAACAAAAGATATATAATAGATTTACTCATAATTCTATCGTTTTATTGTTTGTTTATCTCCTTCTTTCAAATCAACATGTTTTAATTTCATTTCCTTATTATTATCGATAGTAAGCGATTTCAATTGGAGCGAACCGCTGATGACTTCGATGGTCACATCATTATCGGTGACCTGAATAGTTCCCCACGCGTAACCGTTGCTCCAAAAATATTTACCAGAGCGGTCTGTAATTTTCATACTTTTATCGACTCCTGAATATTGGAAATCGCTTAAAGCGATAATAGCAGACCAGCTTGCCATCGAACGAGCATAATGATGTCCGCATTCTGGTTCACTGAAAGGATTCCGTTTAGCTCCATCATGACGGTCGCGTACGGATTGAATACAGGTGAGAGCGTCTTTTTCCATGCCTTCGTAGAGCATACCTACAGCCGCACAGTATTCAAATCCGGTCATAACTTCAGCAAAATAAGGGAATGGAACTTCCAGGCGACCTTTAGGCCAAGAGGCCATAAGCAATCCGGATTCATTACCCATTGCATAAGAACGCATATTATTGAAATGGCGACTGAAGTCCGTGACATAATTGTATTTCATGATACTGTTCATGCTTGTCCGGATATGTTCTTTGTTTCCCAAATAACCCAATCCGCACAGATGGGCCATATATTGGCCGACCAACTGGTCTACCAGGCAACCGGAACCTAATTGAAAGGCCGGGATTTTAACATTCGGGTCGTTCATGTCTAAGTATTCGAATGTTTTCGGGTCGGTAATTTTATGTTCATAATATTCACCATTGAACAGGTTTTCGTCCATCCAGTTGCTTCCTTTTTCGAACAGCGTATGACATTTTTTTGCGAAGTCTTTCTCTTTCATGGCTGTAGCCATCTCCTCCGCAGCCTTTAATGCTCCCATATACCAGAAGCCCATTTGAGGATTGGGCCCAAAATAATTCACGTCCATGGTGTTATGTTGCGAACCTTCCATTACGCCATCTTGGTTGCCATCCCACCCCTTTTCGATCCAAGCATAAGAAAGAACTTTTTTGATTTGTTTCCAGTTGTTTTTCAAAAAATCATTGTCTCCGGAAAGTTGCCACTCACGGTATATCTTCATAACGCACCCCATTTGCCCGTCAGCTGCAGCACTGTTTCCTTTATCTGCTTCACTCAAAGGGAGAGACGCTCTGAAATTCATCAAGCCGTTTTCTTTAGTTGCATAATTAAACTCCACATCGCGCATCGTTTTTGCCAATTCTCCGAATAAATAAGGTGTTGCTGTTTCATAGTTCCAGACATGTGTACAAGAACCGGCACAAGAACCAAAGCGGTCCATTACGCCTTCCCAACCCATCATATGCCCGCTCGGTAAACGAAATACGGTTTGCGACCGCAATGTTGCCAAGTTGAATAATGCAGCTTCTTTCACTACATCCGGATAAGAAGTATTAAGTAATGCGTTTACGAAAGATAGAGTTTTTTTCTCCAGTTCCGGAATTTTCGGAATAATTGTTTCTGCCGCATTCCAAGCATCCGTATACTGGTTGCTATAATAGTTGCCGACTACGGTAGAAGACCAAGCTTTTCGATTCGGGAAGTTCCAGGTAATATAGAATGTGAATGTTTCCGTACTCTGAGGAGCTATTGTTTTTTTTACGGACAGGGAAGCCATCGGATCTTCGTCTTCCTGTATGTTCCGTTCCGTCAATATGCCGTCTGCACTGAAATCGTCCCAGAAGTTTAGTATGCCGTTGTTCCAACTGTCTGCTTGGGATGAAGTACGATAGGTTACTTTTCCGGTTGCCTGAGTCGTAAGGGCAACGGTTCCCCATGCCGGGTCATTTTTGTCTACACCGTCCGAATAAAGGTAGATTCCCTTTATTCCGTTACTTTCTATGTATTTGTTTTTGTTGTCTTTTACGCCGATGGGAATGTAATCTCCTTTCCAGTCTGTACGGAATTGGCTTCCGTCTTTGCCTATGAAGTTGCGCATGGAACCGCAGATAGCAACGTCCATCGGTTGGTCGGTTGTGTTTGTGACCTCATAAGAGAGAACAGCGACTGGCAATCCGCTGGCATCGGCATCAGCCGGAATAAACGGGTTAAAGCCTTTTACTGTCACTTTCACTGGCAAATCCTTGTCTGATAAATGTACCTGCCCAAATGGATAAGCCGCATCAAAAGTAGCTTCAGCAAAGCGTGGCATACCGTGGTGGTTGACAGGTCGGCCTTCATAATGGAGATATTCCTGGGTATATAAAGGTCCTGTCAACAAAGTTGTAGTGGCTTCCTTGTTTTGCGGCTTGGCATAGATCGCAAAAAACGGAGCATTGTTACCGGTGGTTACCGTACTGTACTTCTTTGCCGGAACATTCATGATTTCCCAATCCCGAAGCTCTCCGCGGCCGCCCAGTGATACGGTCCCCGTCCCGATACCTCCTAACGGTAATGCAATTTGGTAAAGATGTTCTTGATCATACTTTTTTAGTACCGGCCACTGTTGCGGTTTCCATTCTTGAGCTACGATAGCCTCAGAAACAAGTATACTAATCGTAAGTAATATTAATTTGTTCATATTTAAATATTAATATAAAAAGGGGGAGTACACCATGATCCCGTATTGGTGTACCTCCCCCTTCTTGTTGATTACCAATTTGGATTTTGCCCTAAGTTAGGATTTTTATCTCTTGCAGACTGAGGAATCGGCCACAAATAATGTTTATTTGCGTCAAATGTACGGTTTTGTCCCAGAAATTGTTCTACGGTATAGTCTCCAATAGGAGCATTCTCATCCTTATTGATACCGTATCCGGGTTCGTTCAGTACTTTTTCTGCTATCTTCCAACGCAAGATATCAAAATAACGTTTATGTTCAGCCACAAACTCATGCCGTCTTTCCTCCCGGATCTTTTCTCTCATGGCTTCCTGATTACCAATTAAATTATCGACACCCGGCAATTCAGCACGTTTGCGCACTTGATTGACTGCCCATGCAATCTGCGTATTATTCGGATCATATTCGTTCAGGGCTTCTGCATAGATCAGAAGAACTTCCGCGTATCTGTAAAGGCTGAAATTTGTCCAGGAAGCACTCGGTTTTTCTAATTCCTGATCGTTATATTTCAGATACATATAACCAGTGATACCACCTCCTTCATGATTAATTCTTTCGTCTTTATTATAGGCAGGATGCGGCATATAAGGTTCATAAGAGCCATTCGGCCGTAAACATTCATAGCCTGGCAGGAAGAATGTTTTTTTCAAACGGGCATCTCTGTTTTCCCATGGGTTATTCTTATCATACAAATCGGATTCATAAATAGTTTTACCCTCTGTTGTTTCATAAGAATCGACCAGTTGACGAGTTGGGCAGAAACTTGCCCATCCCTGCCCGGTAATACCGGTTCCTGCGGGAGACGCGAGAATTGGCAACATATGTGTCTTCTCATCTTCTTTATATTGAAAAGCCAATATAACTTCTTTGTTGTTATTATTTGCTTCGGCCTTGAATATATAGGCGAAATCATCTTCTAAACCGTAAAGGTTCAGATCTATAACTTGTTTTGCGGCAAGAGCAGCTTCTTTCCAAAGCTCGGTTGCATCCTGTCCTTTATGAAATTTAGCATAACTTGCCATATCCAGGTACATGTCGGCCTTCAATGTCAAAGCAGCCCCTTTTGTGATGCGTCCTATATTATCGTTTGTATAGGTTTCCGGCAAATAATCAATTGCCTTGTTTACGTTTTCAAGCGCATAATCCAAGACCTCCTGCTTGGGAGAGCGAGGCAATGCAGCTTCATCCAAATCAATCGGTTTTTCTTTGATCAATGGGATATCACCGAAATGGCGCGTCATCCGATAATAGCGTAATGCCAAAATAAAACGAGCCTCTCCTTCAAAACGTTTCTTTTTGGCCTCATCGATATCCATATCTTTCAAGCGGTCTAAGTAGTAAAGGATTCTGCGTATATCACCGTATCTCCATTCTTCAGAAAGATAACCGGTGGCTGCATTATGCGAACCTTGGCAGATATATCCCAAACCGCCTTCTCCCCAGGCATTTGTCATCAAAGAATTATCACTTTGACAATCTCTCCAGAAATCTCGTGAATCAGGTAATAATGGGTATAAAGCATTTACACCTGTTTGTGCATCAGCTTCTGTTTGCCAAAAGGTATTTTCCGAAGCTTGGGAAAGAGGATCTCTATCTAAGAAATCAGAACAACTGCCCAATGTTAGGGCAGAAGCTAATAAAAACGTAATACTATATTGTTTCATGATTATTAAAATTGAAGATTAAAACCAAATGAGAATGTTCTTGACAACGGATACCAACCTCCTTCCGGATCAAATCCGTCATATCCGGTGATAGTCGCCAGGTTTTGTCCGGATAGATATAATCTCAAATATTTGATGTTTGCACGTTCCAATACTCTTTTCGGAATAGTATAACCGATCTGTACATTTTGAATCTTCAGATAGTCGGCAGTCCGTAACCAAAAACTATTGTACCTTGAATCGTAATCATTGGAAGTATTCGACAATGTCAGGCGTGGATAAGAAGCGTTCGGGTTGTTTTCGCTCCATGCATCCAGATGCATCGGTCGTGCATTGTCCGTCAGATAGAATGCCCATCCTTCGTATCCCTGAAGATACTTTTTAGTATTCAGTTTACCATACATATTCATGGAAAAATCGAAATCTTTATATCCGAAAGAAAGGTTCATACCAAAATTCACTGGTATCTTTCGGTTGAGAACAACACGGTCTTCACCATCGATTTTTCCGTCTTCGTTTTGATCCTTATATTTAATGTTGCCCGGTAAAACATTTCCTTGATTCGGAGAATTGGCTATTTCTTCTTCACTCTGGAATAGGCCGATTGCTTCGTAGCCAAATGGTAATTGATACCGGTCATTCAAATAAGTCACAACATTTCCTTCGATCCATTTTTCAGAATCCCCCATCTCTAACACTTTGTTTTTAGAATAACTGAAATTGACATCCACACCCCAACGGAAATCATTTTTACTATCCTGGTAGCTGGCCATAATTTCCATACCTTCATTTCTCATTTTCAACAAATTTGACAAAGGAGCAGACAATCCGAATTCACTGGGTACAGGCGGTGTATACAAGATATCTGTTCTCATGTTTATAAAATAATCGGCCGACAATTTTATGCGCTGTTCCAACCATCCAAGATCGACGCCGAGGTTGCTGACTTTGGCTTTTTCCCATGTTATATTGGGGTTGATCGCTACATTATTGAAAGCGCCGCCGACTAATTTATCGTTGAATGTGTAAATTTTAGGGTCGTAGCTTAATACTTGTGCTGTTGCATAGTAACCGACTTTTTCAGAATCCCCTAAAATACCCCATGATGCTCTGATCTTCAGTTCCGATAACCAGTCAGCCGTTGATTCCATAAATGATTCACGATGCAAATTCCAACCCGCAGAGAAAGACGGGAAAACTCCCCAACGATGTCCTTTGGCAAAGCGGGAAGAACCATCACCACGCATACTCGCTTCAAATAGATATTTACCTTGAAAATCGTAGTTCAGACGACCGAACCAAGATTGAACAGCTACGTCTTGGGCATTGCCTCCGTTTTGTTTATTCGTGTTGCCAGTGTCCAATACATCTATGCCGGCAAAAGGCATATCTTCTCTGGAAGCCCAGAAATTCTCTGTTTTGTAATATTCTTGTGAATAACCAGCCAATACTTTGAAATTGTGATTGTCGGATATCTTAAATGAATAATCGGATGTAAATTGCAACTGTGTGCGGAAATTATAAGAGTTTGTTTCCTTTAACGAAGAAACTCTGTTTTCTGTCTTGGCAATATTCCCTTCTTTGTCATACAAGTAATAAGTATTTACTCTGTTTTTTGTTGTTGTATTTTGAGAATATGTTGCAACACTTCCTTTTATATTCCAGTCCTTTAAAGGAGAGTAAGAGACATCGAAAATAGCCATCATCTCTTTATGTCTTTCTTTGGAATATCCGGATTCATTAACACTCGCAATCGGGTTACCCCCCATTGCACCACCGGCTGCATATGAACCGTCAGGATTGTAAATAGGTGTAACAGGAGAAATACGTGCAGCCTGTGTCTGCCAAATCGTTGTTCCGCCATTCGGGTTTTGGATATTTGTCTGTGTATACTGCAAGCTGGCATGAGCTTCCAGATTCTTTAATATTTGGAAACGCATATCCGGTTTGAATACCAAACGGTTGTAGTTATTGTTCGGTAAGTTACCTTCCTGGTAGTCATTGGATACGGAGAAGCGATAAGATATTGCCTTTTCTTTACCGGATACTGCAATATGTGTATTGTTGATGATGGTATTTTTTTGTAGATTTCTTTATACCACTTATTATCTACATATTTGCCGGCATGCAGATCCTGGATGCCTTGTTCTCCGTAAACAGCCTCTTTTCCATCATTGATCATGGCCTGGTCATACAAACGCATGAAATCTTCTGCCCCGACAAAGTCTAATTTGAATTGCGGGTTTTGTATACCTATATTGCTTGAAAACTCAACGACAGGACGATCGGTTGCTTTTGCAGTTTTGGTTGTTACCAAAATAACGCCGTTTGCAGCACGGGAACCATAAATAGCAGCCGAGGCTGCATCTTTTAATACGGATACGCTTTCGATATCATTTGGATTCAATGTATAAATATTCCCCGGCATACCATCAATCAGTACTAAAACTCCGGAACTGCCTCCGATAGTGGAGGTTCCACGGATGTTGATGCTGGCTCCCGAACCGGCTGCTCCACTGCCTTTTGTTACAGCCATACCTGGAACAGAACTGGCTAACAGCTCTTGTACGTTGGTTACCGGACGTGATTTGAGTACTTCTTCTGTTTTAACCGTACCGATAGAACCTGTCAGATTGACTTTCTTTTGCGTACCGAAACCGACAACAACGACTTCGTCTAATTTTTGCGTGTCTTCTTGCAACGTGATTTGGAAAGAAGATTTATTTCTAACGGGTATCGTTTGAGTTAGATAGCCTATGTAGGATATTTCCAAGGTTGTTCCTTCTGGAACATCTAATGAGAACTTCCCGTCTATATCTGTGATACTTCCATCGGTTGTCCCTTTCACGACAACATTGGCTCCGATGATCGGTTCGCCGGTTGCGTCTGTGACAACACCTGATATTTTTCTTTTTGTCTGATTAACAGATTCTATTTCTATCTCTACTTTTCGTAACGAAATATATCCTTCATTAAAATTATATGCAATTTTACTATTGCCGAATACTTCTTCCAGTACAGTGGAAACGGGTTTGTTTTTAGCATTTACGTGTACCTCTTCTTGCAGGTTGATCTCTTTTTCACTGTACATGAAGAGATAGTCGGTCTGCTTTTCTATCTCTTGGATGAACTCCTTGAGTGGCAGGTTGTTCCGGCTGATGCTTACTTTGGCATTTTGGGAATGCAGGGTGGTTGCACTTAGCTGGAAAACCGTAATTAATGTGAGTACTGTTGTTATTTTCATAATACGAATTATATGCTTTAATTCAATATAATTGACACAATTGAACAATAGCAATAAATTTTTTTTCATAACTTTGCTCATAGCTTTAGAAGTTAATACTGTTTTTTTTATGTTTGTGGAATACATGAGAAAGGAAGGTATTGACTTGGGGTGAGTGCTGGTAACACTTGCCCCTTTTTTATACCATTCCTGAGGAATAATTTGGATTTACTTCATAGGCATTATTCTTTTTATAGGTGAATATTATAGTATTTAGAAAATTTCTATTTCTTCATTGTTTTTCATTTTGTATTGGAAATGATGTACTCCTTGTAGGGCCTTCAATATTCTTTCAATATCATCGCTTTGGCGGAATTTTCCTGATGTGTACTGATTAATCCGTGCTGATGGCTTAATATCGAATTTTACGTTATACCACAGAGTGAAATAGTCAAGGATTTCAGAAAACTTTTTGTTGCTGAAATAAAATATACCGCTTTCCAAGTATTCTTCATTATTAAATGAAACGTTTGATTTTAACAACTTCCCGTTGGAAAGAGAAACCATTTCGTCTGGTTTCAGGATAATATTTTCCTGTGGCCTGTTGTTATTGGTCACCTGTACACTACCTTCAACCAGATTCGTTTCAAACCGGTCACTTTGCGAATAGGCAAACACGTTGAACCGGGTTCCGAGCACTTTGATGTTATAATCCCGGGTTTTCACGATAAACGGCCGTCGGGGATCTTTCGTTACCGAGAAAAAGCCTTCTCCGTCAAGCTCTACCGAACGTTCTTTGTCGCTGAATTCATTCGGGATCTTGATGACGGATCGGGGACTTAACCAGGCTTCTGTTCCGTCTTGAAGTGTCATGTAGATGCGTTGACCTTTGGGCACTTCTATTTTTGTGTAGAGCGGGACTTTCTCCTGCGGAATGAATTTGTCGGTGAGTAACCAGATGTTGACCAACAGGATGGCTACGACCGCAGCATATTTTGCCAGGTTGATATAGAGCTTACGGACTTGTTTACGGTTGATCCGGGTTTCCAGTTCTTTCTTTTTCCGGGAAGCCCACTCGTTATCCCCGTTCTGCTCGCCCAACTTGGAGATTGTGATCGTATTTTGGATACGGATGAACTCCGCTTTATCCTCCGGGTTAGATTCGATCCGGTTAAGGAGCTCTTTCTTGTCGGTGTCCGAAAGTTCTCCGAGGAAATATTTATATAGTTGTTCGTTCATACTATTTAGTATTTATTCTATTAGTATGACGAAATACTTCCAGTCATCTACTATTCGGAAGTATAAAAAAGTGATTTTTTTATGATAAAGATTTCAGATAATGAAAATGAATAGGGGAAGGTAGTCTTTTAATTCAACTTTCAGTTTACGTATGGCAGTCACGATATGGTTTTGCACGGTATGGACGGATATATTCAGTTGGCCGGCTATTTCCTCATGTTTTAATCCGTTCATTCTGCTCAAAATGAACACCTGACGACATTTTTCCGGCAGGTGTTCGATTGCTCTGGTTAATAAGTCTTCCACTTCTTTTTCGGTAAAGATGTTTTCATCGAATTGCATTAAAGCTTCTATTTTGAGCTTCAGTTCCCTGTCCTGCAAATTATCCAGCGATTCTTTTTGGCTGTCTATTCGTGTCTTTTGCCTATAAAAATCAATACATCTGTTTTTGGTTAATGTGAACAGGAAGGCATTGGTATTAGTAAGGGAATCCAGCATATCTCGGTGTTCCCACAGATACATGAAAATATCTTGCACGATGTTTTCCGCATCTTCAGTAGAGATTACATATTCGCGTGCAAAACGAACAAGCTTTGGAAAATATACCAAATATATTTTCGAAAAGGAGCTTTTCTCTGTCGCTGAATAAGTATTCATGTTCTTTTCCCTTGATTAACTCGATACATAGTAATACGGTTTTTCCGTATTCTTGTTGTGAAATAAGTATAATACTTGCTGCAAATGTACAATTATTCCAGGAAATCCGCATTGTCTGCCGGGTAATTTTGACGCGGATGAGACGAATAGTCTGTCCGGTCCAACCCAGACAAGAGATGATTCCGACACCCTTCTGCGATCAATCTCTGGTAACCGGTGAACAATCTCGTTTCATACCGGAAACTAACTCAAAACCCCCGAAGAACTAAATCAAAGCATATAGCAAAGTATTTATAGGTAGTAACCACTAATTGTCTATATGTAGTACTACCAATCGCCCGTATGTAGTACTATGTATTCATGATAGGTAGTACTACATATAAAATAGTATGTGATATGTTTTGAATTAGTTTACTATGACATTTGAACTAATTTATGGTATGTTCCGGATCTGTCGCTCCGAAAGAACGGTCAGACTCCGAATAAAATAGCGAAGATAAAAAGGTGTCGGTTAAGTGCCGGACCCGACACCTGACCGACACTGTTTAATCTGTTGTTAATTAAATAAATACATCAAAAAGTGTCGGGTGTCGGATAGGTGAGTGTTTTTCTTTATATTTTTGCATAACCTTTGCACTATGCATAATACGAGGGCTATACTATTTCTCATAGGTACACATTATCGGATGCTTACGTTGCAGACATGCAGCATTAATGGTGATTTATTGCTTTTTCAACACTTTAGGCTCGTAACATACGGCATTGATTGTTGTCTCACGGTTTACATCACGGTTTACATTACGGTTTAAACAAACACCGAAAAACACCGAAAATAGTGGAATTTGAAGAGAAAAACTAGTGAAAAGACATAAAAAAGCAGTTACATTTGATTGTAACTGCTTGATTTTCAGGTGGTGCCACCAGGAATCGAACCGGGGACACAAGGATTTTCAGTCCTTTGCTCTACCAACTGAGCTATGGCACCGTTGTTTTGTTTGACGGGTGCAAAGATACGGACTTTTTTGAATCCTGCAATAGGTAGAGTAACTTTTTGTTGATTTTTTATTCGTTCAGAGAATTCCAGCCCTGTGCTTTCAGTTCGACTTCACCTCCATCACGGCCAACCAGATAGTTTCCAAGATCGGGTTTTGTGATATGGCCGATTACTTTAATTCCCTTCATTTCAGATACTTTTTCGTGGTCCGTGAGAGGAACGGTGAAAAGTAGTTCATAATCCTCGCCGCCATTTAAAGCAGCAGTTACCAAGTTCATATTGAATTGTTCAGCCATTGCTGCTGTTTGATAATCGATAGGAATTCGATCTTCATATACGCGACATCCAACATTGCTTTCTTTTGAAATATGTAAAAGCTCGGAAGAGAGGCCGTCTGATATGTCCATCATGGCAGTAGGGATGATTCCGGCATTGCGAAGCATCTCGACAATGTCTTTACGAGCTTCAGGCTTTAACTGGCGTTCTAACAGATATTCCTTGCCGGCAAAATCCGGTGTAAAATCTTTTTCACCTTTAAACACCCGTTTTTCTCGTTCTAACAACTGCAACCCCATATAAGCAGCTCCTAAATCACCGGAAACACAGATCAAATCCGTTTCTTTGGCTCCGCTACGAAGAACTATTTTCCCTTTTTCTCCTTCTCCGATACAAGTTATGCTGATGCAAAGTCCAGTGAGAGAAGAAGATGTATCTCCGCCGACAATATCGACCCCATATACATCACAGGCCAGCTTTAACCCGGCATAAAAATCTTCTACATCTTCAACTGAAAAACGTTTGGAGATACCAAGTGATACCGTAATTTGTTTGGGCTGGCCGTTCATTGCGTAAATATCGGAAAAATTCACAACAGCCGATTTGTATCCGAGGTGCTTTAGCGGCACATATGTTAGGTCGAAATGAATGCCTTCCAATAATAGGTCGGTGGTGACAAGCACTTGTTTGTCCTTATAGGAAAGGATTGCGGCATCGTCACCTACGCCCTTTATTGTACTATTGTTCTTTATTTCAATTCTGTCAGTCAGGTGACGGATCAGGCCGAATTCACCTAATGTTGATATTTCTGTTCTGTTACTCATATTTGTTTTGTAAAATACTATTTTTTTTGAATGTGATAATATGTTTTTTTATTGTTTCATCAAAACTTTGTTCATTGTGAAATCGGATTACAATTGGCAGATAATATAAAGATTTCTTCCAACTTTCAGGGACAAAAGGATTGCTTTTTAAACGTGCAGCATCCTTTTCTGTTACCAGAATCAATTTCCTTTGTGAAGTCATTTTTTTGAATGTCATATCCATTTTCTTGAAATCCGATTTACTAAACGTATGATGATCAGGAAAAATGATCGGCAATACTTTGTTTGAATATTTTTCTGCCTCCCGAATGAATGGAGTGGGGGCTGCGATACCCGATATCAATAGGATATCTTCTTCTTTCTCCATAACTATAGGATTTGAAGGATAAGCTTCCGATGGAAATACAGGTTCGATTTTCCCATAAACGATACTGGAAAAAAAGAGTAACTGATGTGCCCGTAATTTCATGTTCTCTTCAATAATACGAAAATCAATCGGTTTCATTTCTTCGTCGCATTTAGTAACGATCACAATATCCGTTCGGTTGATATTGCTTATCTGTTCACGCAAATGCCCCGTAGGTATTAATTTATCATGATAAAACAGGCGATGATAGTCAGTCAATACGATTGAAAGAGAAGGGTGAACATACCGATGTTGATATGCATCGTCCAACAGTATAACTTCGGGTCTTTCTGTTTCAGGCAGTGATAAAAGGGTTTGAATTCCTCGACGGCGATTAGCGTCGACAGCGACAAGTATATCCGAAAATTTGTTTTTCATTTGAAAAGGTTCATCTCCAATATCCAAGCTGGTGCTTTCCGAATTGGCAAGAATAAACCCCGATGTTTTTCTTTTGTATCCACGGCTTAATACTGCAATGCGATATCTGTCTTTCAATAAACGAATGAGATATTCCGTATGGGGAGTTTTACCCGTTCCTCCTGCAGATAAGTTTCCAATGCAAATCACAGGAATAGAGTATTGCTCGGAATGTAATACATCCCAATCAAAAAGCCGATTTCGTAACCAGACCCCAATTCCATATAGAAAGGAAAGAGGACTCAGGAAGGTGTTGAGTTTTATTTTGTTGTTTTTTTGCATGTATCTTCTTATCTGCCGACAAATATAGTTAACTTATTGATGGTTGTCAGCTTTTTATTTGTTTATTTCAAAAAGAAGCTATATCAGAATCTCTGTTAAAGAGGAAATTCGTATTTATTCTGAAGCGTTTTTAAGTTTGGAGTATATATCTTCAATTCGTTTTCGGATCAAAAAACATCTCTTCTGCGTACCATATAATACAATAGTAGAGTTGAAAAAAAAGATCAGAAAAAAGTTCTCAAAAAATTTGTTTGAATTCATAGAAAGCTCTACATTTGCAC
>ERZ857801.2921-NODE-2921-length-13133-cov-2.951063_pt1 | contig 13133 bp, 9 predicted proteins | sample MGYA00519762_ERZ857801 | MGnify/ENA primary metagenome ERZ857801 (study PRJEB31778, sample SAMEA3449368) | human gut metagenome | biome: human gut; feature: human-associated habitat; material: faeces | place: United Kingdom | collected 2010/2012 ...
CCTATAATTCTGGTTATAAAAGCACTGGTTCTGTAATACCTCCCCATGTTCGAGCAGCACCTTTGTCCCGCGCGGTTCCCGACATATAAAGCTGACATATCCGGTCATATTCTGTCCCATATCAATCACAGTCTCTCCCGCCGGCGTATGCAGAATCGCTTTTGGTTTTACTATTTCCATAACTTTTACAGGAACACCGAGACGCTCCTTTAATACCGCTTTGTCCAGCAGCCCTTTTTTCACTGGATACTCTTGTGTATTGTCAAACGTAGTGTCATAGACTTCTCCGTCATACATATCTGTCTCCAGTATCTGGCTCTTCTTCGCTGTCCATGTCGTATCAGAAGATAAAATACATGTTCCATCTGCATATAAGTCTGCCACCAGTTCAAACTGTTTTCCAAATCTGTATGTATCATTCTGGCGGTATCCATACATCCCTTTATACCAGCCGTTTCCAGCGCTGACTTCTATACTGTTTTCACCCGCTTTTAAATATCTGGAAATATCATAAGTCTGATATTGTACATACTTTTCATATACCGTAAATCCTGGTGCAAGCATTTCATCTCCTACACGCTCTCCATTCAAAATGACCTCATATACTCCCAGGCAGGCAATATACAGTCTGGAATGTTCTGGACGTTTTTCCAAATGGAAACTTTTCCGATAAACAGGCTGCACACTCTCCTCAAAACAAGGAGAGATACTGATTCCCTGGAAAGGAACATCCATCAATCCAGTCTCAAACCATGCCACATCACTTTCTTCTGTGTTTCCCCTCTCATCCCACACCTGCACTTTCCAGTAATACCGCGTACAGGGACGTAACTTTACGTCCAGGCGGGTCCCTATACCAGATACCTCCTGGCTCCTTCCAGTATCAAAAACAATATTCGTAAATTCCAAATCTTTTGATACCTGAATCCGGGCACTTTCCTGATACTGTCCTTCCTCATTCTCTGTTAAATAAGAAGCGGTCAGCGTCTTATACCAGTATCCTAAAGGATTCATAATATGGTTGATTCGCAAATTATAAATTTTCATAGACAGTCTCCTTACAATTTTTATTTTATAGCTTTCAGACGCACCGCTATATATGGTCTTCCCGGCATTTGTACGCTGAATTTTCCTTTTTTAATTCCTTGTTTTTCTATAGTCATATTCCATGTATCTATAACTTCTATTTCAAATTCTGTCTCATCGTCAAAGTAAAACTCTCTGGATAATGGCTGCATAAAGCTAAAATACATCAGATAATAACTTTTCACTTCATTTCTCCACTCTTCCTCTGGAACAGCGCAAACATAGTCCAACCGTTTTTCATAAGGAGCTAGCCCAAGTCCTGGTGTCTCTTGTAAAATATCTATAAGAAAACCGAAACGTTTCCAGCTTTCTCCCAACAATTTCCCACCATGCGACCACCACAATTTGTCATTTAAATTTATATAGGTCTCACCGTGTCCCGGATATCCACCGCGACATATCGCTTCCCAAAAACGTCTCACCATTTCTTCCCCTGTAATATTTCCCCAGGAAAACGGAATATTTCCTTCATAACATATTTCATCCAGTACTATCGGTTTTCCGAATTCCATCCTCCATTTATCCGTATACTCTGCAGTTTGATACAGTTCTTGCCGTTGAATACTGCAGTGTGTTACCCATGGACGCTTATAGTCATAAAACGGTTGACAGTTATGGATAGAGCGTAATGATTATATGGATCCTTTAAACAAATCATTTTTGCATAACGTTCCCAGTCCTCTACGTTTTTTTTCCTCAGCAAATCATATTCATTCGCCAAAGACCACCATACATTACGAAATGCAGAAAATCTGGCAATTACATACTTCCAATAAAAATCATCCTGCTCTTTTGTCATATTAGAAAATCCCCATCGATCATATGGATGCATTACAATAATATCTGCTTCAATTCCTAACTTTTGCAGTTTTAAAATACATTTTTCAATATGTTGAAAATGTTTCGGGTTAAAACGCGTGAAATCCCAATGATTCCCTTCTGTTTTTCCTGTATACTGGCTAAAATTCTCTTTTGTCAAAATATTGCTATCTATGGGTTTTCCTTCAAATGGATAAGAACGTGGTTCACCGAGATTATATGCGTAGTGTTTGGGGAAAATACAAAACCTGATTTTATTAAACCGTGCTTTTTCCAAACTTTTCAAAGTTTCGTCTATCAGGTCATCTGTCTGAAGTTCCCAGACATAACATGTAGTTCCAATAGGATAATAAGGTGTGCCGTCTTCATATGCAAAATGATATCGATTTGCCACGCGCACTATACCATGATTACCTTCTTTTGCTTCTGTTACTAAAAAATCTCCCTCGCCATTAGCAGCCGGAAAATTCCCAGTCAGTTTAAAATGATACTCTCCCTCAAAAGAAGGCATAAATCGGATTTTATACACGCCTTCCCCATCATAAAACCCTTCAACTGTTACAGTTTCATTTTTATTGCAAAACTCTCCTTTTAAATTATAATCTCTGAAAGGGTTTCCACATGAAGGTCCTTTTACACTCACCTCTATCATATCCCATTTTTCTATTTGTTTTGTATATTCCATTTTTTCAAGCCTCATTCTTTCAAATTTTTGTATATATCATTTATTTTATTAGCCTTTTACACTACCTGCTGTAAGGGAAGAAACGAAATATTTTTGCAAGAAAAGAAATACAACATACAGAGGAATAATGATCATACAAATCGCCGCGCATAATAGCGGCCAGTCTGTTCCAAACTCTCCCTTGAAATTCATAAGTCCTACCGTCAGAGGCAACCCTTCTGTCGTGGTAAGAGTCGCTGTATTTGCCCACATGAGTTCTCCCCATACAAACGTAAAGTTCATAACAATACAGGTAGCCAGAGCACCTTTCATTAACGGCAGTACAATCTTAAATAAATTTCTTATTTCACCAGAGCCGTCAATACGAGCCGCCTCCAATAACTCTTTCGGAATCGTATCAAAAAAATTTTTTAGGATAACTGTCGTTCCTGGAATAGACCATCCTACATACGCCAGAATAATCGGTAGATATTTTACCCCCAGTATTCCCATGCTGGACATCATTTTGTACAAAGGTATGATAATCGTTTCTGTCGGAAGAAGCTGAATCACAAAGCATGCCATAATAATCGCTCCTGAACAGGGAATACGCAGACGTGAGAGAGAATACGCAGCCATCGTAGAGATGATTTCAATCGAAATCAAAGAGCAGGCTGCAATGATAATACTATTCATAAAATATTCTCCGATATGCCCTTGCGAAAATGCCTTTATAAAATTATCAATTCCAATCTGTTTCGGTAGCGCCCATATATTTGCAAAAAATTCATCCAGTGTTTTAAAAGATGTCAACAGTGAGAACAAGATCGGGAATATCCAGACTACGACCATGGCAATCAAAATAACCCGGCATATAATTGCAAAAACAGAAATCTTCTTCTGGTGCGTCTGCTCCATAACTGCGGTCTTAGTATTCATATTTTTCGCCTCCTATTCCTTTTCTTAAAATAAATAGGATTATAACAACGATCAGCGCATAAAATACACTGTTAGCCGATGCAAGTCCATATTTATTGAACATAAACGCCTGTTCGATAATCTTGAGAGGCGCCGTCTTGGAAATATCTCCGGGTCCTCCTCCTGTCATTGCAAATACAATATCATACGTCTTAAACGCGCTCATGACACACATAGATAGCGCAAGCTGAATGGTAGGCCTTAACAGAGGCAGGATAATATAACGTATTTCCTGCTTATATGTAGCGCCATCCAACTTAGAAGATTCAAACAGGTCCGTAGGCAGTCCGATTAGCCCTGTGTATACCAGCATCATAACAGTACCGCTGCTTCTCCACCCCTGGACAATGCCAATCACAACCAGCACAAGTCCCTTTTGCGCTAGCCATGCCTGCTGCAGATTTCCCAGTCCGATCGCCGCGAGCATATTGTTCAGTAATCCTTCGTCTGTTGCAAGTACAAGAGTAAACAGTAACCCTACAACTGAAAGAGGAAGCATAACCGGACTGTAAAATACAAAACGATATATTGCCCCTTCCACTCTAGTTACTTTATAAATCAGAAGGGATGTAATAATTCCAAATGCCATAGAAACAACTGTCGCTATTAAAGCAATTACCAGGGAGTACCCTATCGCTTTCATACTGGCGGCGTCCGCAAACAGTGCCTTATAATTGGAAAAACCAGTAAACTGCATGTCTGTCACGCCGTTCCATTCATTAAAACTCAATACAATATTCCATACTACCGGAATAATTGTAGCAAACATAACCATTGCCAAAGCGGGCAGACTAAACAGCCCGCCAATAAGCTGTAGTTTTCGTGTGGTAGATATTCCCGCCCGTCCTACATCCACTTTTCTGCCTGTCAATTTAACTCCTCCTTTTTATCACTTAACATAGTTACTGCCTCAAAACATGCGTTTCGAGGCAGTGACAAATCAAGGTCCTGTTTTATTATTAATTACTTACTGCCGCCTCTCTGAGTGCTTCTAATTCATCTAAAGCAGCTTCTCCATTATAAATATAATTTGCCGGCATCTGATTTTGCAAGTAATCGGACAACTCTGCACTGACATTGATGATCTCTGTCGGATAAATCTGGTCTGTACATCTGGAAATCGCAGTCATCAGTTCCTCATCAATCTCTGCTCCTTCTGCTATCTTGGCTGTTGGAACCTGTCCTCCCTCTGCACGGAATGTATTGATCTCCTCGCTGGTGAGGAATTTCATTGCTTCTACAGCGCCATCCACATTCTTCGCGCAAGTTGGAATAAAGTATCCATCACATCCGCCAAGCAACGGATTGGTGGGATTATCTCCCATCGCCGGATAATCACAAATTAAATAATCTGTAATACCAGAATTGTCCAGCGCTACTTTAATGGCTGTTGTCGGGAAGAAAGAAAATCCAACTTTATGGGAAGACATTGCTCCGTATAACTGGTCCTGTGTGACAGCAAGTGCGCCTTCTCCCGGATAGAAAAGCCCTTCGTCAAACACGGCTTTTACCATGTCCATCGCTTCGATAATCTTCGGATCTTTGAAGGAAACTTCTCCAGCATTCCATGCATCTAGTTCCTCATCCGTATCCCAAATTTGCATTTCTGCATTTCTTACAAGCCAACATGCATATGCTGCCTCTACTCCTGCTCCGGAAGCATCTGTATTTTCCTCAATCCTTCTACAGAAGTCAAGGAACTCGTCCCATGTCATCTGCTCTTTAATCTCACTGTCATCAATTCCTGCCGCACGTGTCACTTCATAGTCTACGACCATTGCAGGATATACTGTCTTATACGGTACATTATATAGTTTTCCATCATATGTTCCTATGTCCAACATTCCTTCGTTAAATGTAGCTGCCCATTCGTCGTCCATATATTCCGTCAGATCTGTTGCCAGGTCTACGGAAGTAAAGCTGTTCATCTGATTCGGCCAATATTGAACCAAGTCAATCTGTTCATTTGCCGCAGCAGCTGTTTTTACTGTCTGTTCCACATTTGCTGAATTCCACGTTTTCGTGACGATATTATACTTGTCACCCAATTGATCGATCAGCTTTTTTTCTACAGCTTCATTTACTTCACCTGGATTTGTAATCATAATAACCAAATCCTGTTTTCCATTTGAATCCTTTTTACTTTCCTTGTCTGATGATCCGCATCCTGCCATAGAAACAACCATCAAGCCTGCCAATAATGCGGCAAATAGTCTCTTTTTCATCATATTTCCTCCTCATTTTTATATCTTTTTCCGAGCGCTCTTGATTATGAATATATTATATTAGACATTTTTATTATTTTTTAATACAATATTCTATAATAATATATAACTTTTCTATATTTTTCATTTAGGAGCCCTGCAAAACGATATTATGCCATATACTTATACCCATGCTGATGGAATATCCGATATTTTACTGTCGTTTCATACTTCTAAAAGGCTTTATTGTATAGGAGTTGCATCTCCCTATGCGAGAACAAAGTGGGCAAGCCCACTTCAACACCCCTGCTTCTCACTCGAGGGGCTTGTCCACTTTGCGCGCCGCCGCAATATCACAAAGCGGTAAAATTTCCTTATTGCGGCGTGCGCATCCCGCCCGGAGGGCTTTTTATATAATAGGAAATTTCGATAAATTTCCTATTATATAAAAAATGCTCCTTTCCAGACAGCAAGTTCATTCTTTCACTTGTCTGTCCGGAAAAGAGCATATCATCTCTTCGTTCTTTCTTTATATCTGAAGCGGCAAGCCTCACTATTTCTGTCTGCAGACTTGCCAAACAGCCTCGCTTTTAAATATTAAAATCCTTCTCTGACAGCAGAATCCTATCCGCATCATCCGTATTTCTTCCAAATACTCTTTTTACAAGCTTCTTTGCAGAAGCTTTCTGGGAATGTTGAATCGCCTCATCCATAACTTCCTTCACTTCCGCAACTGTAACAGCATGATCCTCTCTCTGTAAAGAATCAATTCTGCTGTAAAGCGCTAAAATTCCCATCTCATCAATCCGGTAGCCATTCTCCTGTGCATATGTCTGACCAAATGTAACAAGTTCATCATTGATGAAAATCGGTACTTCCAGACGGCTGGTGAATTTCCGTCTGAATTCTCTGTTAGAAGAGAGTAGTCTGTCTAGTGGTTTGCGCTGTTCCTCCAATACGATAAGCAGCTCTCCTGTGTCACGCTCCATAGCCTTATTCAATCTTGCGACTGTTTTCTCATTCATTTTGCCGGCTTTTTCGATAATAAGCGCTCCGCCGTACAGTTTATTAAAAATATCACTAATCTTCTTTTTATTCAGAGAATCACCTGTTACAATCGCAACCTTTCCTTGACGGATATTTCTCTGCTTTTGAATTGCTTTCACGACGTCTACTGCCAGAACAGTCTTTCCATTTCCTTTGTTTCCGATAATCAGCAGATTACCCGTTCTGGAAGTTCCTTCTCGGTTTGTACAGTTTCTGTCCTGTTCAAGAACATCCACAAGCTGTTCGCTCATACCGCGTACCGGCACGAAATAAGAGAATAGCTTCTTCTGCTCTTCTGTCAGACCTGCACGTGTACCAATTCCACTCTGTGTTTTCAAATCATAACGTCCATGTACAACAAAGCCTGTATCTGACATTGACAAAGCATCTGATATTTCATCCAGTGGAAGCGGAGCTGTCTTTCCTGTCGCAATCATCTTCGCCGTTTCTTTTCTGCTCAACGGCGTTGTCGCAGACAGAATATCCATTCCATCATCGTCATCATCTGGAATTTCCCTGTCGTCCGGCTCCATACTGTGTTTCGGATTCGGGCGGAATTCTTCTTCCAAATCGATTTTCTCTCTTTCCTCTGTTACTTCTTCGAATCCATCTTCCTCCAAAGCCTCGTCTTCTGATAATTCTTCCGCATCCTCTTCCCAGACTTCCTCTCCCTCATCTTCAAGAAAGTCTTCGTCGTCTTCTATAATCTCATCATCTTCGTCCAGAATATCATCCTCTGCACCGCTGCCCGCAGCAAATGCAGTATCTGCCTCTTCTTCCTCAGAATCGTCCAAAAGTTCCTCTTCTGCAATGTCTTCTTCTAAATCATCATAAAGTATCTCTTCTTCCTCTTCATCCAGAAATTCTTCTGAGTCATCCTCTTCCAGCCATTCTTCGGAATCATCTTCTATCAATTCTGCTTCCTCTGAAATCTTTGGCATATTCTCTTCAACAGACTCCTCCTCTTCATACTCTTCCTCATCGAGTACATCATCGAAGTCTTCAAATTCTTCTGTCTCATCATCGACTCGAAGTTCCTCCGCCAATCTACCCATATTCTCATGCGGAAGCTCCTCTTCTTCCTGTGTGACAGGTGCCGACTTTGGTTCCTCTGGCGGAATAACCCCCTCTATCTCATCAATCATACGTTGAATATCCGGCGGAAGAATCGGCTCTGCCGGCTTCTTTGGCTTCTGTGCAGCTAAGTCAGCTTCTTTTTCCGTTTTAGCCGGCTTTTCCTGTACAGATGCACCTTTGGTCTGACTTTCCCAGTCCGCAAAAATGTCTTCAAAGCTCATCTGCCCCTCTACCTGCTCATCAACCTCTTCTACCTGTTCTTCCACAGTTTCTTCTTTCTTATTTCCCGCATCAGCAATCACTACATTGTCATCCATACTCTCTTCTGCCTCGTCCTCTATCAGCTCGTCGTCTTCCAATTGTTCTGAATCATCTACAGTAAGCTCTGTAACTGCACCTGAAACAGTGACAACTTTTGCCTTTTTCTCCTGTACTGCCTCTTTTTCTTCTGCAATTTCATTTACAATATTCAAATCTACTACAGATTCTATCTCATCAATGGCATCTTCCAATCCTGCCATCTCATTTTCCTCTTCCTGCGCTTTATCCTTTTCCTCCTCTGACGGATGAAGCAGCTTTTGCAGCGCCTCGTCCAGGCGCATCGTACTTCCTATCTTATTTTTTTTGACTGCTTCCTCTGCTTTGGTTTCCTTCGCCGCTTTAGAAACAGAATTATCTTCTACATTCTCTACTGTTTCTTCAGGTTCTTCTGTTTCCTCCGTATCCTGCTCTTCTTTTTCCTTTTTTTTCTCACTGTATTCTATAATATCAGGCATCTCCTCCGTCTCGGAAGACAGCTTTTCATATCTGTGATCATACTTTTCCTGCTGTGATGGGGTCAGCGGCTTATATTGCATTTTCAGTTCCATTGCTTTATACACATACTGCCCTTCACTGAACCACAAAATTAAATCATCACACTCTTCCAGACATTCTGCTGTCATTCCGGCTTCCTGGTACAGCTTTGCCAGCTCATATGCCCACTCTTCTATATACTCTGCTTTCTTAAACTCTTCCAAAGATTCGATCTGCTGTTCAACAGGCGCTCTCTGTGCGCGCAGAATCTGGTATCTAAGAATATGCTGATTTGGATCTTTCGGTGCTATCTGCATAAAATCATCATAGTAATCGATTGCCTCATCTACATTCCCCGTTTTTAGTGCAAGTGTACACAGACGGTAAATCACCTTTCGGCTCCCCTCAGCGCGGTGATAGGCGATATTCAGTACATCATAACTTTTCTGGTACTCTCTGTTTTTCTCATATATGTCACTGACATTTGTCAGCATAGTCACATTCCGCACTCTCTTCCAGTCAACTGTATCCGCGATTTCAGCCGCTTTATTATATGCACCGTCTTCCATAAGTTCAAGCATTTGTTCTGTCTTTAACTTATATTCATACTTGTCCACTGCGCTCACCTCATTAAATATTTATATTCTTTCTCTCTGCCATATCTGTCTAATTTCACTATGCGATAATTCTCTCACTAGTTTAACATACGACTTCCGTAATGTCAAAAAAATGCATCCTCAATTGACATTGAAGATGCATTTTAATATTTATTTAATTTTTTCATTATCTTTCTATAATATATCGGAGGAACCATCGTAATTTTCATTGTTCCTGTAAGACCCTTACCGTTTGTTATTGATTAATTGGTCGATTTATTAAGACCAGCTTACTAAACCTACCCTCCTTCAATAATATCTTTTTATAACTAAAATCCTTTGCTTTCCTGTCTCGTCAGCATTGGTACTATCACATATTTTAAAGAGTCCGTTAAGTTATTCTTCCTATAATTGTTCACCTGCTGCAGTACCACTATCTAAATATTCCAGCCGGCTATTAAATTATTACTTCTATAACTATTCACTCTTATTTATGAAATAATATTCTGTCTGATGTTTCTTTACACATCTTCAGAAATTCTGTTATATGTGGTATTATTTTCCAATATATCTGCAAATGTGAAATCTAAACTTTATCCAGATTCTTACTTCTCCGATTCATTTTTTCATTCTATTTTTCTGGATGTTTTATTTATTATGGTAAAGGTCTCTTTCTTCACAGGAACCTTCATTTGCCATACCACTGATATATTGATTTGTAAATGACGATATACTGTCCATTGGACCCTTGCCTCCTTGCTCTGTATTTTTAACCTAATCGAACATCCTTTGTTCTTTTAGATAAATATCCTTTTGAGATGTTTCCTTAAATAATCTTGTATCTCTTTTGGATTGATTACATAATAGCACAGGATCTTTTATTTGTCAATTTATTTTTTGTTTTTTATTAAAATAAATTTATAATTGTATTATTTATATAAAATTTTCAGATTATTTAATCAATTTATTGTATTTATCTTCCTTTTTATCAACTATATTTAGGTGCTTCCTAAAATTCATTCTGACAATTCTGAAAAAATATATTTATACTTCTAATTGAATCTGTACTGTATATATATTATTTTCTTCAGACTGGTACAGCTGCCCCCTATGAAGCTGCACCATCTTCTCTGTACTTTTCAGCCCGATTCTGTTGCTTTCTATTTCTGCATGCTCTGCTTTCACCGTATTGATTAAAAATACTTCCATTTTTCCGCTTTTTATCTGACACCGGACAATAACAGGATTTTTCTTTTCTCCATATTTCAGTATATTAGAAAACAGATTGCTGAAAATACGTTTTAACATAATTTCATCTCCCAATAAGGAGCCCTCTGTTCTTATGATTTCCCTTTCTACTTTAAAGCCTGCCAGTGTTATAAAATCACAATTTTCATTCAGTAAGTTATAAATCACGTTATAGGAAAGAGGTATCAGCTCCGGGCTCTCTGTCTCTTCAAATACCAGCGCATATTCAAACATCCGATCGGTCATTTCCTTTATATCCTTTGTCTTTTGCAGGCACCGGTTTATATATTCTTCTGCCATATCCGGACTGTATCTTTTTAACTTCAATACTTCCAGATAGCCTTGAAGAATTGTAAGAGGTGTTCTCAAGTCATGGGACATCGCCGTAATCAAATCCTGATTTGCCTTTCTGCTCGCCGCCTCTTTCTGTATGTTGTCGTCCAATGCCGTACGAAGACCATTTAGCTCCTCAGCCAGAACGCCGATTTCATCATTGCCGCATTTAGGCACAGGATGCGACAAGTCTCCAGACGCCATAAGCAAAACCTCTCTTTTTATTGTAAGTATACGTTTTATCAATCGATTTGCAAAAATAAATATACCTGCAATAAAAATAAGCACGCACAGACAAATGCTTACGGTGATATAAGGATACACATACTGTGTCCTGTAATAACATGCATATGCCACCTCATAGGTACCATTTTGAAATTCTACCGGAGTATACGCATGGATTTCTCCCAGTATGTCTGTTCCATTCGCTAAAATCGAACGATAGACCAGTTTATTTAACACAGGAGCCCCTCTGCCAATCCGAAACAATCCGTCATCCTCTCCATAAATAGACACAGAAGTATATGTATCACATACCGAATCAAAAAAAGGCTGCATTTCTTTATACGCATCTTCTGTTACATCTACTTCCTTATCCGGTACAGTATACTTTAACGCCTCCTGTGCCACTTTGTCCAAAAATGCCTTTTCGTCCCATTTTTGTATGATTCCGTATTCTTCCATAAATTCGCACACTTTGTCCTGATTTTTCCAAAGATATTGGTATAAAAGCAAGCTGCATGCGGCCATAAATAAAACAATGCCGATTAGCTTCAGCCGGATTTTTATTTTAACCACACCGGTACCCCCTTCCCCATATTGTACGGATAAGCTGTGGGTTTTTAGGATCTTCCTCCAGTTTTCTGCGCAAATTTCTGATATGGACCATAACGGTATTATTTGCCCCATAATAATATGGTTCATTCCAGACATTTTCGTACAGACTCTGCGCCGAAAAAACTGTGCCTTGCCTTTTCACCATCAAAACCAGCATTTCATATTCTGTATCTGTCAGTTCTATTCTGGCGCCGTTTTTATACACACTGCGGGATTCCATATGAATTTCTATATCGCGGCAGCGGATAGCTTCTGTTTCTTTTTTTCCTTCCTCTTTTCCTCTGTAAACCTGATAACGCCGTATCAAAGCCTTCGCTCTGCTTATCAGCTCATTGTAAGAAAAGGGTTTCGCCAGATAGTCGTCCCCTCCGCTTGAAAATCCCAATGTTTTATCTCCCTCCTGCGTTTTGGCACTTAAAAACAAGATAGGAGTGTTACTTATTTTTCTTATTTCTACACACGTCTTATATCCGTTCATTCCCGGCATCATAATATCCAAAATAATTAAATCGTAATTTTCCTCTGAAAGAAGCTCAAGCGCTGTATGTCCATCCTTCGCCCCTTCTACCGTATATCCTTCTCCTCCCAGCAGTATCTGAATAATTTCCCGTATTTCAGGATTGTCATCTACAATCAGTATTCTTGCATCTCTCGTCTGCATATCTACATTACCCCGCTTTTTATACAGGCCCGGTCATGTGCCCTTTTCGCCCTGTATCTTAATCCTCTTCTCAATTATACACTTTTTTAAGAGAACTGTATTTTATCTTAAGAATTCTTTAGATTTACTTTCGGCATATTTTAAGAATCTCTCTTTAAGATATTACCTGTAAATACTGAAAAGGAGATTGCATTTTGAAAAAGAATCTGATTTATCTTACATCCTTATGTTTTATTTTTGCCGCCGTCACACTTTTATGCCTGCCTGACGGCTGTATATTTGGTTCCAATACAGACTGGTTAAGCCAGCATGTCTCTCTGGCCGAGACGATCCGCAATGCCTGTGTGGAACAAAAAACATTGCTTCCGGTATCACTAAATCTGGGCGGAGGAAGTAATGCTTATCTTTTCTCCTATTATGGCTTTCTAAGACCTGATATACTGATTGGCTGCCTGTTTCAGGATATTCCCATGCGTTTTCTTCTTATCGGTTATATTTTAGTTTCCTGCCTTTTCGCAGTGCTGTTGTTTTTCTGGTGGATACAAGGAGAAACGAAAGACCGTTTCTTATCATGGTGTGCTTCTGTGGTTTTCCTGACTGCCGCCTGTTTTTTTCATGCTCACAGACAGATTATGTTCATAAACTACCTGCCTTTCCTTCTGCTTGCTCTTTTGTGCATACAAAAGAAAAAAATTCGCTTTCTTCCTCTCTGCCTGTTTTTGATTTATCTGCACAGCTTTTATTTTTCTGTTTCCTGTATGGTTGTTATCGCATGGTACTGGTATCAG
>ERZ857801.2922-NODE-2922-length-13131-cov-2.790226_pt1 | contig 13131 bp, 8 predicted proteins | sample MGYA00519762_ERZ857801 | MGnify/ENA primary metagenome ERZ857801 (study PRJEB31778, sample SAMEA3449368) | human gut metagenome | biome: human gut; feature: human-associated habitat; material: faeces | place: United Kingdom | collected 2010/2012 ...
TCTTCTGGTCAGCTTCTTTATGATGTTTTTTGAGCGGGTGAAATAAAAAACAGACAAAAACGGAATACACGCAGACATAACGGTCTCTGCGGCGGCATCTAATAGAAAAAAGATGTTGTTGCGGAGATTTTTTATGCCGAACGAAAAAATGGAGAATCTGCTGAATCTGGCACTGGCGGCGACACAGGAGGAGAGGGAGAAGTCGCTGGAGCTGGACATCGGCTACGATAGTGCCGAACAGACGTGGGAGGTCATTGTAAAATTTGTCGGGACAACGGAGGAGCTTGAGGCGCTCCTTTTTAAAAATTTTCCGGAGGAATATCCGCGGATTCAACTGACAAATCTGCAGAATGAATATGCCGTTTTAGTGCTGCCGGAACATCTCGTGGAGCCGGTGGCAGCGCTGGATAAAATCGAGTACATGGAAAAGCCGAAACTTTTATTTTTCGCGGTGGACAATGGAAAGCGTGCATCCTGCATTACGCAGCTGCAGGAGAGAACCGGCCTGTCGGGTGCCGGTGTCCTTGTGGCGGTTATTGATTCCGGCATCGATTACGCGCATCCGGATTTTAGGAGGGCGGACGGTACGACCCGCATTGTCAGTCTCTGGGATCAGACGATCCCGGCGTCCGGGGGCTTGTCGGCGCCGGCGGGGTATTTCCTTGGAACCGAGTACGATGAGGCGCGCATCAACGAGGCGCTCGCGCAGCCCACGGAACAGCAGCGGTATGCGGTCTGCCCGAGCAGGGATGCATCGGGACACGGGACACACGTGGCGGGAATTGCCGCCGGCAACGGAAGAGCATCGGAGGGAAGATACCGCGGTGTGGCGTATGAGAGCGATCTTTTGATTGTAAAGCTCGGCAACCAGCGGGAGGGGGCGTTCCCGCGGACGACGGAACTGATGCAGGCGGTGGATTACTGCCTTAGAAAAGCGCAGGAGCGGCAGCAGCCGGTCGCCATCAACTTAAGCTTTGGGAATAATTACGGAAGCCACACGGGAACGTCGCTCATTGAGACTTATCTGGATGATCTCGCAAACTACTGGAAGAGCTCGATCGTGATCGGAAGCGGGAATGAGGGAGCGGCTGCCACGCACACGGCGGGAGCGCTTGGAATGGGGCAGGCGGAAAATGTAGAGTTCGCGGTGAGCGCGTACGAGAGCGCCTTAAATCTTCAGATCTGGAAATCCTATGCGGATGAGATGGCGGTGCTTCTCATTCATCCGGGCGGCATGCAGATCGGACCGATCCGGCAGATACAGGGACCGCAGCGCTTTACGCTGGGTCAGACGCAGATTCTGCTCTACTATGGAGAGCCGAGTCCGTACAGCCCCTATCAGGAGATCTACCTGGACTTTCTTCCTGTGCGGGACTATGTGGACAGTGGAATCTGGACGGTGTGCCTGATTCCACAGCGCATCGTCACGGGGCGCTATGATATGTGGTTCCCGGCGGGAGGCGTTTTAAACGAAGGCACCGGATTCCTTCTGCCGCGGGAGGAGACGACGCTTACCATTCCGTCCACTGCGGCAAAGGTGATTACGGTCGGGGCGTACGACGCGCGGTTCGGGCAGCTGGCGGGATTTTCAGGCAGAGGATTTACCGGAAACGGACAGGTCAAGCCGGATCTTGCGGCGCCGGGCGTGGAGATCACCTCCTGCGCGCCGGGCGGAGGCTATACGGCGCGTTCCGGAACTTCGATGGCAACCCCGTTTGTGACGGGGAGCGCGGCACTTCTGATGGAATGGGGGATTGTGCGCGGAAACGATGCGTACCTGTACGGAGAAAAAATAAAAGCGTACCTGATCCGCGGAGCGCGTCCGCTCGGAGGAGGAAGGGTTTCTGGTCTGCTGCAGGAATATCCGAATCCGCAGGTGGGGTGGGGAACTTTATGTTTGTCGGACAGTCTGCCGGAGTAGGAAAACGGGAAGAATTCCGGAAACGCAAAAAAAAGATAACATGGAAATTGGGCAGTATTTCAAAGAAAGATAAACAAAATATAAATTAATTGTGAAAAATAAATGAGAAAATTGAAATTTATGTTATACTTTTAACAAAATAAAAAACATACAGTATATTTTATGAGGATGGCTGGTGAAAACCGGCGGTTTCAGCTTACTGCGCGGTAATGAAATTTTGTTAAAGGAGACCGAAGTGGAGTGAATGATATTGTTTACCAGCATGAAGTGATCGTTCCGGACAGGGGACGTCCGTTTAAGCTGTTTCTCTTTGAGGGCGGCGGCGGAAAATACATCAGGGAGAAGCACTGGCACCGTTCTATCGAGATATTTGCCGTGAGACAGGGGCAGCTTGATTTTTTCCTGAATGAGAAAAAATATGTGCTTGCAGCGGGGGATTTTGTGCTGGTGAACAGCAATGAGGTGCATGCGATCCATGCCCCTCTGCCAAACGAGACGATTGTGCTGCAGATTCCGCTTGGCGTCTTTGCGGATTATTATACGGAAGAACAGTTTATCTGGTTTTCGCACAGCGGAAAAGAGGATGACCGTCAGGTGTTTTCACTGCTCGAGACAATGTTTGTGGCGTACGGTGAGAAACAGACCGGTTACGAATTAAAAATGCTAAGCTGTTTTTATCAGCTGGAGTATCTTCTGGTGACAAGATACCGGAAGCTTGAGGTGGGCGAAGAGATACTTAAGAACAATAAGCAGCTTAAGCGTCTCGGAAGGATTACCGGGTATCTGAAGGAGCATTATACGGAGGATGTTTCGCTGGAAAAACTGGCGGGGATTTTTGGTTATTCACCGGCGTATCTCTCCCGGATGTTTCAAAAATATGCGAAGATCAATTACAAGGAATACCTGTCGAGTGTGCGTCTGGAGCATGCCGTGAGGGATCTGGAAGAGACGGATCTTGCGATTGGCGAGATTGCATTAAACCACGGCTTTCCAAACAGCAAGGCATTTTCCAATCTGTTCCGGAAGCGGTACGGAATGCTGCCGAATCAATACCGGAAGACAGTCACATCAGAAAAAGAACGGTTCTCCTCATATTACTTACCGCATAAAGGCAGCCGTTTATTTCTGATGTGACGGCTTCCGGTAAAACGCTCCGCGGGGGCAGGGGCAAGAACACTAATTTATCGTAGTAATATCTATAGGTTCTCCCGCGTATCCGGAAGGAAATCTGTGCTACCATAGATGTATATAAAATAAAATGGCAGGAGGAGCACAGAATGACAGGACCAGTGGCACCGAGAGACCCGGAAAAAGCAAGAGCACATTTTTATATTATGCGTGGAAAAGAGATCTGCGGACTGAAGCAGGGAGATGGCAAAGCAGTGCAGTTCATCTATGAAAGTGACGGCCGTCTGGCAAACAGTGCACAGATTGTCGGAAATATCACGGATAGCAGAATACTTGAACTGCTCGGTACAGTGAAAGGCTTCCGCACGCTTGTACACAGTATTGGTGTGTCGGTTGAGATGGAGCATCCGGCTGAAAAGATAGAATTTGTTTTTCAGATGTACGGCAAAAAGGATTTGTATGGGGGCGGAACGAATCTGGTGGCAACACTGCAGGGAGATGGGATGGAACAGAGGATCTGTCTGTCGGATTATGAATGGAGTCTGGATGATGATGTGCCCGGACAGATCCGCTTTACATTTGACCAGCCGGAACGGGTGGGAAAGGCAGATGTCCGTTTTTATTTAAACGACGGATTTACGGCACCGGAAGATCTGACAGAAGAAAAAGTGGATCTCCATTCGGAAGAATATTATAAGATGGTGCAGCGCTCTCTTATGAACCTGGGAAATACCTACCGCATCCGGAAAGTGATTGAGAAAGCGCGAGCCGGAAAAGAAGTGACGCTTGCTTTTATCGGAGGGTCCATCACACAGGGGGCAGGGGCAGTGCCGATTCACACAGAGTGTTATGCATATAAGGCATATCAGCTGTTTCAGAAACGATTTGCACGGAACAATAATGTCAGATTCATCAAGGCGGGAGTAGGAGGAACCCCATCGGAGCTTGGAATGATCCGTTTTGACAGAGATGTGTTGCGTGAGGGGGAACAGCCGGATCTTGTTGTAATCGAGTTTGCGGTGAATGATGAGGGAGATGAGACCAAAGGGGACTGCTATGAGAGTCTGGTGCGTAAGGTATTGAAGCTGCCGTGGAGACCTGCGGTGGTACTCTTGTTTTCCGTATTTGCAAATGACTGGAATCTTCAGGAACGTCTGCAGCCGGTGGGAAGACAGTACGACCTTCCGATGGTAAGTATTCTGGATGCGGTTACCCCGCAGTTTTCCGGAAAAGAACAGAAAAGAGTGATTACGAAGAACCAGTTTTTTTATGACATGTTTCATCCGACCAACCTTGGACATACCATTATGGCAGATTGTCTGGAATACCTGATGGAGATATGTGATACGTCCGACCATGCGAGGGTGGACAGCTTCCGGCAGGGCATGACGGAGGAGGAAGTCTTAGAACAGTGTCTGCGCGGGGAGCCTGCAATCGGCAATTCGTTTGAAAAAGTAAAACTCTTAGACCGGCGGGACGGATATGAGGGCGCCAGTATGAGAGAGGGAGGCTTTGATGCGACAGATCACGAACTGCAGTGTGTGGAAATGGATCAGGATCTTTGCACTACGCCGGAATTCCCATATAACTGGATGTATGATGGAACTAAGCCGGATCGGGCGTTTTTTGAACTGACGATCACATGCAGAGCGTTATTTCTGATATTTAAGGATTCCGGCGAGGTGGATGCCGGGACAGCGGATGTGCTGGTGGATGGGGAATTCCGGTTCACAGCAGATCCACATGTCAATAACTGGTTGCACTGTAATGCGGTGCTCGTATTTCAGGAGAAGGAAACGGCAGCACATACCGTGAGAATCCAGATGAGCGGTGAGAATCTGGATAAGAAATTTACGATTCTCGGATTTGGATATGTGGAGTAGGGGGGAAAAGCTATGGTTACAGTTAAGAATCCGATTTTGACGGGATTTTATCCGGACCCGTCGATCTGCCGGGTAGGAGAAGATTTCTATCTGGTAACATCCAGTTTTGCATATGCACCAGGTGTTCCGCTGTTTCACAGCAGGGATCTGGCACATTGGGAGCAAATCGGAAATATTCTGCAGAGAAAAGAGCAGCTTGCTGTTGGGGGAGAGGAGATTTCCAGGGGAATCTATGCGCCGACCATCCGATACCATAAGGGTATTTATTATATGATTACCACAAATGTCAGCTATGGAGGTAATTTTATTGTGACGGCGGAGCACCCGGAGGGACCGTGGTCAGATCCCTGTTATCTGGGAGAAGAAGCAGCCGGGATTGATCCCAGCCTGTTTTTTGATGAGGATGGCAGGTGCTATTATTGCGGAACCAGACCGAATCCCGATGGAGTAAGGTACAATGGGGACTGGGAGATCTGGGTGCAGGAACTGGATCTGACGACGAAGAAGCTGGTCGGAGAGAGCATGGCAATCTGGAAAGGGGCTGTGAGAGGGGCAATCTGGCCGGAGGGACCACATCTGTACAAAAAAGACGGCTATTATTATCTGCTGCATGCAGAAGGAGGAACCGGACCGGAACACAGCATCAGTGTGGCGAGAAGCCGAAAGCTGTTTCAATGGTTTGAGGGATGCCCGCGCAATCCGATCTTTACACATCGGAATCTTGGGGCGGATTATCCTGTGGTCTATGCTGGGCATGGGGATCTGGTGGAGGATCAAAACGGGAACTGGTATGTGGTGATGCTCGCCACGAGACGCTGTAAGAACCATGGAAGTATGGGGCGCGAGACTTTTCTGGCAAAAGTTGTATGGCAGGATGGATGGCCGGTAATTGCTGCCGGAACCGGACATCTGGAGAAGACACTGGAAGTGCCGCTAAAAGAGTACCGGTTTCCGGAAGAAACAGGAACGTGCGATACCCTGTGTTTCTGGGAGACGAGACCGGATCAGAGGCTGCTTGGGATCGGGGGAAGAAATGAGGCATCCTATTCGCTGACAGAAAAACGCGGTGTATTCCGCTTATACTGTGGAAAACAGACGATCGGTGAAAAAGGATGCAGCAGTTATTTCGGACTCCGGCAGAAAAGCTATCATTTCCATGCAGCGGTCAGATTCCGCTTTGAACCACAGTCGGAGGATGAGACGGCGGGAATGGTATTATACCAGAACCATGAGAATCATCTGAGGATGGAGATCGGGAAAAAGGGAACAGATGTCTGCTTTCGGGTGAGCACATATGTTCATGCCAGGGAAGAGGTCATCCGTGAAGTTCTTCTGAAAGAAGAGCAGGAGTTATGGGAGATTCTGATCCGCGGAGAGGAGCAGAGTGCGGGTATCTGGGTAAGGCTGGGAGAAAAAATGATCTGTGCCTGCGATAAGGTCAGCCTGCTTGCGTATACCACGGAAGAGGCGGGAGGCTTTGTGGGATGCACCATTGGAATGTACGCGTCTTCGCATGGAACTGACAGTAAAAATTATGCGGATTATGTGAGCTTTACGTGCAGTGGAGCAGAAGAATAGAGCAAAAGGAGAGGGAGAGATGAGTCTGGAGACGAAAGAATATGCAAAAAGACTGGTGGAACAGATGACGTTGGAGGAGAAGATCAGCCAGATGCGCTATGAATCACCGGCGATTGAGCGGCTGCATATTCCGGCGTATAACTGGTGGAATGAGGCGCTTCACGGAGTGGCAAGATCCGGTGTGGCGACAATGTTCCCACAGGCAATTGCCCTGGCAGCGACTTTTGATGAAGAACTGATTGAGAAGATCGGAGATGTGGTGTCCACCGAGGGACGGGCAAAGTTTGAAGCGTATTCAGGAAGAGGAGACAGAGGTATTTATAAAGGTCTGACTTTCTGGGCGCCGAATATTAACATTTTTAGAGATCCACGCTGGGGGAGAGGACATGAGACGTACGGGGAGGATCCCTGTCTGACGGCAAAGCTTGGCTGTGCGTATATCAGAGGGATTCAGGGCAAAGATCCGGATCATTTAAAGGCGGCTGCGTGTGCCAAGCATTTTGCCGTGCACAGCGGTCCGGAAGCATTGCGCCATGAGTTTGATGCAAAGGTGTCGCTGCACGATTTGTACGATACGTATTTGTATGCATTTAAGCGGTGTGTCAAGGATGCCGGTGTGGAAGCCGTGATGGGCGCTTATAACCGCGTCAACGGGGAACCGGCGTGCGGAAGCAAGACACTTCTGCAGGATATTTTAAGAGAACAATTCGGTTTTGAGGGACACGTAGTGTCCGACTGCTGGGCAATTCTTGATTTTCATGAGCACCATCATGTGACAAAGACGGTAGAAGAATCTGCGGCAATGGCTGTCAACCATGGCTGTGATTTAAACTGCGGGAAGGCATTTTTGTATTTAAGCCGTGCCTGTGAACAGGGACTGGTGGAGGAAAAGACGATCACAGAAGCGGTGGAGCGCCTGATGGATGTTAGAATCCGGCTGGGGATGATGGAGGATTATCCGTCTCCATATGCGAACATTCCTTATGATGTGGTGGAGTGCCCCGAACATATTGCACTGTCCTTAGAAGCCTCGAAAAGAAGTATGGTGCTGCTTAAGAATGACAACCATTTTCTTCCGCTGAAGCAGGAACAGGTCCATACCATTGCAGTGATCGGACCAAACGCGAACTCCAGAGCAGCGCTGGTTGGAAATTATGAGGGGACATCCTCCAGATACATTACACCGCTGGAGGGAATTCAGGAATACACCGGAGAGAAAACCCGCGTCCTATATGCGCAGGGCTGCCATCTGTATAAGGATCAGGTAGAATTCCTCGGGGAGCCGAAGGACCGGTTTAAGGAAGCGCTGATTGCTGCGGAGCGGGCAGATGTCATTGTGATGTGTCTGGGATTGGATGCGGGCATCGAAGGCGAAGAGGGAGATGCGGGAAATGAGTATGCCAGCGGTGACAAGCTGGGATTAAAGCTTCCCGGACTGCAGCAGGAACTTTTAGAGGCGGTCGCAGCAGTCGGAAAACCGATTGTGCTCACCGTGCTGGCGGGAAGTGCACTGGATCTGTCGTGGGCGCAGGAACATGCACAGATACGGGCAATACTGGATTGCTGGTACCCGGGAGCGAGAGGTGGAAAAGCAATCGCAGAGGCATTGTTCGGAGAATTCTCTCCATGCGGAAAACTGCCGGTTACCTTTTATGAAGGAACGGAATTTCTTCCGGATTTTACGGATTATTCCATGGCAGGACGTACCTACCGGTATACGGACAGACATGTGCTCTATCCGTTTGGATATGGTCTTACCTATTCGCAGATCCGTTATTCTGATGCACATGCAGATGTCACAGATTTTGGAATACTGGAGCCGGTAACGGTGCATGTAACGGTGGAGAATACCGGTACCTACCCGGTACAGGAAGCGGTACAGGTATATGTCAGATTCAGTGAAAGAGAAGCTTACGATCCCGGCTATCAGCTGAAGGGAATCCGGTCGGTTGCACTGGAATGTGGGGAAAAGAAAGAGGTTTGTATCACCCTTTCTACGCGTGATTTTGCACTGATCTCCGAGGAGGGAAAATGTCTGGTACACCCGGGAAGCTATGAGATCGCAGTCGGAGGGCAGCAGCCGGATGAGAGAAGCAGCCGTCTGACCGGACAGACGGTGAGCACACTTTTTATATGCAAAACGGGAAATGTGACGGAAGTGGAATACTGATGCTGCCGGTATCCGTTGCACTCGATGAAAAACAATGTTAGTATAAAAATACTGGGAGAGGATATGAAGAGAATTCTGCATGCGGTTGAAGCCTGGATGGATGACTTTAAAATAAAAAATAAATTTTATATCCTGTATATCTTGTGCGTGCTGGTTCCGCTGATTGTGACGGACAGTGCGGTATTTTCTGTTGTCATGAAGTCTGAGCGGGAAGCCAGAGAGCATGAGATGGCGAATATTGCCAATGCAGTTGCATACAGTATTTCAAATACGGTCAACAATGCAGCAGAGATCGGGAAGAGTATTTATACGAGCAAATATATTAACCGTTTTTTGGCGAATACCTACAGCGATCCGTTGGACTATGTGGTGAGTTATCAGGATTTTTTTAAAGATACCCTGTTTGAGAGCGGACTTGGCATGAACAACATGGTAATCACGATGTATGCGGATAATGACACGATCGTGAATGGGGGAAAGGTATGTAATATGAAGGAAATACGCGGTACAGAAGTGTACCGCTATTTTCAGGATAACGGATTGAATAAGGGATTATATTTCCAGTATGATGACAGCAGGGCACCTTCGGTGGAGCCGCAGAGACGGATGCTTTTTTTCCAGAAGCTGGACTTTTATGCGGAAAATAATATGGAAAAGGTGCTGCTGATCAACATCGATTACAGTGCAGTAAACCGGACATTAGAGAAAATGAATTATGACACGGATGTATTTATCTGCCAGGGAGATAAGATTGTCTTATCAAATGGCAGATATTCCAGTATCGGAAAGGAATTTCAGACATTTGACCAGACGGGCAGGGTCGGATACTGTCAGGAACTCGAGTTTTACGGAATGGATCTGGATATTTATGTCATGCAGCCCAAACGCCAGCTGTGGACGGAAATCCGGAAAAACCTGCCGCTGATTGGATTCTTAATTGTTGTAAATGCGATTCTGCCACTCCTTCTGGTGCGGGGATTTAACCGGTCATTTACGCAGAGAATCAGCGAACTCAGCAAAGTGTTTGAGACAGTCGGCGGGGAACATCTGGTGCCGATTTCGTATGTGCGTGGAAAAGATGAGATTGGAAGCCTGATGAGCAATTACAACCGCATGGTTGCGAGAACAAATGAACTCATTCAGATTGTGTATAAGAATAAGATTAAAGAACAGGAGATGCTGGTGGAAAGACAGAATGCAGAACTGCTCGCGCTGCACAGCCAGATCAATCCGCATTTTCTGTTTAATGCGTTGGAGAGCATCCGCATGCACAGCCTGTTGAAAAACGAATATGAGACGGCAGACATGGTGGAAAAGCTGGCGCTGATGCAGCGTCAGTATGTGGAATGGGGAAACGACAGTGTCGAGATCCGCAGGGAAATGGAATTTGTGAGAGCGTATCTGGGGCTTCAGAAGTATCGGTTTGGAGAGCGGTTAAGTTACAGTCTTGAAGTGGAAGAGGATTGTTTGGACATTAAAATTCCCAAAATGACAGTTGTCACCTTTGTGGAAAATGCCTGTGTACATGGAATTGAGGCAAAGACAGCTCCCGGCTGGATTTTTGTGCGGATCTGCCAAAAGCAGAAGGCACTTTATCTGGAAGTGGAAGATACCGGATGCGGCATGGACGCCTCCCAGATGCAGGAATTAAAAGAGCGCATGCTAAACGCCAGTATTGATATGCTAAAGGATGGCGGAAGAGTGGGAATCATCAATGCATGTCTGCGGCTGAAAATGGTATTCGGGGAGCAGGTGGCATTTGATATAGAGGGGGAGCAGGGTGTCGGTACGACAGTGAGTATCCGGATGCCATTGTAGAGAAGGGAAGGAAAAAGATGGGGGAAGCATTGTTAAAGGTATTGCTCGTGGATGATGAGCCGTTTATATTACAGGGACTGAAGATACTGATTGACTGGGAGCAGGAGGGATTTGAAGTTGTTAAGACGGCGGCAAACGGAGAGGAAGCACTGGAATATCTGCGCGGGGAGCAGGTAGATCTCATTATTGCGGATATAAAAATGCCGGTCGTCACAGGACTGGAACTTCTGGAGAAAATCCGCGGGGAAAAGATTTCCGATGCACATTTTGTAATCCTGAGCGGATATGCAGATTTTGAGTATGCGAGAAAGGCGATCCGTTACGACTGCACAGATTATATTTTGAAACCGGTAGACCGGGAAGAATTGCTGAAGGTGCTGAATAAAGTCCAGGTATTGCGAAGGGCGGACAACCAGAAGAAGCAAAGCAGCCGGGAAATGGAGCAGGCGTATCTGTCCAGACATCTGATCGCATTGATTCAGGGAAAGTTTGACAGTGTGAATCTGGAGTATGTGAAGTCGCATATGGATGGGGCATCCGGTATACGGTATGTAGAGATTCAGATGGATGATGACGGCAGAGCTGAGGAAATATCAGATAAGGAAAAACGGGGCTTTCAGCGGCAGCTGTACCAGTATTGTATTGAGTTCCTGGGACCCCATGCATCACATTGTGTCTTTGATGTCTCAACGCATGAGAAGATTTATGACATTGGGTTATTGTATTGTGATGCGTTTGCTAAGGAGCAGGGGATTGATGGGAAAACATATCTGAACCGGTTTCTTGAGTATCTGATTGCTAACATGCACCAGCCGGTCATCATGCTTGTAGGGAAAAAGGTGCAGGATATCAGCAACATTGCCAGATCTTATGGAAATGCGTGTATGCTCCGGTCTTTTCAGGGATTCCGCGCAAAAAAGCCGATCTATTACTATGAGGAGGAAGTGCAGGTTACTTCCGGAGGAATTGTTTTATGCAAGAGCAGTCTGGATCGTCTGTTAAAAGCTGTGGAGCAGAACAACCATGTAGAGATACGGAGTGCGATTGAGCAGTTTTACGGGGAGATGATAAGCAGGGAAATGACCGGTGAGACGATGAATCTGAACATCAATTATCTTCTGTTTCAGCTGATCCATCTGGCGAGTGAGCAGGATGATGGGGTAAATCAGGAAGAGATTCTGCGCCTGATCAGTGAGAGCAGCTTTGAAAAGGGGGTAATGCGCGGCAGCAAGGCGCATCTGACCCGGTTTGCATGTGAATACGGTGACTATCTGTCGCAGCTTCGCAAAAATGTATCCAGAGGAGTGCTAGGAGAGATTGAGCGTGAGATCCGGGAAAACTATGCAAAGAATATCACATTAAAGAGCCTGAGTGAAAAATATTACGTTAACAGCGCATATCTGGGACAGCTGTTCCGTAAGAAAAACGGGCAGTCATTCAAAGATTATCTGAATAATTACAGAATGGAACGGGCAGCGGATCTGCTGTTACATACCGATAAGAAGATTGTCGAGATTGCGGAGGAAGTTGGGTATCATGATCTTGATTATTTTGTGAACCGTTTTATTCTGGTAAAAGGCTGTACACCGGCGAAGTTCCGGCGTGAGGCATAAAGGAAATACGGCAAGTTCAAAAGCAGGGCAAAGTATGGAAATAAGAACCTATACTTTGCCCTGCTTTTATCTATACTTCCTCCAATTGTCTGAAGCTGCCAGAAAGGTAAAATAGTATTATCAAATAGGGAGGTAGTTACAAGATGAAGAGAAGGAAACTTATCAGTGTATTGCTGGCAGCCACAATGATGGCAGCCATGTTTGCCGGATGCGGGAGTGATGCGGCATCGACAGACGCAAAGGAAAACGCAGACGGTGCAGACAGCACGGAAGCCGGTGGGGTAAAAGAATTTACGGCTTTTTTTGCAGTTCCCGGTTCAGAGATCAATGACGACAATGAGATTCAGCAGATTATCGCAGAAAAAACCGGTGCAAAGGTGGACGAGACATGGCTTACCGGTCAGACAGCTTCTGAGGCGGTAGGGACGCTGATTGCCGGAGGTGAGTATCCAGATTTTATTGATGGCGGAGATGCAATGGGACAGCTCTATGAGGCAGGAGCACTTGTTCCTTTGGATGATTATCTGGATGATTATCCGAATATCAAGGCGTATTATTCGGATGAAGAGTGGAATAAGCTGAGACGGGATGATGGTCATATTTACTGGATTCAGCAGTTTCAGAATATTAAGGGAGAAGAGAAGGCTACGACGCATAATGATGAAGCCTTTTGGATTCAGACAAGAGTACTGGAGTGGGCAGGATATCCTGAAGTAAATACTTTGGAAGAATATTTTGATCTTTTGGAAAGCTATATTGAAGCCAATCCTACAATGGAAGACGGAACAGAGAATATTGCTTACACAATTCTATGTGAAGACTGGAGATATTATTGCCTGGAAAATGCACCGCAGTTTCTGGATGGTTATCCAAATGACGGAAGCTGTATTGTGGATCCGGATACATTACAGGTTTACGATTATAACACCACAGATACTGCCAAATGGTACTTTAAAAAGCTGAATGAGGAATATCACAAAGATATTCTCGGTGCAGAAGTATTTACAGAGACCTAAGAGG
>ERZ857801.2933-NODE-2933-length-13101-cov-5.743983_pt1 | contig 13101 bp, 9 predicted proteins | sample MGYA00519762_ERZ857801 | MGnify/ENA primary metagenome ERZ857801 (study PRJEB31778, sample SAMEA3449368) | human gut metagenome | biome: human gut; feature: human-associated habitat; material: faeces | place: United Kingdom | collected 2010/2012 ...
CTTCAACATTAAAATGTGTTCCGAGCACTTCGACCTCGACTGGGTCCGCTTTCACGATAAAGGGATGCAGGGTGTCTTTCTCGACTTCGAAATAAGCCTCCCCCTGCAATTGCACTTCCCGCCTGTCCGCTTTGAAACGGTCCGGATAGGTCAAAGAGGAATAGCGGTTCAGCGTCACCTTCGTACGGTCCGGCAAAGTGATTACCGATATGGCCGGACCGGCTGAAACTGTCTGCATCGTTGCCGGCTTTCGGTAATCATAGATAAACCAGCTTGTAAGGCAAAGAAGGACGGATGCTGCGACAGCTCCTGCCAGAGGGAACAGCCTCAGCCGCTTCGCCCGGGGAGGAACGATCCGCCTCTCCAACAATTTCCAACTTTCGGGAGCGGAATAACGTCCGCGGGGCGAACGTGTGGAAGCAACGAGCTTGTCCAGTGTCTTTTCTATAGGATCGTATGAAGGTTCCATGCTTTTCTCTTCTGTTTGATTTCAGAGATAAAGACAGGTGGAAACAAGAAACTCACTATGCACTTTCCGTAAAAATAAACAACAGAACGTTTTTTTTCATTTTAGCTTTGATTTTAGGATACAATACCTCTACCCATGCAGGTGTGGCATGGGCAGGAATTCTATAGTTAGGAATCAATCTGTTAGACAATAATTTATTTAAATCTCGATGAATCGATGCCTTTATGGTATTTCCGTTTATTGGCATTTCCGAAATTATACTTTACGGTCAGTGAATAAACAGGTTGATGTTTGTTGATTTTGTATCTTGCATAAGTTTTATCGTTCAGATCCACACCACTATTTATCCTATTCAATACATTGGACACATTAAATCCGAGATCGAAATGTCTTATTTTGTATGAGATATCGAATCCTAACTTAAAGAAAGGATCGGAAATACCTTGTTGTAGATATAATTTGGGCTGATAATACAAATCATAACCTATATTGAGATTGTCTATTATTTCATATTGTGTTTGGTTTGTCAAATAAAAGCCTTTATAGTCTGTATTATAGTATTCTCCCAAATCGACTTTAGTATTCGTGTATTTCCCATATCCGAACCAAGTTCCCAAATATCCAGACAACCTGTCATTCAAAAAAACATACGGGCAATTCATTCTAAATATGAACCTGTTTTCATCAGAAGAATTCAGGTTTGTTGTCGCTACTTGGAAAGAGTTCTCCTCGTTTTTGCTGATTTTGCTGATAATATCTTTCGTGTGCATATAGATGAATTCGAGATATAAGAAGTCAAGAAACATACTTCCTAATGTAGCAGAATAGAATCTGGACGGCTTAAGATCCGGATTCCCGACCGAATAAGCATATTTCGAGGTGTACTTATAATTGGGCACGTAGTCCAGAAAATGGGGACGGTCTATTCCTGATGCCAACCGCAAAGATACATCTGCTATCGAACCCACTTTTTGATAGATGGAAAAAAACGGAAAATAATCCATCCGGTTATAGTCATACTTTTTGTTGTCGACTTGCGAACGAGCCGAATAATCGGTATATTCCAAGCGTAATCCGGCAGAGACGGAAGTATTTTCATGTTTATAAGCGTATTCAACGAATCCTCCGTATGTGTTTTCGTGCATATTGTATCGGTCGGCATACAGAAAATCTTCTGCCGTCAAATCTTTTTCTATAAACTGGCTTTGGGGATGTATATTTCCGAGAGCTACGTGAACGCCGGCTTTCAAGGTTGAACCGGGATTGAGTAGAAACTTATAGTTGTATTTCATTTGGTGTTGATAACCGTAGTGCCGGTTTATCGTGTTATGTTGCAACTCTGATTCTATCTCCCCACCGGTCGTTGATTCGTTGTTGAAACCCGTGTTATGTGCTTTTCCCCATATAATACCATAGCCAATAATGTGTTGGTGCCGAAGCGTGTCGTTGGAAGCAAACTCCATTTCTACAGTATACAGATCGTCATCAAAATCTTGGCTGGCGATTCCTTTGGTCTGCTCTTGCCGTTTCTCGTCCGGTTTGAAAGCCATCAAGTTGTCCGCATGGGTTGTCCCGTTGTCATAAAAACCTGTGACCGCTCCAAACAGTTTATGACCTTGCTTCGTTTCCCATTCCAAGTTGAGGCTGCCGAAGTAATCATCTTCCCTTGAGTTTGTCTTATAGTCGAACAAGGATGTTGCAGAAGAATTGGCATACGTTGATTCTTCTTTTGTGTCTTTGCGGTCATAAATATTATAATAGCCCAAGGACAAATCCATGTAGAAATTATTTTTGTTGTACATCAGGAAAGCATTCCCGTTTCCGTATACCCCGCCCTTCCGTATATTCAATTCACTGCCGATCTGGGTTGCAAGCATGTTCTCTTCTTTTTTCAGGATGATGTTGATGCTTCCATTTTCCGAAGCCAGATCACCGGCTGACGAGATTGGTGTTATTACGATCTCTTTTACTTTGTCGGTCGGGATCGCCCGTAAGAATGCTTCAATGCTTTTCCCGCTTAAATTTCTTTTATGGCCGTTGACCAGCAGGGCTGTCGGGCGTCCGTTTTGGGTGATTCCGCTGGATGTAATTTGTATGCTCGGCAAAATTTGTAATAGACGTGGCAAGTTGTAGGTGACAAGGTTACCTAATGTTTTTGGTGCAAACACGATGTTTCCTTCGCTATTCATTCTCATAGCTTTGGTGTAACTACTGGTAACAACAACTTCGTCAATATTTTCTACACGCTCATCCATGACAAAGAGATGTTCTTTTTCGCTCGGTACTACTTTCTTGCTGAGAGGATTGAATGCCACATGCGTAATATTGACCTGATATTCTGGTTTGGGAGGAAGCGCCATCGTAAAAAAGCCCAAAGTATCGCTTAATGTATAACCGATTATTTGACTGTTGTCATTTTGCACTTCCACATAAGCAGATCCTACGGGATTTTTCTTTTGGTCTACGATTTTACCTCTCAATAAAATAGTTTCTCCAAAAGCGGGAAAACTACAAAAAAGTAGAATATAAAAAAATAGTAATTTAGTCATGTTTGTATACTGTTTTTTGTTTTTGTATTAAAATAGAGGAGAGAATGTATCTAAGAAGAAAATCGTTTTTCTCATAAAATTTAGATTTATCAGTTTTTCAGCAAAGAAAGAGATATTATTTGAAAATCACAACTTTTTATAAAAATAAATTACCGCGTCACCACAACTCTTTCATCTAAGAGAATTTGTATCCTTAATCTCCGGATACAGCAGAACAATCAGGGGGGTAACTTCAAACACAAACTTGAAGATATACTCGTGCTTCTACATCGGGGAGACTCAGACACCACATCTTCGTGCATTGACTAAATACCTGCTATCTGTTTGCAGATATCGAGATATTTTGCGAATATTGCATATAAGTTGTGCATATGAAAGCCAACAGGTAAGACGATATCTTTATCAATGAACAATGTTTATTGTAAAATAGAAGAATTATGACACGCATTATTAGAACATTACTTATCGCAATCACAATGATTGTGTCTTATGTAACCGTATTTGCACAGCAGATTTTCCATGAGCAATTGGCAGAAATCGAAGCCAAACACTTCGTTCAAGAGTTGGCTTTCAGCGATGCCGTCACCGAGAAAATAGAATTCTCCAAAGAGACTTTTTCTAACGAAACGATGACATTGCCATACCGCAAAGCAACTATTCCTGGTTACGGAGACAAGGCTTCGCTTGTCATATATCTGCATGGAGGCTCCAGTAAGGGCGACGACAACGAGACTCAGATGCAGGAACCAGGCATCAAAGCCATTGCCTTATGGCTGTCTGAGAACAACCGTAAGGCCATCATGCTCGTACCGCAATGTCCTGCGGATAAGGCATGGCTTGGCTCTACCCAAGATATTTTGGAAACTCTACTCAAAACATATATAGACAGAGGCGTGGCTGATGCCAATAAGGTTTACATCTTTGGCGGTTCTATGGGTGGAACAGGCACATGGAACATGCTCTCCAATCATCCGGATTTGTTTGCCGCTGCCATGCCTGTTGCAGGCAATCCGACAGGTTTGAATGCCGAGGCAGTTTCACAAGTTCCGATTTACACCGTTATGGGTACTGCTGACAAAATCATGAAAATATCAAATGTCGAAGTCTTTCTGACTGAAATGGATGAATGCAAGGCTGAATATAAGTTTGATATTGAAGACGGTTGGACTCATGAGGATGTATGTAAGAAGAGCTATACCAACGAGCGTCTTGCATGGGTTTTCAAACATGTTAAAGGGCAACCAACAGGAATAGTACCTATAACCAAGGATGACAGCAAATTAGTCAATACAGCCTGGTATTCCATCAATGGACAAAGACTAACATCCGAACCGACTCAAAAGGGTATTTATATCAAATGTAGTCTGTATAGCAATGGTAAAGTCATAACCGATAAATATTATAAAAACTGAAAACTTCGTGTAGAATATAAAGTGTCATTTTATTATCTCTATTCGGATAAATCAGTACTTTATGAAAGGTTAAAAAATATTACCCGTTAGTGTAATTCAAAAAACATGGGGTACTAATCCGATTTGGAGGGGGTAGTAGTGACATTTTGATAATCTTAAAATCATATTCCTCCATCATCTCGGATATATTTCTGAAAAACAAGAGAAATTAAAAGGAAAGACCGGACTGTTCAAATAAAATAAACAAAAAAACGGCCGAATTATTTGCAGTTTGTCAGAGAATGCATATATTTGCTGCCGAAATAACAAAAAAAGTCATGAGAACAAGTATAGTAAATACATATTGGTGGTGGCGCTCTTTACAACTCATAAGGTCGTAAGGAACCAGTCCTCATGTATATACCATCGTGATATAAAAAAAGGTCTGTCGTACTTACGGCAGGCCTTTTTCCGTTTAAGGCGATTACAAAGATTTGAAAAGATAAAAAGAATAAATAATAACAGATAAAACGATGAAAACGTATCAAGTTGATGAAAATGGGTATTATGGTGAGTTTGGAGGGGCATATGTGCCCGAAATACTTCACCAATGTGTGGAAAATTTACAGAAGAAGTATCTGGAAGTATTGGAAAGCGACAGCTTCAAAAAAGAATTCAACCAGTTGCTTCGGGACTATGTCGGACGCCCTTCCCCTCTTTACCTGGCAAAAAGGTTGAGCGAGAAATATGGTTGCAAGATATATCTGAAGCGTGAAGACCTGAACCATACCGGCGCTCACAAGATCAACAACACGATCGGACAGATATTACTGGCACGCCGGATGGGGAAAACCCGTATTATAGCCGAGACGGGAGCCGGACAGCACGGCGTGGCTACCGCTACCGTCTGTGCGTTGATGAATATGGAATGTATCGTCTATATGGGCAAGACGGATGTGGAACGCCAACATGCAAATGTGCAGAAGATGGAGATGCTGGGCGCGACGGTCGTCCCCGTCACTTCCGGCAATATGACACTGAAAGACGCGACCAACGAAGCGATCCGCGACTGGTGTTGCCATCCTTCCGACACGTACTATATCATCGGATCGACAGTCGGCCCTCATCCTTATCCGGACATGGTGGCGCGTTTGCAATCCGTCATCAGCGAAGAGATCAAAAAGCAATTGTTGGAACAGGAAGGGCGTGACTATCCGGACTATCTGATCGCCTGCGTGGGTGGTGGAAGCAACGCAGCCGGGACGATCTACCATTTTATTGATGACGAACGGGTGAAAATCGTTCTTGCCGAAGCAGGTGGTTTGGGGATTACGACCGGGAAAAGCGCGGCAACCATCCAGTTAGGCAAGAAAGGTATCATACATGGAGCGCGTACGTTAGTAATGCAAAACGAGGACGGACAGATAGAAGAACCCTACTCCATCTCTGCAGGGCTGGACTATCCGGGTATCGGGCCGATCCACGCCAACCTGTCGGAAACTCACCGGGCAACGATTCTTGCCGTCAATGACGACGAGGCGTTAGATGCGGCCTTTTGCCTGACACGTATCGAGGGTATTATCCCGGCACTTGAAAGTGCACATGCATTAGGTGCATTACCCAAGATAAAGTTCAAACCGGAAGACGTCGTTGTCCTGACGGTATCGGGCCGGGGAGACAAGGATATGGAAACTTATATTAATCACAAATCAACAATGGACAATTGACAATTCAAAAAAACATGGACTATACATTTAAAACAATAAGCAGAAAGGTGCTCGGCGACCTTCACACACCTGTCAGTATCTACTTGAAGGTCCGGGATATTTATCCGGAATCGGCCTTATTGGAAAGTTCCGACTTTCATGGGAACGAAAACAGCCTTTCCTATATAGCGCTTTGTCCGCTGGCAAGCATCGGAATCAACAATGGAGAATGCACGGCTATCTTTCCTGATGGGAAAAGCGAGGTTACGCCATTGACGGAAACATTCAATGTGGCGGATGCCATGAATGCGTTTTTAAAACGCTTCTCGATAGAAGGTCCCGACAGGAAAGTCTGCGGACTGTTCGGATATACGGCTTTTGACGCCGTACGCTACTTTGAGAACATCCCGGTGATGGAAGCACACCATGAAGAAAACGATGCTCCCGATATGCTCTACATATTATATAAGTATGTACTTGTGTTCAATCACTTCAAAAACGAGTTGACACTGGTCGAACTGCTGCAACCGGGTGAAAACTCCAATTTGCAGGAAATAGAGACATTGATCGAAAACCGAAACTATGCATCTTACAACTTCCAGGCCATCGGCCCTGAAACATCTCCGATCAGCGGGGAAGAATACAAAGCGATGGTGCGGGAAGGCATCCGCCACTGCCTCCGCGGAGACGTATTCCAGATCGTACTGAGCCGCCGGTTCGAGCAAGCGTTCAAAGGAGACGATTTCAAGGTTTACCGTGCTCTCCGGAGTATAAATCCGTCTCCCTACCTGTTTTATTTCGACTTCGGAGGATTCCGCATTTTCGGTTCCTCACCTGAAACGCACTGCAAAGTCGCCAACGGACATGCAAGCATAGACCCGATCGCAGGCACGGCTTTCCGCACGGGAGATGTCGCCTTGGACAAACAGCGCACCGAAGCTCTGCTCGCCGATCCGAAAGAAAATGCCGAGCATGTAATGTTAGTCGACCTTGCCCGCAACGACCTCTCGCGCAATGCACATGACGTGCAGGTCGATTTCTACAAGGAAGTGCAATACTACAGCCATGTCATCCATCTGGTGTCGCGTGTCAGCGGTGAGATCAATGCTGATAGCAATCCGGTCAAGACCTACATAGACACATTCCCTGCCGGAACACTGAGCGGGGCACCGAAGGTACGCGCCATGCAGCTGATTACGGATATAGAAAAGCATAATCGAGGCGCCTATGGCGGTTGCATCGGGTTTATCGGCTTTGACGGCGACCTGAACCAAGCGATCACGATCCGCACATTCGTCAGCCGTGGAAATGTCCTGTACTACCAGGCTGGAGCCGGCATTGTCGCCAAAAGCAACGATGAGCGGGAATTGCAGGAAGTCAACAACAAATTAGGCGCTTTGAAGAAAGCGATCGATCTGGCAACAACGCTAATCAATTGACAATTAAACCAACAAACAAAGTTTTTTATGAAAGTATTACTATTCGATAATTATGATTCCTTTACCTACAACTTATTGCACATACTGAAGGAATTGGGTGTGGATGTTGAAGTACATCGCAATGACAAGATATCATTAGATGAAGTGGAACGTTTTGACAAGATCCTTTTGTCTCCCGGTCCGGGCATCCCGGAAGAGGCCGGTATCCTGCTGCCGTTGATCCGTCGCTATGCTCCGACCAAGAGCATCTTAGGCGTCTGCCTCGGAGAGCAGGCCATCGGAGAAGCATTCGGCGCAACGCTTATCAACCTGACGGATGTTCATCACGGAGTCTGTTCGGACATACGGGTGATAGTGAAAGATCCGTTGTTTGCAGGTCTGGAATCCGGTTTCCGTGCCGGTCGCTACCATTCGTGGGTCGTCGATCCGGACTCGATGCCCGAAGAGCTGATCGCAAGTTCGCACGATGAAACGGGACACATCATGTCCTTTTATCACCGGAATCTGCCGATACACGGCGTGCAATTCCACCCCGAATCCTGCATTTCGAATTGCGGCCCGGCGCTGATCCGCAACTGGCTCGCCACCTGCTGACATCCGCTGCGGGAAAGGAGCCTCCGGAAATTCCCGGACCTTTAATCGACCTTTCCGACCGGGGCGGACGGGGTTTCGTCGTTCAGACAAGCCGCCTCGATCCATCCTGTCAGTTCCGCCCCGAACAGTCGGCGCAGATCCCCTTGATAACGAAATTGATCGTTTCGGCCGAAAATCCGTCCGGCAGGCCCACCTGCGGAACAGCTACCCCTCGCAGGCAAAAGGTACGCCGGCAATGCGTGCAATAGAAATGGGTATGCAGGTCGTCGATTTCACAATCGCAATCGCTGCTGCAAAGCGCATATTTGAGCGAACCGGTGCCGTCGTCGATGCCGTGCACCAGGTGATGCGCCAGAAAAAGAGTGAGCGTACGGAAAAGAGTCGATTTATCCACCGTATCGAGCTCCTCTTCGAGATCCGCGAGGCTGAAAGCCCGGTCGAATCCGGCCATCGTACGCAGAATCAACAGCCGCAGCGCCGTAGGACGGATATCGCGGGCCTTGAGGCGGGAAATGTATTCGTTTTCGTTCATAGGTGCAAGATACACATTAAAAACGACGATTGGAAGCCCTCACGGCATTCAGAACCGCAAGCAGAGTGACGCCTACATCGGCGAAGACCGCTTCCCACATGGTTGCGATGCCGAGTGCGCCCAACGTCAGCACGACGACCTTCACCCCGATCGCCAGCAGGATATTCTGCCGCACGATGCGGTGCGTAAGACGTCCGATACGGATCGCCGCAGGCAGACGCGAAGGCTGGTCGGACTGGATCACCACGTCGGCCGTTTCGATGGCTGCGTCGCTGCCCAAAGCCCCCATCGCCACCCCGACATCGCTCGTTGCGAGAGCCGGAGCGTCGTTGAATCCGTCGCCGACGAAAGCCGTGACTTTGCCGGGCTCTCCGCGCAGCGCTTCGAGTATCTCCATCTTGCCTTCGGGCAGGAGATCCCCCCGGGCCTCGGAAACGCCCAGCGTGCGGCCCAAATTCGCCACCAGCGCCTCCCGGTCGCCCGACAAAATCCGAATGTCCTCGATTCCGAGCGACTTCAATTCCGCCACGGTACGCGCGGCATCCTCCTTGGGCTTGTCCGCAATCACGAGATAGCCCGCATACCGGCCGTCGAGTGCACATACGACGATCGTTTCGGGAATCGCATCGACCTCCGACGGATATTCCACGCCGAAGCGAGCCATCAGACGCGTATTGCCCACCAGCAACTGTTTCCCGTCGAATTCGGCCCGAATGCCGTGTCCGGCGATTTCAACTGCGCCCTCCGAAGCGAGAAGAGCGACACCCTCCCTCTCGGCATACTGCACGACTGCCCGGGCCACCGGGTGCGTACTGGTCCGTTCGGCCGAAGCGACCCATCCGAGCAGCTCCCCGGAATTCACGCCCGGAGCAACATGCACCTCCCGGACTTCGAACAAACCTTCGGTCAGCGTGCCGGTCTTGTCGAAAACCACGGTATTGACCCGCGCAATGGTATCCAGATAGCTGCCGCCCTTAAAGAGCACACCGGCCTTCGAAGCAACGCCGATACCGCTGAAATAGCCCAGCGGAATACTGATAACCAGCGCACAAGGACAAGAGGCCACCAGAAATACCAAGGCCCGGGACAACCATTCGTCAAACGAATAGGCGAAGCCTCCGTGCAGGAGCGACCACAATCCGGGCAAAGCGACGATCAGCACGGCCAATCCCGTCACTACGGGAGTATAAATCCGGGCGAAACGGCGGATGAACAATTCGGCGGGAGCCTTGCGCGCCGCAGCCTCTTCGACCATGGAGAGAATCCGCGAAAGGGCGCTCTCCCCATACGGGCGCGTCACTTCGATCCGGACCGGCTGCAGCGAAGAGATCATACCCGCCAACACCTCTTCTCCCTTACGGATCGTCCGCGGCGTACTCTCTCCGGTCAGCGCCGCCGTATTGAACGGGGCCGCCTCGGACAGCAAAACGCCGTCCAGAGGGACACGTCCCCCCGGAAGCACCTCGATCGTCCGGCCCGGCACGACCTGCGCAGCGGGCATAGCCACCGGTTTCCCTTCCACCAAAACGTTCGCCTGTTCGGGCCGGATATCGACGAGCGCACGAATATTCCGCCGCGCCCGCTCCACGGCACGCTCCTGCAACGCCTCTCCGATCGAATAGAACAACATCACGGCAACCCCCTCGGGATACTCTCCGATATAGAAAGCACCGATGGCAGCGAGGCTCATCAGCGTATATTCCGTAAAGAAATCCCGCTGCCGCATACCGTTCCATGCCTCCCGGAGCACAGGAAGCCCTACCGGAAAATAAGCCGCGAGGTACCAGCAGAACCGTACTGCGGGAGATGCGAAAAATTCGACACCGGTATATTGCATGACGAGTCCTGCCGCAAACAACACGGCCGACGCAACGGGCCTCCAATAGCTTTGCGAATGATGGTCATGGTCAGGACCTGCATTGCAAGCGGCGCAGCCGCGACCATTCGTTTGACTTTTCATAATGCTTTTATTCTTCTTTGGTGTCAAATATAGTGCATTTTCCTTGCAACCCGGTTGCAAATACACCGGCTTCCCGTTTCATTTTCTCGTCGCAGAAAGCTTTTGCTTACCGAAAAATAGTATATTTGTAGGAACAAATTAAGACCTGAAGCATTGCGTCCCCTCAAATTTCATCCGATTCTGAAGCAGACCCTCTGGGGCGGCGAACGCATCATCCCCTACAAGGAACTCGCATCCGGGCTCTCCCGTGTAGGCGAAAGCTGGGAACTTTCCGGCATGCCCGGTTCGGAATCGGTGGTGGCGGAAGGGCCGTGGGCCGGAAGCACCCTGTCCGAGCTGATCGGACGCTTCGGCGCAGAACTTCTGGGCAAAGCCAACTATGCCCGTTTCGGGCAGGAATTTCCCTTGTTGGTAAAATTCATAGATGCCCGGGAAGATCTTTCGATCCAGGTACACCCGGACGACGAACTGGCACGAAAGCGCCACGGGAAAAGCGGGAAATGCGAGATGTGGTACGTGCTGGAAGCGGAACCGGGCGCTTCGTTACTGACCGGATTCTCCCGTCCGATCGCACCGGCGGAGTACGAACGTCGCGTTGCCGACAATACATTGACCGACGTTTTGAATCGCCAGGCAATCGCATCGGGCGACGTCTTTTATCTGCCGGCAGGACGGGTGCACAGCATCGGAAAGGGGTCCTTCATCGTCGAGATCCAGCAAAGTTCGGACATCACCTACCGGATCTACGATTTCGACCGGCGGGATGCAGCGGGCAATTCCCGGGAGTTGCATACCGAATTGGCACGCGAAGCGATCGATTTCGAATCTTCCGAAAACAGCCGCATAACGTACGCTCCGGAGAACAATCAGGAAGTCCGGCTTGTCACCACGCCTTACTTTACTACGTCGCTATATACCCTGACCGCACGAACACGCTGCGACTGGTCGGCAACGGACTCTTTCGTGGCAATAGTTCTGCTTCAGGGGAGTGGTTCATTGACCGACAACGAAGGCAATCGAATCGATGTCCGGCAGGGCGAAACCTGGTTGTTGCCCGCATCGACGCAATGGACCGAAATCACTCCGCATACAGCGCCCCTGCGCCTACTGACAAGCCGGATTTAGAGAACCCCGAATTCAAATGAAGCCGGCTTCACCGGATCGAGCTAACATGGTTATTATCTTGCGAAACCATGCTCCCGGCACTCCACTTCCTCACCACGACACCGACCAATCAAGCGCCCAGGAAACCGCCCGTTATTCCCACAGCAGGAAGACACCAACAATTCTACGACGAATCCGTCCCTGTCTGCGAAAACGATCCGGACCTCATATAACTCCAACCATTATCTTCGGCTGAAATATGGGATCCAACCGCAGCGACAGAACATTCGGGATCCCGTACCCGCGATTTCATCCGCGAACCAAGGTCCTCACCGCATGCAAGCACAGCTCCGGGCCTTAAAGCATAACATCGGAAACGAACGGAAGTAATCCGTTCCACCGGGTACACGTTTCCAGACCGGCATCCAGTTCTTGACTCACCCCTCCCCCGGAGCACGATCCCTACCGGCAACACGATCGGTATCGCAGTCCTTAACCCAAGCGCCGCCTCCAAGGAGGCCGAATAGTCAGGGAAATCCATCCGCAGGAAGCAAAAGTGTAGTACAGACGAATTCCGCCGGCAATACAATACTCTATAGATATTGATAGGACAGTGCGATACTACGACAGAGGAAACCCCTGATCCCTTCGCCGCATACGCAAAAACTTCGTTGTTTATCGTTTGGGACTATTTCAACCCTCCAAAAATCGCATTCGGATCTGAACTCCGTCCCATCCCGTTTTGCCGATTATCGCTCCTGTATTTCCCAAGTGACATTCCGCTCCCGAACCATATCACGAATCACTTCCGTCCCGAAGAGCCGGATTACTTAAAATAGCGGATCGCTCTACATTGAATTTCCGAAAACCCCGCACAAACGAAGAGCCTATCTCGATCATAGATCCGTCCTGCGACATACAAATCTCCCGCACATTCGAAGGAATTACAATCTATACGGCCTGCATTTCTTCTGCAGCGGCAAAGCAACAATATCCGGTTCATTTTACAGGATTTCGGTTTCGGGCGCCGTTATTCTCGGCATTTGGCTGCGTTTATAAACCGCCCCCCCACTACGAATACGTGCTGTAAAGCGTATGCCCACGCCAACCTCCAGGCACAAAATATCAACCTCTAAACCGACATAACCCTCCTTGGCAGGCTCTGCCGCTGAGAGCCAACCGCACGAGGGGAAGGGACACGCAAGCCCGCGAACAAAAAGAAAGCCGGACCCTTGTTCAGGATCCGGCTTGAAGAGGCGGCTACCTACTCTCCCACGCGCGTAGCGCAGTACCATCGGCGTTAGTGAGCTTAACTTCTCTGTTCGGAATGGGAAGAGGTGGAACCTCACTGCTATAA
>ERZ857801.2939-NODE-2939-length-13080-cov-13.522457_pt1 | contig 13080 bp, 8 predicted proteins | sample MGYA00519762_ERZ857801 | MGnify/ENA primary metagenome ERZ857801 (study PRJEB31778, sample SAMEA3449368) | human gut metagenome | biome: human gut; feature: human-associated habitat; material: faeces | place: United Kingdom | collected 2010/2012 ...
GCTCTGTCCGCGCTGTTCCCCATCGCCGGGGCGCGAGCTGCAAATACGGCGGAAAAGAAAACCATAGCGACTATTGTAACGACTACAAAAGGCAGAAATCCGAGTTTCAAATTTACATAGCGACTAATGTAGCGACTACGACATCCGAAGCGCAAAAATGTTGAATTTCATGGCTTGTACAAAATGAAAATCAAAAAAATCTTCTAAGCGGAATGAGAATCTGACTACACTTTTGGCTTTTCTTGCTGCGCAAGAAAAGCGCAAGCATCGCCGTTTGATATCAAAACGGCACTTGCAGGGAGAACCCTGGCCCCAATATGCCGCCCACCGGCGGAGGAAAGGAGACTCGATGAACGAAGAACCATACAAAATCTGTCTGCGGCTGAATGCCGATGAAGCCCAAAAGTTGATCACAAACGCCAAAGCCTGCGGCCTGACACGAACCGCATACCTGCGCAGGCTGCTAAACGGATATAATCTCAAACCCAGACCGTCTGCAGAGCTGGAAGCGCTGCGCACTGAAATCCATCAGATCGGCAACAACATCAACCAGATCGTCCGCAAAGCAAACGCCGGATTTGCCAGCCGGGAAGAAACCACACGAGCGCTGCGGATGCTGGACGAGGTCTACGGCCTGCTCTATGAGGTTGCAAAACAGTAATGGCGGTTACAAAGATTCTGTACCGGAACGGCGGCTTGCGGCAGGCGATTGATTACATCACGAATCCTGCTAAAACGAACGAGCAACTGCTGACCGATTATATCCGCTGCGATCCCGGTTACGCCGCACAGCAGATGATGGACACAAAGCGCGCCCTTGGCAAGACCGCCGGACGGCAGTGCTATCACATCATCCAGTCTTTCAAGCCGGACGAGATCACGCAGGAACTGGCGCATGAGATCGCCAAGCAATTCGCAGCCGAGCATTTGCCGGGATACGAAGCCGTCATTGCGACCCATGTAGACAAGACGCATATCCACTCGCATATTGTGTTCAACTCGGTCAATGCCGTCACTGGGAAAATGTATCACAGCACCCGCGAAAACTACTACAAGCAGATTCGCGGCGTTTCAGACCGGCTGTGCAAAGCGCATGGTTTGAGCATCGTTTTGGAAAACGATGAAAAGAAAGCCGTCAGCTATGCGGAGTGGCTGCGTCAGAAAAAGAGCCAGCCGACGTTCCGCTCTATGCTCGAAGCGGACTTGCACGATGCCATCGAGGATGCCAACGATCTCGGTCACTTTTTCCTTCTTATGGAGCATAGGGGCTATGAGATCCATCACGGCAAACGCCTTGGATTTCGGTTACGAGGGCAGGAACATTTCATGTGTCCGGAACGCAGAAATCCTGATTTCTCGGAAGAACGTATCGAGCAGACCATTCTGGGCAATCTGGGGCAAATTGAAGCCGGAAGGAAACCTGCCTTCACGCCGAAGCCAAAGCCGCAGCCATACCACCCACATCCAAAGCACACAGGATTCCTTGCGCTGTACTTTCATTACTGCTATTTGCTCGGTCGAATTGAAAAACGGCAGTATCCACCACGTATGACGCCGCACCTGCGAAAAGAGATCATGAAGGCTGATGTTTACAAAACGCGTCTGAAGTTTTTACAGGAACAGAATATTTGTACGCCGGACGATTTGACTGCCTGTATACAGAATGCAGAGCAGCAGATTGCAAAACTGTCCAAACAGCGCACGATTCTGAACGTCCGCAAGAAAAAACGCAAGAAGCTCTTTGACGCGCTGGCAGCAGAAGCTGCCTTCGCCGGATTTGAACCGAGAAAAGCAGAATATGACGATGCAAAAGAGGTCCTAGATACTTGCGGCATTCCACGCGAAGCCTTGCTGGCAGAAAAAGCGGATCTCTATGAACAGCTTGCGCAGGTCAATCAGCAGATCCGGCAGGAGCGCTGGAAGCTCAAGCAATGCAAGGAAATCTCGGAGACGGCAGCCATCATGCAGAAGGACATTGACCGCGTTGAACAGCAGCCGCAGCGGATAGCTGTCACGCGCCAGTGGTAAGGCGCGTCGTGCCGACGTGTGCGGTTTTGCGGGCCGACTGCGCATCCGTGCAGGTCTGTGCCACACAAACGCCGCGTCCGCCCACCGTGCAGCGCAAAAAAACGAGGGTTAGCATCAAGTCAGCGCGTGCTTTACAATCTGCAGAAACAGATATTTATTTTTGAAAATCAAATCAGGGAGGTCGTCATGAACCAAACTACAAAACCAGCGGCCTGCCCTGATTCCATCCGTGTTGAGCGCATTCAGATTTCGCACGGGCGAGCCATCCGCGTCGTCTCCGTTTTCCCCAAAAACGGAAGTCAGACAGCGGAAGAAAAACTCAGGGTTTTGGCCGCGTTGGAACTTCAGCGAAAAAAGTCGGCATAAGGGCTAGACTTCTCGCGCCGCTTGGAGTATTGTGTGCTCACAATGCTCTGAGCGGTTTGACTTAAAGGAGGACAGACAACATGTCAAACCAGAAGAAAACCGCCCTCTACTGCCGGCTCAGTCAGGACGACGGCTTAGATGGCGATTCCAACAGCATCCAGAACCAAAAGAGTATCCTGCAAAGGTTCGCGGAAGACCATCATTTTCCAAATCCGTGTTTCTATGTGGACGACGGTTTTTCAGGCGGTAACTTCCAAAGGCCTGCATTTCAGCAAATGATCGCAGACATGGAAAACGGGGAGATTGGAATCATTGTGACCAAGGATCTCAGCCGCCTTGGCAGAAACCAGCTTCACACCGGTCTCTATATTGAGGAGCGCTTCCCCATGTTCGACGTCCGGTACATTGCGATCAACGACAATGTGGATACGGAAAACGCAGAGAGCAATGACCTCATGCCGTTCAAAAATTTGTTCAACGAGTGGTTTATTCGGGACACCAGCCGGAAAATCCGTGCAGTTCAAAAAGCCAAAGCGGAACGCGGCGAGCGGCTTGGAACCCGCGCACCATATGGCTATGCCAAAGAACCGGAAACAAAAAAGCTGATCGTGGACGAGGAAGCCGCTGCTGTTGTCAAACGGATCTTTGCCCTGTGTGCCGCGGGCAATGGCCCCAGCCGGATTGCGACGATCCTGAAGAAAGAAAAGGTGCTTTGTCCCAGCTATTACACCTACCAGAAATACGGCCTGACACATTCTGCATTGGACATCACGAAGCCGTACCACTGGTCAGACAGTGCCGTTGCAAACCTGTTGGAAAATGAGTTCTATCTTGGCAACACTGTGAACTACCGGTTCAGCACCAAATCCTATAAGGACAAACGCAAAATTGAACACCCAAGGGAAGAATGCCTCGTGTTTGAAAATACGCATCCTGCCATCATTAGCAAAGAGGTCTGGGATATTGTACAGCGGGTACGGAAGAACAAGCGCCGCAGAACGAAGATGGATGAGCAAAACAAGTATTCCGGACTTGTGATCTGCGCGGACTGCGGGAAAACGATGGTGCTCCACCGGGCGCATACAATGTCCGCCGACTACAACCACTTCACCTGCCGTACTTACAAAAAGGATGGTGAAGCCTGCACCGCACATTACATCCGAGAGTGCATTCTCGATGAGATTGTGCTGGAAGATTTGCGCCGGGTGACGGTGGAAGCCAGAGAGCATCCACAAGAATTTGCCGAATATCTGAACAGCAAACAGTCCGCAGAGCTCCAAAAGGAGATCCGCAGACTGGAGAAAGAAAAAGCCGCCATGCAGAAGCGCAAAGCTGAGCTGGATGCAATTTTCAAGAAGCTCTATGAGGACAGTGTGCTGGGCCGAATTACAGCAGAACAGTTCCAGATGCTCGTTGCCAGCTACACAGATGAACAGGCAAAACTGGCAGAATCGCTCCCGCAGCGAGAATTGGAAATCCAGCGGCTGAAAGAGACGGTAAGCAATACGGCAGCCTTCCTCGACAAAGCAAAGCGATACACGGATATTCAAGCGCTGACACCGGAGCTGCTGCGGCTCTTCATTCAGAAAATTGTGGTGCATGAAAAGGAAGTGAAGTGGTCCAAGCACGCACCACAGACTGTGGAGATCCACTATGCCGACATTGGCTGCATGGAAAACGGACAAACGGTCGAACCGGAACAGCACAACGAGATCCCGAAAGTGTCCTGAACTATTCCCAGTTATCCGCCAATGGAAAACCCGGCTGGTGCCCGAAACACCAGCCGGGTAACCCCCGCCAACGTTGTTACCCCTGTCAGGGGGCAGCAATGTGCAGCGGGCGGTTTTTTATCCGATGCCGAGCATTGCGGTCGCAAAAGCGAAATAGACAAGCAGGGACAGGAAGTCCACGATCGTCGTGATGATCGGCGAGGCCATCACAGCCGGGTCGAAGCCGAGCTTTTTAGCCAGCAGCGGCAGCGTTGAGCCGACGATCTTGGCAAGGCAGACCGTCACGGCCATCGTCGCGCAGACGACAAAGGCTACCAGATACGTCACGCTCTCGCTCTTTAACAGCAGCATATCGACCACGATGATCTTCGCGAAGCAGGCGATTGCCAGGCACACGCCGCAGAGGACGGACACGCGGATCTCCTTCCAGACCACGCGTCCCAGGTCGCGGAATTCGATCTCATTCAGGCTGATGCCGCGGATGATGGACACGCAGGCCTGCGAGCCGGAGTTGCCGCCGGTGTCCATCAGCATGGGGATGAACGCGGTGAGGCACGGCAGGGTGGCCAGCGAGTTTTCAAATCTTGTGATGACGATGCCCGTCAGCGTCGCCGAAACCATCAGCAGCAGCAGCCACGGGATACGGTTTTTCCAGATCTCGACAGGGGTCGAACGCATATACGGGTGTTCGGACGGCAGCATAGCGGCCATCTTTTCCATGTCCTCCGTGGCCTCGTCTTCCATGACGTCCATGGCGTCGTCGAAGGTTACGATGCCGACCAGCCGGTTTTCTGTGTCCACGACCGGCAGAGCGAGGAAGTTGTACTTGCTGAACATCTGGGCGACCTGCTCTTTATCGTCGAGCGTGCCGACGGTGATGACGTGCTCCTGCATGATGGACTCGATGGTCGCATCGTCGTCCTCGCACAGAAGCAGGTCCTTGACGCTTGTGAGGCCGATGAGCTTGTGGCCGCGCGTCACGTAGCAGGTGTAGATCGTCTCCTTGTCGATGCCCGTGCGCCGGATGCGCAAAATTGCTTCCTCGACCGTCATATTCGGGCGCAGGGAGACATATTCGGTCGTCATGATCGAGCCGGCGGAATCCTCCGGGTAGCGCAGGATCTCGTTGATCTGCTTGCGCATATCCGGCTCGGCCTGGGTCAGGATGCGCTGCACGACGTTCGCAGGCATTTCCTCCACGATATCGACGGCGTCGTCGACGTAAAGCTCGTCGATGACCTCCTTCAGCTCGGAATCCGAGAAGCCCTGAATCAGAAGCTCCTGCGCCTCCGGCTCCATTTCGACGAACGTTTCGGCGGCCAGCTCCTTCGGCAGAAGCCGGAACAGAAGCGGCAGGCGCGCCTGATCGAGATCGTCAAAAATGGCGGCGATGTCGGCGGGATTCATGGTGCTGAGGATGTCGCGCAGAGAATGATACTTCTTCTCGTCGAGCAGCATGGTCAGGGTCTTTTGCAGGGAAAAATTGCTTTCTGCCATGTCTTGTTCCTCCTAAATGTAAAGAATAGGAAGGTAAAGACACAACGCAGGCACATCAATCGAAGAATGACAGGGGCTGCAAGCACCGGACGCACAAAGGCGGCTGGGGCTCGGGCCGACTTCGGCCTGCGGATGTGCCGCTACTACTTCCTGCGTCCATTTGTTCTTCCCCCTTTTTGTTTCAGAATATCGGGCGCTTTTGAAATCGCCCAACTTATATAATAGGTTGATTTCCCCGGTTTGTCAACCAAAACCCGAACGAATTCCAGTGGAATTTTGACGGATTGTGTGCTATGATAGTTGAAAATCTGACAAGAGGTGTCAATATGGCAACAGAAAAGCTCTATTATCAGGACGCGCATCAGGCAGCGTTTGAAGCACGCGTTGTATCCTGTCAGCCGGGAAAGCACGGCTATGATGTCGTGCTGGACAGAACCTGCTTTTATCCGGAGGGCGGTGGCCAGCCGGGCGACACCGGCTTTCTGTCCGGTGTCCGCGTGACCGACACGCACGAGCGCGGCGGCGAGATTGTCCACTTCTGTGAACAGCCGCTTGCCGTGGGGCAGATTGTCGAGGGTCAAATCGATTATGGCCGCCGGTTTGAATTCATGCAGCTGCATTCCGGCGAGCATATTCTCTCCGGCGTGATACACCGCCGCTTCGGCTATGAAAACGTCGGCTTTCATATGGGTGCGGATTTTGTGACCATTGATTTTTCCGGTATGCTGACGCAGGAGGACCTGTCCGCCGTCGAGGCCGAGGCCAACGAGTGGGTCTGGAAAAACGTCCCGATCGAAGTTACATACCCGGATGCCGAGGCGCTGAAGACCATCCCATACCGCAGCAAGAAGGAGCTGACCGGTCAGGTGCGCATCGTGACCATCCCCGGCGCGGACATCTGCGCCTGTTGTGGGACGCACGTAAGCAGCACCGGGGAAATTGGGCTGATCAAAATTTTCTCCTGCGTGAAATTCCATGACGGCGTGCGGCTGGAAATTCTGTGCGGCAGACGTGCGCTTGCCTATTTGAGCGAAATTGCCGAGCAGAACCGGCGCGTGTCAGGCCTGCTGTCGGCGAAGCCGCTGGAGACGGCTGCCGCCGTGCGTCGGCTTCTGGACGCGGAGGCCGCGCAGAAGCAGCGCGCAGCCGGGCTGGAAGAGGCTGTGTTTGCGCAGAAGGCGCAGGCACTTGCCGGGGCAGGAAACGTCCTGCTGTTTGAGCCTGCGATGAACCCGGACAGCCTGCGGCGGCTGACTGATCTGGTCATGTCGGCCTGCGGGGGTCGTGCGGCTGTTTTTGCCGGCAGCGACGCGGACGGCTATAAATACGCCGTCGGCGAACAGGACGGCGATCTGCGGCAGCTGGTAAAGGAGCTGAACGCGCAGCTGCACGGACGCGGCGGCGGAAAGCCGTTTTTCGCGCAGGGCAGCGTGCAGGCAGGCCGGGCGGAGATCGAAGTGTTCTTCGCCGGGCGCTGAGGAGGGAAAGCTATGCTTCAGGATCTGTATCCGCATATGTATCACAATGAAATGTCGTGGAAAGCACCGTCGCCGGATGATATTGCGCTGATTTTTGAGCCGGATCATACAGTTTACTGTAATTTGAGCGGCGAAACGCTCACGCTGCCCCGGATGTGCGAGATCCCGGACGGCGGCGAGGCGCAGTACGCCTTTTCCATTGACGAAACGGCATATTATCTCGTCTCCGCCCACCCCGGCGAGACAGACACGTTCCGCTATGCTCCCTCTTCGTCGCTCCGCGCCATGACGGACGGGACAAGCGCCGCCCTGTTCGCCGCCGCTGCGGGCGAAAGCCTGTACCGCTGGTATGATTCCCAGAAATTCTGCGGCAGATGCGGCGCGCGCATGGAAAAAAGTGCAGTAGAGCGCGCCATGGTCTGCCCGCATTGCAAAAACACGGTCTACCCGAAGATCTGCCCGGCTGTGATCGTCGCGGTGCACGACGGCGACCGGCTGCTGCTCACGCGCTATCGCGGTCGGCCGTTCAAAAAATATGCCCTCATCGCGGGCTTTAATGAGATCGGTGAGTCGATTGAGGACACGGTGCACCGCGAGGTCATGGAGGAGGCTGGCCTCCGGGTCAAAAACCTCCGCTTTTACAAATCCCAGCCGTGGGTGTTCACGGACACGCTCCTGATGGGCTTCGTCTGTGAGCTGGACGGCAGCGACAGGATCACCGTGCAGGAATCCGAGCTGGCCGAGGCGAGCTGGCACCTGCGCAGCGAGCTGCCGGAGGATTACTCCCATATCAGCCTGACCGGTGAAATGATCGAGCAGTTCCGTCTGGGCCGGTTATAACGCGCAGCGTCCAAAAATAAACAGCTTCCCCCAGCGGCAGTCCGTCGTGGACTGCGCCGCCGGGGGAATTTTTCAGCCCCTGCCACCGAATTGGCGGCAGGGGCTGATTTGGATTATACCGGGGAATTGCGTCCGAAGAGGCTTACTCGTACAGCGACCAGTTGGGGTCGGAGGTCAGAGCCGTCCAGGTTTCGGAACCCTTGACCGTGTAGGAATGGCTGTTGGTAGCTTCCTGCACGTCGAGGTAGTACCACTTATCGGCGGTGTTGTCGATCCAGGTCTTCATGCCGGGCAGGAATGCGTCGGCGGACTTGGGGGCGCGGCCGGTGGCACGGTTGATCATAGCCATGAGTTCAGCACGGGTCACGTTTTTGTCCGGACGGAAGGTGCCGTCGGGATAGCCGGTGATCCAGCCGAGCTTGGCGCAGATCGCGATGGCGTTGGCTGCCCAGTACTTGGCGGACACGTCATTGAAGTAGTTCGCAGCGCCGGTCGTCTCGGAGAACTTGGCGAGCATGGCGGCGAGCTCTGCACGGGTGATGGCCTCGTTCGGGCGGAAGTAGCCGTTGGAGCTGTCGGTGATGACACCGGCGTTGTTCAGAGTCGCAACGTAGGTGTTGTACCAGCTGCCGGAGGCGACATCGCGGAAGCCGCTCTTGGTGGAGTAATAGGTCTTGCGGGACGCATCATCCATGAGACGGAAGAGGATCGCGGCCGTCTCAGCGCGGGTGATGTTGCCTGCGGGCTTCACAGTGCCGTCGGGATAACCCTGGACATACGCGAAGTGATCAGCGGTGTTGAGCTTCGGGGTGTTCTTCTTGACGGTGACGCCGGGCAGGACGATCAGGAACCACTTGGCATAGATCGTGATGTCCTCGGTCAGCGGGGTCGAGAAGTCGTAGCGATGTCTGAAGGTCTTGTCGGTGTACCAGCCGTCGAAGATGTAGCCGCCGTTGACGGGATCCTTGGGCTTCGCAACCGTCAGGCCATGGCGAACCGTTTCCGGCGCGATCTTGGAGCCGCCCATGGTGTCGAACGTCAGGGTATGGAAGTCCAGATCGTAGTAGACATAGAGCTTCAGGATCGTCGTCGGATCATCCACGGTAACAACGCCGGAAACGGTGCTCTTGCCGCTGTTGTAGGAATAGTGCGCGCCGTATCTGTTGGGATCCGGGGTGATCGTAACCGTCGTATCAAATACGCCGGTGGGTGTCTTGTCTACTTCCTTTTCCATATAAGAGCCGTCGGGCGCCTGCAGGAAGTAGTGGACTTCGTAGTGGTAGGTGTTGGCCGAGTAGGAGAACGTGAGAACCTTGTTGTATTCATCAAGGATCATCGTCTTACTGGGCGCGTCCGGCGTGTAGCCGATCACGTCTGCGGCATTCTCGGTCACTTCGGTATCAAACGTCTGATCGGTCACGACCTTTTCAGGCGCGAGAACCTTATCGTCGCCTTCGCGCAGGTATCTGACCGTGTAGCTTACGTCGGTCTTGGCCGAATAAGAGAACGTGAGAACCTTGTTGTATTCATCAAGGATCATCGTCTTGCTGGGTGCGTCCGGCGTGTAGCCGACCACGTCTGCGGCCTGCTCGGTCACTTCGGTGTCGAACGTCTGATCGGTCACGACCTTTTCAGGCGCGAGAACCTTATTGTCGCCTTCACGCAGGTATTTGACCGTGTAGCTCACGTCGGTCTTTGCCGTGTAGCGCCCGTAGAGTTCCCACTTCTTGGCTATGGACAGAGCGTTCAGCTTGTGACTGGCGGTGCCGATATCCTTTTTGGCTTCATACCAGCCGTCGAAGTCATAACCGGTCTTTTCGCCGGTCGGCAGGACGCATGCGCCGGGTTCAAGCTCGCTGACATAGAGCGTAGCGCTTTCGATCTCGTTGTTGTCCTTATCGAGGTAGTGGAGATGGACAGGCCAGTTCCAGTATGCCGTGATAACGCGGTTGCCGGTCGAGCCAGTCGGGATTTCGGTGATCTTCTGGCCGTTCTCGTCGTGCCACTCAAGGAACGTCTTGCCCCAGTCAGCGCCGGTCGCATCGGCCAGCGTGATGGTATCGCTCTCAACCGTGTACGTCGTGGGGTTGGTACTGGTGGCCTTGCCGTCGTTGTATACATACTGAATGGTGTACTCAATGGGCGTAAATTTGCCGTAGAGCTTCCATTCCTTGGCCATGTACAGCTTTTCGACCTTAGCTTTTACGCCAATATCAGCTGGTTTCTGATACCAGCCGCTGAATTCGTAACCATCTTCTGCATTCGGAGTCCACAGGCTGTAGGTGGCATAGTCAACAGAGTCAACCGTGTCCATCTTCTTTTCTACCCACGCACCGGTTTCATCCGGGAGGTAGTACTTGACTGTGAACGTCTTCTTTTCCCAGTTCGCGTACAGGTTCGTCCAGCCGTTGACGGTCTGGCCGGTGACGTCCGTGGTCTGGCCTTCGCGGCTCCAGAAGGTGAAGGTGTAGCCGTCGCGGGTCGCAGTGGGCGCGTCTGCGGTGGGCAGAGCCGAGCCAACGCGGGCCTTGGTGGTACGGAGGATGCCCTCCGTCTTGGAGTGGTCGTTCTGATATGCCGTCAGCGATTCCAGAGAATCGAAGTAAACGACAGGAACCAGCTCGGTGACGATGAGCTTGAGATTCTGCCAGTTTCCGGTGATCAGCAGCTTCTCCAATCCGGCGGGTTTATCCTGCAGACCGTCCAGATACCGCTTGTAGCTGTTGAACATGCCGTCGTCGTACCGGCCGCCGTCGATCTCGAAGTCGAAATCGAGATAGCTGCTCGGATCGATCTTCGTAAGGTCAATCGTATCGCCAGCAAGCTTATCGGCGGCGTACGGAACATCCACGATCGGCTTGCTCAGATCGCCGGACTTGAAGATCATGAGGTGGACGTTGGCCTTTTTGGCTTCCCACTTCGCAACATAGGTCACAGTCTGCGTGACCGTTGCCGCAACTTCGGGCTCCCAGCCTGCGAAGGTGTAGCCGGTGCGGGTCGGGGTGCCGTTGAACGCGGGGGTCGTGGAATCCTTCCTAAGGTCAGAATAGACCTGATCGGCGAAAACCTCTTCACCATCTACGCCGTCGGTGTAGGTAACGGTATATTCCTCCGTCACATGTACGCGGCCCTGCGTCTTGATCTGCCAGCTGCCCCCGGCCCAGATCAGCGTGACCGGAACGATCTTCTCATCGTTTTGGACTTGTTTCAGGTTCTGGAACGTCGTGTTGAACTCGGCCACATAGCGTTCGGGGTAATAGCTGATGTCGCAAAGCCAGTCGTCCCCTTCCTGCCTCGGCTCGAAGACGAAGTAGTCTACATCGCACTCGCCGAGCAGACCGTAGGCGGCCGTATGCTGCTGCGAAGCATCTACGACGCACTTGACCTGAACAGCCATTTCAAGCTTTTTCAGCTCGTCAGCCGTCGGGGCTTTGGGCTTGCAGATGACTTCAACGACCGGCAGGTCACCCCGCTGCTTCCATTTCCTGTTCCCGTCAACAGTTGCTTCGGTGTCATAGCGGAAGGTGATGGTCAGCGTTGCGTCCTGCTCGTCAACGAGCCGATGCTCGACGCGGGTGGCCTTGTTATATGCCACCAGATTCGGCGCTACCGTGACCGTCGCGGTGACGTAGTAGCCCTGCTCGTCCTTCTGCACATCGCTGATCGTATACTGAGACGGGGTGGCAATATAATCCGCCTTGTAAGCATGTGTTGCTTCGTTGTTCTTGCAGACGATAGCAAAACTGCCGTCCAGCGCCGTGGGCTTTGTGGGCGGGGTCACTTCGTGCGTGGCTTCGATCCGCGGGTTCGCTGCCGGTTTCACCCACGTCTTACTATTTTTATCATAGGTGAGGTTGAACGTGATGGTCTGCGCGGTCGGGGTGTGCTGCACCTTCCAGACCAGATTGCTGGCCTGCTGCACGAACCATGCCGTCCGGACAGTCACCGGGCAGATATATCCGCCCGCGCCATCGCTTACGACCTCGCCGATCGTATGTTGTGCGTCGGTCGGGTGTCCGAGCGGATACTGTACCGTATCATGCGTTCCGGTTGTCGTAACGCAGACAATATCTACAACAACGCCGGTCACGTCGTTTTCCGTGGGCTTGGCGGGCTTGTCGGTGGGTGGGGTGTTCGACTGCCAGACGGCGTAGAGTCTGGTGGCCGTGGCGGGTGTTGTAACCCAATTACCAGGTTGAACGGTGGGCGTTGTTGCGTCCGGTTTCCCATTCCAGCCGAGGAAGTTGTAGCCTTCTCTGGCAGGAATCGCGCTGGAAACGGTGAACGTCACCGGGTTGGGGCTTGGCATGTTGGTGACGAGATCCGTCGTGTTGGGGTAGTAGGTCAGGGTGTAGGTGACGGTGGGGGGAACAGCCTTCTTCGCAACCAAGTAAATCGTATACGTTGTCTGCGTAGCAGTCGTACCGGCGGTGTTGAAGTCAAAAATTGTGGGGTTCTTCTTGGCCTCTTTCGCCCAGCCAACGAATTCATAGCCAGAATCCAGCTGGCCTTTCAGCGCAGGAACGCCGACATTTCTGAACTCGCTGATCAGAATCGAATGATTGAAGCCAGAATGGCCTGTGCTATATTGGCATGTATAGGTCTTATTAACAGACGCGCCATAGTTATAGCCAATGTTGAACTCATCGCCGACATAAAGAATCTGGTACTTGATTGTTTGTGTTTCATTCGATTCCAGCGCCTGCGGACTGACACCGTCGTCAGCCGCAAAGGCCGACACAGGCAACATGCCGAGCACCATAATCAGAACTAATAAAAAAGCAACTAATCTCTTCTTCATTACTTCGGATTTCCTCCTTTTTTATTGTTTGTTTCGTGTGTGGAAACTGCATCTATGTTAAAAATGGCCCAAGCCATTGGATTTTACAGGCGCTTCGCGCCGGGCAGGAGTTCTCTCCGTCCGGCATTCTGGGCACACGTCTTCATTTTTTCTTTATTATAACACATCCTGCCGCAATGCGCAAGGAAAATCAGGAGAAGTTTTCCAAAAATTTATGGGCGCTTTATGCGCCGGACGTCACTGCAGCGCAGGGGCTGCCGGCAGCGCCGTCAGGACGGCGGCAAGCAGCGCGCAGAGCGCGGGGGCTGCGCCGAGATCGAGCGCCGGGGCAAGCAGGCCG
>ERZ857801.2944-NODE-2944-length-13068-cov-2.675632_pt1 | contig 13068 bp, 9 predicted proteins | sample MGYA00519762_ERZ857801 | MGnify/ENA primary metagenome ERZ857801 (study PRJEB31778, sample SAMEA3449368) | human gut metagenome | biome: human gut; feature: human-associated habitat; material: faeces | place: United Kingdom | collected 2010/2012 ...
TCCTTTGCTGTCAGACGTTTAGCTGCCTTTCTGTCCACCCGAAAGAAACGAGATCCTATCTCTGCAAGAGTGTATGTATATGTGCTAAGATGTCTGTTAGCTTTGACGCAGCGCTCTCTGGATATGATAACGCCTGATGTAATGAGCCTTTTAGTTGCCCTTGCTACGGACTCCACACTTATGCCGCAGGCTTCTGCTATTGTAGTCTGCTTCACCTTAACGTATATGCCGTACAGGTTTTTGTTTCCGTAGGCTTGTGCCATAGAATAGAGAAATGCTGCCACAGCAAAGTCTGATGGCAGCATTTTCTTTTCTACAAGGCTGTTCGGCAGGTAATAGTAGCTGAATTTCATAATTGACCTCTTTACGTTATGTTTGATAAAACAGTTTGCTGTTTCTTCCTGAGTATCATATTGCTCAGCATTTCAAACTGTTCGTCTGTTATAGTGCTTCTGTTTTTGATCTTGGCTCTGTTGAGTAGCCTTTCAAGGGTATCTATGTCGATCTCCTGCATAGCTCTGCTCCATTCGCCGTTTGTAGCTTCATTGATAGCTTCAAGAGCGGCTTTCTGTGGAGATATCACCACACTGTCAGGTGAGTCAACAAATCTGTTCGGGATAGCTGTTGCTGGTTGCTGGTGCAAGCCATCATCACTACTGTTCTTTTCGGACAGATGATCCTCCTGATCAGCTTTTTGAGGCATAAGTATTTCAAACGGAATAAGGATCTCGACGAGAGCTTTTCCTCCCGAAGAAAAAGCTATATCGTCAAGCTCTGCAGTGCCAAGATTGAGCTTGTAGAAGAACTTGAAATTTGACTCAATAGGGTACATACGGTGGTGCTTAACGATGGTGTCACCCTCTTGAAGAACGGCAAGCTCCGTCGGTGTTTTAAGCTGTTTCCCTTTATATGCTCTGTTCTCTGACAGCTCCTCTGAGAGCTTTCCTGAGTACGTCTTATACTGTACTGTTCTGCTTCCGAGAATGTTGCTGATGAACTGGTTAGTGTCAGGATCACCCGAATAGATGTATACCCAGTTGGCACAGTTTTCACGGATAGTCTTGGAGTCGTCATGATACTTTGCGTCCAGCTGGCTCAAGCCTTGTATGTACAAGTGCCAGCCTATATTTCTGCTTCGAGATACAGTTATTTTATTATCCATACCAGGTATGGTCACAAGATTGCAGAACTCGTCTAGTATATAATTCACTCGGCGTGGCAGCGCTTTCATACTGTTCCTCGTGAGATATTCTACCATACTGAGATAGCTTTGATTGATAAACATTGAGGCTATGACGTGTCTTGTAGGGCGGTCATCAGGAATGATCATGTATATTGCAAAGGGCTTTCCGCAAGAGATAAGATCGTCAAGGTCTATGTCATTGCCTGAGGTCAGTTGTGCGATACCCGTGTCAAGACCAAATATGCGGATATTGTCCGCTAGGGTTGCGAATATGCTGGCTCTCATGTCGCCCTTGGCAAAATTTGATGTTGCATATGCTGCCTTTGCAAGGGACCCTACAGGCAGGCTCTTAAATATCTCGTCAAGTCTGTTCTTTGTAATTACGTTTCCGAATGGATCTGTTTCCTCAACCTCCTGACCATATTCAATAAAGAATTGATAAACAGAATACATATTGACCTTATCGAGCTTGTCATGCTTATATCCTTGCTCGATCATGTAAAGTATCAGAGCTGAAAGCAGTGACTTTGCAGATGAAGGCCATATAGGATCAGATTTCGGATTGTTCGTTAAGGTTGACGCCATTGTGTCGATATACTCGGATACCTTTGAAAGGTCAAGGTTGTTCTTTACGCAGTGTATATACTCATTGATTATAAATGTGAGTGGATTCCACCGTGAGGATCTGTTCGTGTCTCTTAGATTTAATATGACTACGTTATAACCTTCTTTTTTCATTATAGGGTAGGTGGAAGAAAATATCTCTCCCTTAGGGTCATTGAATATCATGGACTGTTTGTCCTTGCCACAGGCGAATACTCGTGCCTGCTGAAGAACGTGGGACTGAGTTTTACCAGAGCCAGTTGTGCCGATTATAAGGGAGTGGTTGTTCTTTGGGTCAACATAGAAATACCCATATTTGCAGGCTATGAGCGGTCCTGTTTTTTCAGCTTTGTAAAGCTCCTTTTCAGGTATTCTTATAAGGTTTTTGTTAAGTTCTCGTTTTGTTGCCCATCTGTCGCTGCCTTCGAGGTCTTTGTAACCTCTCTTTATTTCTATCTGTCGTGATATTTTTGCAAAGATAACCAAAGATATGACGAAAGATAAGAAAAAAAGATCGCTGACCTCAAGCTGCTCAGGCTTTGTCCAGAAATATTCTTTCCGAATAGAAAAATTTGCCCACATTTCACCAACATTGCCTTGATTGGTCTGAGCTGCCTTGTTTATAGCGGACAGCTCATCAAGCAGATTAAATACCAGACATACGACTCCTGCTATTGTCGCTGTGAGGATAATAAGAAGCAGTATCCGTCCTATTGTCTTTAGTATTTTATGCTCATCATTATTCATTTCTTATCCCCCTTGTCCTACCACGTGTGGTAGGGTGCATTATCGGCTATAAGTCTGACTTATAGCCTGTTTGTATTTCTGTTCCTGTTCGTCACGCTCCACCTGGGCAAGAAGCTGCTGAGCCTTTGTCTGCATATTGCTGCAGACACGCCGCATAACGCTGTTCGCCGTTGCGCCAAGATGGAGCTTCATCCTTATCTGTTCGTGACGCTCTGCAAGAATTTTCTGTGCATATTCGTTACCGTTTTGTGCAGCAAGCCTCATCCAGTAATCTGACTGGCGGTATTTCTGTTCTTCTCGGTACATAAGAGCCAGCTTCAGTTGAGCCGACGAGTTATTGTGACCTGATGACTCAAGAAGATATTTTTCTGCTAACTTGCGATCATAATGCTCCTTTTTCAGATAGATACAACCGAGTGCGTACTGAGCGTATTCATTGTCTGCCTTGTCAGCACATGGCTTCAGATATTTCACAGCTTTTGTGTAGTCAAGCTTTCTATCTGTAAGATACAGCTTTCCAAGTTTATATGAGGCATACAGATTTTCTTTTTCGGAGGATGAAATAAAAAGCTGTTCTGCTTCGTCAATACGATCCTGAGAGAGATAGAGCTTGCCAAGAGCATACTCGCCAATGCCAAGCTCATCATCAGACCCAGCAAGATATTGTTTCAGGAACTGTTCGGCTTTGCTGTCATCCCGCTTTTCTTCGGTCATGTATATCCGTCCGAGAGAAAAAGCTGAATAGACGTTACCTTTCTCTGCAGACTTGATAAAAAGCTGTTCTGCTTCGTCAATTCGGTCCTGAGCAAGACGCAGCTTACCGAGCTGGTACTGAGCCTGATTGTTTCCATTGTCAGCAGACTCCAGGAGGTATTTTTCCGCCTTTGCCAGGTCAACATCTGTTCCTTTTCCCTTTAGATACATAGTACCTAGTCGATAGCTTATACTGTCCTCGTGACTTTTCTCATATATCGCAGTAAATCCAGTGAGTGCCTGAGTGTATTGCTGCGCCGCTTTCTGTTCATCAGCTTTAACACCCTGTCCAAGCTCATACGCTTGTCCGAGGGCGTAGCTTGCAAAAGGCATATCACCTTTGCAAGCAAGGGCTTTCTCATAATAGCTGACTGCCATGGTCATATCCACTTCCACACCAGAGCCAAACTTATACATATTGCCCAGAGAGAAGTATGCAAATCTGTTCTCGCCTGCTTTTTCATAGTATTCTCTTGCAGCTTTGTAGTCCTGCACCGTGCCAAGTCCCTTGTCATACATCTTACCGACCCTGTAGCATATGTAGGAATGCTGCCAGCCTGATGTCTGTTTGTCCAGCAGCTTCTGAAAACCATCGAGCGCCGCCTTGTAGTTCTGTTCGCTGAGTGAAGTGTGATCGTTATTTTCATCTGACATTATGTGATAGAGCTTTCCAAGGTCATAGGTTGCAAGGACGTTTCCGCTATCGCTTTCCTGACTAAGTAATTCAAGCGCCGCAGGCAGGTCTTTTGGCAGTTCTTTGCCGTCGGCTGTTCGTGAGCCGTACATGAGATCAAGCGCTTGCTTGTATCTGTCTGTCCATTCAATTCTGAGAGAAGCTTCTGTTTCTTTTTCGGACGGATGAAACTCCTGTGGATATGGATACAGATTAGCTTCAATGATAGGCGGCTCGTCAAACCACATTTCATTTTCGGGCGGATGAGCGTCCATAGAGGCATATAGCGCATTGTAATATTCTTCATCAAAGCTGTTTGGCTGCGAATATTCTGGAATATCTATTATGACGCCTGTATCCGCCTCGTACTGTGGCGGCAGAAACTGTTCGCTGTTTTCATTTTCGGAAGGATGAGCCTGCGGCAGGGCAGAAGCACGGAGCTGTTCGGTAAGCGGTGCGAGATCATTGAGTAGCTGGTTGCCAAGCTCCCTATGAAAATCTTCAAGTCTGTTCGGCTTGAATGTAGCGTATAAATGACGCTCGCCTTCGCCATAGATCTTTCGGAGATATTCTGTTCTGCTGTCCAGCATTTCGTTATACTGCTTCCATAGACCGCTAAGCTTTTGGTCTGACGCTATAACTGCGTCAACCGTTTTGTCTATATCGTCACGATATGCTTTCATCTTTGGTCTGCCGTATTGCCAGCCACCCTCAGAGGGCAGCTTGTCGGCAAGTCTGATAAGCTGTTCAGCACAACCACCGTATCCTGATGATAGAGCTGGTTTGATAGACTCCCTTTCAAGCTCAGTGAGCTGCCTGGAATAATCACTGCCAAGGACTCTGTTCACGATCTTTGACTTGAGCTTATCGAATGCTTTGACCTCGATACAATCCTTGTCACGATATACCTTACAGCGGTCCTCACGCCGCTCATATTCGCATATGGAGAAATGTATGTGAATGTTATCAGTATTGGTATGTATCGCTCCTGTCCAATACACGTTATCATTGTCGAGCTTATAGGACGTTGATATCATGGCGTTGATACCCTCACGACCTAACTCCTTTATCCCATGGACATCAAGCTTGCCGTCGCTCGTCATTAACCCGTTCTCTATGAGAAAGTTGTTATCAAAGGATACAACACCGTAATACTTAGGGCAGCCTGCGTCACGGCTCACTGTTTCGAGCTGACGGTATTTTTCTTTGTCACTTTCAGTTAGCAGGTCAGACTGTGCATTGAATAGTCCGTCTGATTTTTCTGAGTTTGACATATAGTCGATGAAGTCCTTGTATTCGTCATTGAGGTGACGGGTCTTATCAAAGGCTTCTGGACGATCCATGTATTCCAGAAAGTCGTAGCCGCCTATTGCCCAATCATAGGTGAAACCCAGTGAGAATACTACTGCAGGTGTTGACATAAGACATCTCCCTATTTCTTATTGATCGCTTCAAGTCTGTTCTTCAACTGCTTCTGATGAAATTCGTTCTTGCTCTCCTCCATCCAGCGGCAGGGGAGATCCTCGGCTGAGAAGTAACCCTCGTCATCTGTGAACTGCATTTTCTCAATGAATGAGTTGAGCATATTAAGCAGGTGAAAATTCTGTTCCTGTATCTTGACGATCCTACGCCTGATCTCCACGATCTCATCTGGATGTTCGGGCTTGTTCCGTGCAGCGTACTCCTCGATCGCCCACTTGACTATCTTCGACTCTGTGGTATCATTTTTCTCAGCCAGCTCTTTCAAAAGCTGGTTGCACTCCTCGGTAATAGCTATTGTTTTCTTCATTCTTTTTACCCTCTTTCTTGTTTCCATATTTGTGCAATTTTGGTGCTAAGACCACTCCAAGACCAAGTGAAAGACACAAGAGCATAAAGGTATGCCCCAGCAACCGTTGGAAAGCTCGGTAGTACCGAGCTTTATCCGTCCTAAAAGTGGGGTGTTTTCAACGTGATTTCTGTACAATGCCATACGTTTTCTGTATTATGCCATAATAATTCTGTACAATGCCATAAGCTTTCTGTATCATGCCATAATAATTCTGTACAATGCCATACATTTTCTGTACAATGCCATAACGTTTCTGTATCATGCCATACAGCGCTTTTTCACTTCCTTTCCGAAAAACAAAAGAAAAGTACCTTAAATTCTATTTTTTTTATCATTCTCTTTGGTTTCTTTTTCGGTGATTTCAGAGTAGAATACCGCACGTATATCATTCATTGTTCTGAGCATATCCTGCATTATGATCTCATTTTTCTGTAGCAAATGCTCTGTGTTTTTCTTCTGTTCGTCAATGCTTTCTTTGCATATCTCACGCATAACAGGCGAAAAAGCTCGAAGAAAAAACTTGTTTTCTGAGGTGAGATACATTGAAATGACATAGGTTATAAACTGATTACGTGAAGTAAATCCCTCCTCTTTTATGACCTCATCCATTTGTTTGACAAGCTGTTCGTCGGTTATTCTTATTTTCATTTCCATTGACTTTTACCTACCATATAGGCTGAATATCATTGGCGCAAATTCGGTAAGTGCCGTCATGCCATATTCTTAATTCGCCTGTTACTTTTACTGATACGCCTGTTGTAAGATTTGCTCTTGCGTTAGTTGCATTCTTATTGTCACATACATAAACCATAAATTCATCATAAATAATACGCCTATCCTGCTGAGCAGGACGTGGTACTTTTATCATAAATGTAAGCGCATAGCTTGAATTTGGTACTTCTGTGATGTTGCTTGAAAGAAAGCCTTTTACTGTGATCTTGTTGTTTTTATTGGTGAAAGCCATTGTTTTTTACCTCCATTTTTATTGTAAATATTTTGCGGCATATTCATATTCTGTGCCGAATTTCTTTACTGTTTTCCAACCCTTTGTTCTGACTTTGAAAAGCTTTGGTGCGGTATAGAGAAAGAAAAAGTGTTCGTATGTGTATGGATTTACGCTTATAGGGAATGTGCCGTTGAGAACGTTAGCAGCCTTTTCTCCATTTATATCAACGCAATCCTCGGTGCTGACATTTGCTTTGTAGATCAGCATTACGTTTTTTCCGTCATTTGAAACATCACACATAACAATGTCGCTGTATGAAACAATAAGAGTTCTTCGTGGATATTTGTTCATATTATCAAGAGAAGTGATCTCAATATATGTTTCATATGCAGAAATTTCAACTCCTGTTCGTCTTGCACTGAGTAGAGATTTCATTATAAGCAGGGATATTACGATTAAGATAACGCCTGCAAACATTGCTATAGTGGATATCTTTTCCGAAGGAAAAATATCAGACAAGGGGATAATAATGAAGCCTGCACACAACAGTATGAAAGCTTTTGTTCTTGCCGACGGCAGATTTTCAGGACAACCCGACAGTGTTTCAGCTTCGTATTTTTCACGCTCATCTTTTAGTGGATATTCAAAAAACAGTTCTTCATTCATTGCATTTACCTCTATTCTACAGTTATCATACAGCTTGCGGATACTGCTCTGTTATCCTCAGCTCTTGCCGTTATTATTGCTTTTCCTTTTGCTTTTGCGGTAACTCTGCCACTGCTGTCTACCTCTGCAATATCTGTTCGGTTGGACTCCCAGATTATATTTCCCACAGCATTTGAGGGCGAAATGACCGCAGTAAGCGTTGTGCTTTCGCCTACATTAAGCCTAACATCATTGTTGCTATAGCTGCTTTCAAGTCTTAGCCCTTTTATCTCAGGGGGTACATAAGCGGTAGTTGTTGTAGCTGTTGTTTGCCTTTGAGTTTGTCTCTCAGTCTGTCTTTGAGTTTGCTGTGGCTCGGTATAGTGGTCATTATCTTCATACCGCCTAGGCTCTGTTGTGTATACATATGGCTCGTCGATCTGCTGTTCATCATGATCTTGATTACTCTTTACAGCCACATTGGTTTTCTTTTTGGAAGTGCTTTCATGTGAATTTTTAGACGCTGTGCTTGTCGTGGTTGCAGGCTCAGAACTCTCTGTTGTCATTGGAGTAGTAGTTGTTGTAATAACAAACGTGCCACTTGGATCTATGACCTTATCAGCCGCAGAGCTTTCTTCAGTGGCAGTTACAGGTGCTTGAGTTGTATATGTTTTATACTCATTTTTAGTCATTTTGAGCATATCTTGTACATCTATCTGCACATAGCTGTCATACTTTTTTCCCTCATGAAAAGCACCTTTGACTACATCACCAAAGTCATCATAGGTATCTTGATCGTAATAATCAGGCTCTTTTGATATAAAATTGACCTTGATATAATAAAGATCCTTGTCAAAATCGGTGCAGGTAACAAGCTGTTCTTCGTCTGAATTGTCCTGCGTCTTGTATGTAAGCTTGCTGTTAAGTTCGTCTTTAAGCGAATAAGTTATCGAGTATATCTCAGGAATACTGTTTGTGGGAGAGCCGACCATAGCCTTATATTTGAATGTGAATACTATCTCATTGGTGTCTGTAAAGTAAATGCAGTTGTTTATCTTTACCGCATAGCCACCCACCGAAAGAGAATTATCATAGTCAACAGAGCTGCTTTCACGTTCCTTTGTGCCATTGAACGCAAGAATAATGCCAATAACAATCATGGTAAATACTATAAAGATACCGTATATGATATTTGAACTCTTAGCATTTGTCACATTTACCACGCTCCTTTTCGTTTGCCTATGTATTCTTTTATGAGCCTGTCAACAGCCATAAATACTATCTGATATAGCGTGTCGCTGTCTGTAGGTTTATACCCAAGCATATCGAAAACTTCATTTGTGAATGCTTTATGGAAGTATTCTCTTTGCTGCATTATAAGCTCACCGTATTCTTCGTCAGAATATTCGTGATAAAGTTCTTCAAAGATCCTGTGTACTATCTCCTCGCTGTCACGTGAGTTTCCTATATAAAGCATGGTTGCGTCATCAACATAGCGCTTGCAGTGAAGCTTGTTTCGTCCTGATCCCAGCGACAAGAGCAGCTCACCAGGCTCAAATTCAGCCGTTGAATTAAGCTCTGATACTGTAAATTGAGGGAAAAATTCGTGCAGAGAAGCTGCAGTATTTGCTGATTGTTTGAATATGAATTTGTATTGTACGAGCTGGAATATGACTCTAATTTTCTCTGCTCCCTCAGAGTTTCCTGTGGGATTGTAGTCGCTTATAGACTGTGAAGCAAACCATAGAGAAGCGTCATATTTTCTTGTTCGCCGGACAAGCTTTTCAATAAAGTCTGTGACCTGCGGATTTTTGGCATTGATAAATCTGTGAGCCTCGTCTATAAGAGATACAACATAACGTCTGTCATATGGATTGGTTATATTGTTATTGTACTCAACATTCTGACAAGTCTCAGACCACATAAGGGTTAGAATATTGAAAAGCTGAGCATTATAGATACGCTCGTCCATTTCCGAAAGAGCCTTTACGTCAAAGACTATAACATTTGAGTTTTCGATATTCACGTTAGAATATCCGTTAAACATTGATGAGTAAATGCCCTCTGCAAGCTGCTTTACTATGACTTCAAGTGTTTCATAAATATCTATCTTTCTTGGCGTGAGCGCCTTGTATGAGCGATCACTGTTGTATAGCTTGCTGCGTATAGTTGCAAGGAGATCAGAGAAAATAGGGAAGTCCTCTGGCAAAAGAGTGGATACATCAGTGCTTTGTGTTATGCCCTTTTTGGCGAACGTTTCTTGTATAACATCTTTAAGCTCCTCAGCTTCCATTTCGCCAAGAGAGGGTGCATACTGATAGAAAAATGTGATTATTCGTGAAAGCTCTGACGCATAATTTGTTTCGTTGCTTGCGTCATCTTCTCGTGATGAGTCTATTGTTTTTCTCAGTTGAAGTACATTCAGCGTTGAATTTTTGTTGAGCCTTATCACCTGTCCGCCGAACATTTCTGCGAGTGTGCGATACTCAGACTCAATGTCAAGTATCATTATCTTGTTGCCCAGGGAAACATAATCACGGGCTAATGACTTTAGTGTAGCTGATTTACCAGAGCCTTTTACTCCTATGAACATCATATCGTATGATTGTCTGTATGAGTCACGGGCAAAGAAATCTATGCTTACAAGACCGCCTGTTACCGTCTTTCCGAAAATAAAAGATCTGTCATCAAGATGTTGTTGATAGTAGAAAGGATACTGCATTTTATATGTATCATGAAGCGGAAAAGGCGTGTTCGCAATGTTGTCGTGCCTTATAAGATTAATGTATTCGTCTGCCATTTCGTTATATGGGATAAAGCAGGATATACCCTCGTCCTCAAGCATTTTTGAGATGTTCGTGCATTTGTCGTTGAGCTTTTCAAGGGTAGACTCGGACAAAATGATACGCATTGTTATATACATCATCTGTTCGTTATCATTTACTATAGCCTCACGGATTGCTGTAAGCTTATTAAGCTCTGTCTGTGTATCAAGATCTTCACTATCTGTTCTGTTTATTGCAAATCGTCCTTTGAGTTCTTTCATACTGTTGTTAAGCTCTTTAAGTACCAGCGTTTTGTTCTTGTAATCAACGTCAAGCATTACTGTTATGCCCTCAAGACGCTGTATAAGACTTGCAATCTCAAGATTTTTTATAGTAGCAGGGTAGTCATTTACAATAAGCGTTGTGACATAGTTGCTGTCGATCTGAGCATATCCTTGGTGTCTGATATATTCAAGTGGATGAATGGACTTTACACTGCAAGACGGTGTGTCAGAGCAGCAAAGGTGCTTGCGGAAAAGGTAGAGTATCTCAGGCTTTGAGCATATTTTAACAGATGTATCTGTCATGTGTGAGATGTACTTCTGACAGGCTTTCGCAAGCATTTCTTCTTGATTTTCCTTGGCATATACTATGAGATATGCTAATCTGTCACGCTGCTGTTCGGCTGCGTTCTTTAAAGTCTGGATCTGTTTTTCTATAAAGACCTTTGGAAAACCAGTTGTTCTGTTCTTTTTATATTCAAGATAATCAAGCTGAGGCGTAAGATCAGGGTGTTTATCTGAGAATATATATTTGTGTGGCAGTGAAAGTGCATTTGTAGCTTTTGCAAAGTTATTGCAGACGGCGTAGATATCGTCAGTAGAATAATGAAAAATGTCTATGCCAGATATCTGCATAACGCAGGCAAGCTCTGTCTTTTTGTTTCGGTAGGAAAGCTTTATAATGCCATTGCCACAGTATTCTTTTATATCAGCAAGATAGTCAAGGCATTGTGAATAGCTTATTTTATTTTTGCTTTTTGGCATTTCGTTCAGCCTCTCTTTCCTTGTATGTGCGGTATTCTTCTGTTTCAGTTCCGTATAATTTTTTAGGCTCAAAGAAGTTTAATACAAAAAGTATAAGACCTTTTGCAAAGGTGATCCTAGGGTTTGACGGAGATCTTCCCGACAAAACAAGTGATATTGCAACGAATATGAGTGACATTATGATCTGTAACCATGCGTTGCTGATCGTTTCCTGACATATTGAGAATGAAACAAAACCGACCATTATCGCTATTCCTATGCGCTGTAGTGACAGCCCGAAAAAGAATTTTATATCGGCTTTGGTTGACTTAGGTACTGTTCCCATATTTTATTTTTCCTTTCTATCGTTAGGTTTTGCCATATCAAAAGCATGACCCTTTGGAGCTTCTGCCGTGTTCGTATTGGCATTGCTTGTTGGTGTATCTGACTCTGCATTACTGCTTGGCAAATTTGAAGAAGCAGTTTTTTGTTCTTCAGAAGTGCTTTGCTCAGGTGCGGAAGCTGTTTGGCTTTCTGTATTGATATTTGCAGTTGCTGAGCTTGAATTACTGCTGTTCGGGCTTGTGCTTCTTGCACTACTATTCTGATTATTGCTGTTTGACTGACTTCCAGCCGTGTCGGCTGCTTTAGGGTAAACAGCTGCAGCTTTTGCTCCACTGAATGCTCCGCCTGCTCTGTATCCACGTGCTACTCCAGTAAGTCCGCCTTTTAACGCTCCTCCTACAGTAGCAAATGCTGTGTAGGCTTTTCCGTGGTTGCCATTTTGTGCATTCTTTATGGATGAGTATGCACCAGAAGCCAAACCTGAAATAGTTCCTGTTGCAGCACCTGCAGCTCCACCAGTGAATCCGCCAATGGCGGCTCCAGCCATACCCAATCCTCTTGCAACTGATGACATTGCATATACTGTTCCCATACTGTTTTTATTTCCTGCGTCAATACCCAAAATTCTTGTAATGAAATCTGGGCAAGCTATTACGCCTTTTGCAAAACAAGCTATAAGGATAAGCTGCGTTATGTAATTAAGACTGCTCATGTTATGGATAATAAGTATGGCTTTTATGTACACCTTAAGCATAAAGGCGACTAGGATGAAGATAACATATGACGATACAAGATTTTGCACCACCATTTTTGTTCTGCCTGAATTAGTAACGCCTGTTGCGGCGATAGCACCTGCAAGAAGCTGTGTTATGATAATATCAAATAACATTGTTCCAAGCTTGAAAGTTGCAAGGATAATGGCAACTGCAACTGTTAAAAGAAATATCAGTGAAAACCAGAAATCGTAGTTATATCTGTAGATATGTTCGGCTCCTTGTCCTACTGTCAGCGACTGGATCATCTTGTCTGTTGTGTCAAGATCGTCATATTCCTGTTGGGTCATTATATCTTCAAACTGATAATATGCGTCTACATTGCTTTGATTTGAACGGCTTAGTCTTTGATTGTATACTCTGTTTCGTTCTCGAATAATGTTATCTCTGAGAAGATTGAATGCTGACTCAATGTCACGTGCTGACCGCACACTTTCGGTAAGTCCTGCCTCTCTTACATCTGCCTGATAAGCCATGTTCCAAAGTATGCTCGTTCTATATGCCGCAATGGTAGTTGTCTTTTCCTCATAAATAGGCTGTCCGCTTGAGCTTACACCAGTGACAGCCTGATAGGTGAACACAACTCCACCGTCAAGCTCCTCATTAAGGGACATACGATCCATGACCTGATTAAAAAATCTGTATTCATAACCAACGTCCATAAGTTCCGCCATATCATCATAGGTCAGATCTTCATATCGTCTTTGCGATGATTCCTCAGCGGATATATCAACTACCTCTTTGTTCCAGCCAGAGCCGCCATGCTGATTTATATTCAG
>ERZ857801.2952-NODE-2952-length-13052-cov-5.998000_pt1 | contig 13052 bp, 11 predicted proteins | sample MGYA00519762_ERZ857801 | MGnify/ENA primary metagenome ERZ857801 (study PRJEB31778, sample SAMEA3449368) | human gut metagenome | biome: human gut; feature: human-associated habitat; material: faeces | place: United Kingdom | collected 2010/2012 ...
GGTCAGGGTGTAGGATTACCAACGGTCAAGGTGTCGTTTTGGCCCGGCGTACGCATCTTCAAGTCCCAAGTCCTGTGCGCCGGTCCCCGTGTGTACCGGGCGGAAAATCTCTACCTCCAGGCCATGCCGGAGCAGAAGAAGGTGTGGGAGGCAGGGAAACGGACCTGAATCCAACGATCCGGCAGCTTTTTTTGACTGCGAGCATCCGGTCATAACGTAGCGGTGCTCCATAAAGCAGTCAGCGGCGAAAACTTCCCTCAATTTGAGGGGAGTTTCCACCGCTTTTCCGTTTCAGCTTAAATTGATTATGTTTCCGCGGAAAGGGGAGTGATATGCGGCGGATTGAAACGCCGGGGATCACGGCCTCTCTCTGCCAAAATCGAAGGAGGCTCCTATGACAAGACGATCTCTGCATCTTCCCCAAACCCCGGCAGCTGCCCAGTGGCTTCCGCCTGGCTCCGCCCCGGCCGGAGAGGAGGTGACCCGCTGTGCGTAAGACCCTCGCCGCGGCAAACCGGAGTGAACGGACCGGGTTTAAGATACCCCGGAGCGTTCAGCAGTCTATCCCCATCCAGCGTGTCTACCGGGACGGGATCTGGCAGGTCAACGGCAAGTACAGCCAGACCTGGCGCTTTTCCGACATTAACTACTCCCTGGCCTCCTATGAGGATCAGCGGGACATGTTTACGGCCTACTGTGGTGTTCTCAACAGCCTGCCCACCGACGCCGTGACCAAAATCACCATCCACAACCGCCGCCTCAACAGCTCCGACTTCCAGCACAGTGTCCTGATGCGGGAGTGCGGGGATGATCTGGACAAGTACCGCCGGGAATATAACCGGGTGCTCACGGAGAAGGCGGCGGCCAGCAACAACCTCATTCAGGACAAGTACATCACGGTCTCCGTGGCCCGCAAAAGTGCGGAAGAAGCCCGGGCCTTCTTCCACCGGGTAGATGCGGACCTGTCCAAGAATCTGGGACGCTTGGACAGCGGGGCCAAAATTCTGGACACCTATGAGCGGCTGAGAATCTTCCATGACTTTTTCCGGCCCGGGGAGGAGCAGTTCTATAAGTTCGATCTGGACGGAACCATGCGCCTGGGCCATAGCTTCAAAGACTACATCGCGCCGGATGGGATGAAGTTCCTCTCCGACCACTTCGAGCTGGGCGGCAAGGTGGGCCGGGTACTGTTCATGCGGGGGTATTCCAGCTACATCAAGGATGACATGATAACCGGCATGGCCGACTTCCCCCGGACATTGGTGCTGTCCATTGACCTGCTCCCCGTTCCCACCGACGAGGCTGTGCGGGATGTGCAGTCCCAAATTATGGGGATCGAGAGCGACATTACCCGGTGGCAGCAGCGCCAAAATGCCAGGAACAACTTCACCGCCACGGTCCCCTATGAGCTGGAACAGCAGAGGGCGGAGACCAAGGAATTTCTGGATGATATGAGCACCAGAGACCAGCGCATGGTCTATGCCAACGTGACCCTGCTCCACATGGCCGATACCCTGGACCAGCTGAACGCCGACACGGAGACCCTGCTCTCCAAATCCCTGTGTGACTTCTCCATCCTCCGCTATCAGCAGGAGGATGGATTGAACACCGCCCTGCCCTATGGCCTGCGGTCCATCGACGTGACCCGCACTCTAACCACCGAGGCCGCGGCCTCCCTTATGCCCTTCCGCGTCCAAGAGATTCAGGACATGGGGGGCATTTACTGCGGGATCAACGCCGTATCAAAAAATCTGCTGATCTGCAACCGTAAAAACCTCCTGAACCCCCACGGCTTCATTTTGGGGGTCTCCGGCTCCGGCAAGTCCTTTACCATGAAGGAGTTTATCACTTTTATCGCCCTGGCCACCCGGGACGATATTATCATCATCGACGCGGAACGGGAGTACGGGGAAACGTCCCGGGCCCTCCACGGGACTGTGCTGGAGCTCTCGCCCAACAGCCCCCACCATATTAACCCCCTGGAGATTGCCAGGGGCTACGGGATGGGGGAAAATCCCGTGGCTATGAAGTCCGAGCTGCTTATGAGCATCTGCGAACAGCAGATGGGAGAGGGCCAGCTGGGGGCCTTCCACAAATCCATCATCGACCGCTGCACCGCCAGCGTGTACCACGAGTTTATCAAAAGCGGCGGCAAGACTCGGCAGCCTACCCTCTCCGACTGGCGAAATGAGGTCAAGCGCCAGCCGGAACGGGAGGCCCAGGAGCTGGCCCTGGCCTCCGAGCTGTTCGTGGAAGGCTCCTTGAATATGTTCGCCCATGAGACCAATGTGGACATGGACAACCGGCTCATTGTCTTTGACCTCTATGAGATGGGGGAACAGCTGAAGCCCACCGCTCTCAACGTGACCATGGAGACCATTCAAAACCGGGTGGCTACGAACCGCCTGGCGGGAAAATATACTTGGATCTTCGTGGACGAGGTGTATCTGTTCTTCAAATATTACTACTCCGCTCAATTCCTCTATAAGGCGTGGAAGCGGTTCCGTAAGTATGGCGCGGCTCTGACTGCCGCCACCCAGAACGTGGAGGAGTGCCTGCGCTCTGAGACCGCCCGGCTCATGTTCGCCAACAGTGAGTTTCTGGTGCTGCTGAATCAGGCCGCCACGGACCGGGCGGAGCTGGCCAAGCTGCTGAACATTTCCGAAAATCAAATGGGGTATGTCACCAACGTGGAGGCCGGACACGGCCTGCTCCGGGTGGCCGGCTCCATTGTTCCCTTTGCCAATGAGTTTCCCCGGACCGGGGAGCTGTACCAGCTTTGGAACACTACTCCCACAGACAAGTGAGCCGTGTCGAAACTTCCCTCAATAACGGAAATGCAGACCGTCATTTCAATGCTTATGTGCTGAGATGACGGCCTTTTATATGCCCAGAGGTTTGACGGTTACGAACAAAAACTGTGGAACGATAATCACACGGAAGAATTAAATATATTTGTTAAGCAGTCAAGCAAGCAGAGGTTCATCCAACAAGGGCCTGTTGCAAAATAGAATTTTGAAAAATTAGGCCGAAGAAAAGTTAGCAAAAACCGTCAAATCATCGGTTTTTGCTAGCTTTTTTTAAAGTATAAATTTTCTTTCCGGGTCTGAAAACTGCATTTTGCAACAGGCCCCTTATCATAGAAAGCTTTGATGGTACAACGACATATTCAATTATATTTCAAAAACTCTTGTATGTATTTTTGCATAATCTCACTTCGTTCTTGAATAGAACTTTTTTTATCAGCTCCTTGCTGTAATAGACGAGTAAATTCATTTAATGCAGCATCTTCTTCATTTGTAGATTCACTCGCCTGTATAGCCATCCGACAGTTTTCAAAATACTGCATGAAAGAACGAATTTTTTCGAACGGTATCAGATCTACAACTGTATAGAGCGTAATGATTATGTTCTTCTTGCTCAAAAGACGGTCATGTTCTTCAAATGCTTCTGAAATATTGTTAACTTTACTTTTTAACCTTGCAAACGCTTTACTACAAGAATTGAAATTCCTATTGTCGAGCACAAATTTGTCCACGCTCTTTTTGGTAAGATTCAATTCTCCCATTTCTAACATCAATAGTTTTAGTGCCAAATCATTTTGGGCTAATCTACGATTATCGATTTTTATTTTCTGTGTAAAGAAGGGGGAATTATCGCACAATTCTTGTATTTCAAGCGATAGCTGACCGCCATTCGCATTCCTTTTTTCTGTTGTGCTAACCGGAACACCACTATTAAGGCGAACAAAAAGGTCGTTTATCATATCAGGAGTTGTGGTGTCTATAAACACAATGCTCAATTGAAACTGCCAAAATTGGGCAATAAGCGCCGGTGCATCACGCTCAATTTGTGAAAAGGACTTCCCTGAGAGGTCTCCGAATTTATTTAAATAGCTGTTATCTAAAAAAGCGAATTCATCAGATAACGGAAACTTATCATCAATAAAACCTAGAATAGATTCTATTCTTTGCTTTCCATCTATAATAGCGTAATTGTAGCTAATATTTTCAACCACTGGAGGCATAAACTGAAAATAGAATTTAGGAATATCAAGCCCGTTCAAGATGCTATCAATAAGCAACTGTTGCTGTGGTTTTTTCCACAGGCTTCCACGACGTTGGTAAGCAGGCGAAAAATTGATAAATTCCCGTTGCTCATATATCCACTTGATGGATTTGGTTTCTTGAAACAATTTGAACATAGCCGCTTACCTCCCTTCGTAGTTTTTGCGCAGTTCCTTAGAAATCGAGTCTAATTCAGGGAAAATAGTACTCTCTGTCATTCCCATATAGTATAAGTCGTCACTAATGTTTTTTATGCTCGATTCTGGAATGATTATTTTAAACAAAAACTTTTCCGCATGTTCTACGCTCTCTAAACTAAACGAGTCTTTATTTGGAAACAGTGTAAACACACCGCGTTGTGCGATAATTCTGTCTGTATTTTGCGGTCCAATGATTGCCACGGGACAGTCTTGCCTAGGACTTTCAAACATAGTTTGAAGTTCAGTATTGTCACAAATATTTGGAACAGGCTCATCCGGAAAGTCGGAAAACCGTATATTTTCATTCAATTTCTGGGGATTTAAGCACCAAACTGCGGCATCTTTCCCCACATGCTGATCTGAACGGTATTGGGTTGCGAAAGCTAAAGCAATCAGAGCGTTTTCGGACCAATCTAACAAACGAGTTGGCGTTGCATGATGCTGCATGATAAATAGCCATTCGATATCCGTAGTAGGTGGATTGTTGATAAAGCGTGCCGCCCTAGCCTTAAACTGGTGCAGTAGAGATCGTTCATTTCTCCATGAATAAGGTGAACGATATACCGTGGGCTGTAAAAGATATTCCACATTGGGATGACCTCTAAACCACAGCTTAGCATGATCACTTTTTAAGTCTGTAATAGATGATATATATTCAGAGAGATTATGGATAATCTTTTCAGAGATAGGCATTATACATCCTCCCATCACCAAGTATGGATAAAAGCTTTATACTAATTATACTAAATTTCGACTAATACACAATACTAAAAGAGTTGACAGCAGAATATTTCTCGGTTTAGAGCGACTAAAAGACCGAGTTAATTAAAGAAAAGGAGGGGGATATTTATTTGGCCAGCCATTGGGCTGGCTTTTTCTATTTCACAACGAAGGAGGTTTTTAGGTGGCTGAAGATTAAAAGAATATTCCCGACGCTAGAAAGGTTGAGCCTGTCAAAATTGGTTTCCCGGTGCAGGATCATCCTGCCTCGTCCAAGGCGGAGACTTCCGTGTAGAGGATGCGTCCAAGGTGGTAACGCTCCCTGCGACAGACAAGCCTGTTGATGGAAAGACGGTTCCTGACACTGTGACAGAGCAGACGGCTACGGCGGGTAAAGTGGCCAAAGGCAGAGACACTCCTGATCCGTCTAAAATGAGTTTCCCCGGACCGGGGAGCTGTACCAGCTTTGGAACACTACTCCCACAGACAAGTGAACCATGTCGAAACTCCCCTCAATTTGAGGGGAGTTTTGGACCAATAAGGAGGAACTATGCCGGAAATCAAGGAAAAGCCCAAGGCAGGCAAGCCGAAGGGCAGACGCAAGAACACCGGCCCGCCGAAGCAGGCGGGCCGGTTGATGAAAGAGAAGTTTATAAAAGAACTGGACCGGCGGAAGGTACAGGAAGCTGGGGACAGCTCCTATGCCGTGGATCAGGTAGAGCAGGTCGGGTATCGCGGAGCGGATGAATTTGTCCAGTCCCTCCAATCAGGCGGCCGGAAACGGCCCCGCCCAAAGGCGCAGGCTCCCAAGACCGCCGACAGCACAGGGGAGGCGGAGACCGGCGGTGTCCAGGCGGACCAGGGGCCTCCGCCACGGCAACAGCCAGCCAACCCGCCAAAGGAGCGGAGTATGGTGGAGGAACAACCCTCTTTCCAGACTGGCACAGCTCCCAGAGAGCGGAGCCGGGGCGGCCAGGAGGCGGTCCCCATCCGGGAGCGCCCCCGTATTGCCGCAAAAGAACGTGAGAGAAATAAAGCCCTCCAAGGACAGACGCACCTAGATGGCTTGCCGCCGAAAACACGTTCCACAGAGGCGGATCGGGCACCAAGCCGCAGGCCGAAACCCGCCGCCCATCATGTCGAGGCCCACCACAGCGAGGGGCATCAGCCCGCTTCGGGAGTCTGGAAGGCAAGGGAAGATATTCGCCGCTCCGTCAAGGGCGGGTCGAAACCCAAGACCGGAGCCCCAGGCGTAAAGGAGCGTGCTGCACCTATACCGGGAGGCAAGCCGCCTCTGGGGCCCAAGGTCCAGGGAGCCGGGACAACTGCACGACGGCGGCGATTTATTCAATCGTTTCCAAAACCCGCCCAGGCCGCTCGTCAGTCGGCGCAGCGCCGCCTGGCCCAGCAGGCAGCCCGTACCGCAAAGGGAGCCGCCGAGCTGGGCCGGAGGGTGACAGCGGCAGCAGTCCGGGCCGTGGCCTCTGTGGTGGGGAGCTTGGTCGGGCTCGTGGGCGGCAGCGTTGTTTTGGTCGTTCTCATTTGCGTGGTGCTGATCGCCGCCATCGCCAGTTCCCCCTTTGGGATATTCTTTACCAATGAGCCCAGTGCCCCGGAGGCCGTTTCCGTCTCACAGGCGGTTTCCGCAGTCAATGTGGAATACAACGCCAGGCTGGAGGCGTTGCAGGCGGGGGACTACGACGATATTGTGATCCACGGCCAGGAGCCGGACTGGGCTGAGGTCCTGGCCGTGTTCGCTGTCCATACCGCCGGAAAAGACGAAGGCATGGACGTTGTGACCTTGGACCAGGACCGGGTGAACCGCTTGAAAGCCGTATTTTGGGACATGACGGAGATCACATCTGAAGTGGAGACCACAGACCATCCAGGAGAAGAGGATGGCGAGGGGTGGACAGAAACTATCCTGCACATCACCATTACGCCCAAGACAGCCGATGATATGCGGACCATCTATGCTTTCACGCAGGATCAGAACAGCGCCTTGACGGAGCTTCTGTCCGACCGGGCGGCCCTGACCTCCCTGATTGGCAGCCTCACCATTACCAACGCGGATGTGCTGGAGGTGCTCCATGCCCTGCCCGCTGACCTGGACCAGGCCCGGAAAGAGGCGGTGGAGACCGCACTCTCTTTGGTGGGAAAAGTGAATTATTTTTGGGGCGGAAAATCCCTGGTGCTCGGCTGGGACTCCCGCTGGGGCCAGCTTACCAAGGTATGGGCGGCGGGAAATTCCACCACCGGCACCTACCGGCCCTACGGACTGGACTGCTCGGGATTTATGGACTGGATCTTCTACAACATCACCGGCGGCGAGTATATCCTGGGCCGGGGCGGAGGGGCTACCGCCCAGCACTCCTACTGCACTCCCGTATCTCAGGCGGAGGCCCAGCCCGGCGATTTAGCCTTTTATCCGGACGATTCCCATGTGGGCATTGTGGTGGGCCGAAGAGAGGACGGGAAACTGCTGATCTGCCACTGTTCCAGCGGCCAGAATAATGTGGTGGTGACGGAGTTTGCCGCAAGTGGGTTTACCGACCTGGGCAGGCCGGATATTTTCTGATAAGAGTACCGTTGAAAACTCCCCTCAATTTGAGGGAAGTTAGATGAGGTTGCTTCCAGTTTTAGGGCATATGAAAACACGCAAGAACTCATTTAATGCGCTATATTCTACCTTATCTCAACTTGCGGAACTTATTGTACCTTATCCTCACTGCTCTCTAATATCCTCTCGATTCCTGGTAGAAACTCCCACAACTTTTGATATCGTCTTGGCATTTAAAATCCCTCCTGATGTAATTTAATTTTCCTACACCAGGAGGGACTTTGTTCATGGCCTGTTTTTTACTGGACCGGTTCGCAAGCGCTGGAGAAATTTTTAAACTTTGGTATTAAAAGAATATGCAAGACCAATGTGTTGAATTATTAGGGGTTTGAAAATCAGGATGCTCATGCCACCCAGAAACAGTTGGACCACTTATTATTTTACCAGTTGAGACGCTAGATACTGTTTCAATCATCATATATCCACCTGCATCATTAATATCTGCATAAATTAATCCCTCTTGAATCGCAACGCCGATACTAATAACACTTAATAAATGAGTAAATGAACCAAATAATTTTTCTGGATCATCGAGGCCGATATTTCCTATAACTGTGCTAATCACACTGCCTAAAGACTGATTCATATTTCCATTTGATTCTGCAATAAAATCTCTAGTACCATCTCTATCTAAAAATAGTACTTGTACTTCAGTACTCCCACTATTTAAGTAATACCTAACAAAACCACCATTCGGCATATTATATTTAGGAGGTTCACGTACTTCATCGTCATCTCCGCGCCGAGATGTAGTAATTTCTAGTCCTTCTGACAATTCACTATCAGAGTTATAGCTTATTTCTGTCGCACCCACAGAGATAACTACATTTGAAATAATGCAAACTAAAAGTATTAAACTAATTATTTTTTTCATATATATGACCATTCCTTTCCACTATGCTCCAAGATACTGAAGAAAAATGAAACTATAAGTTCCTTTGCGCAACAAATTGCATTTTATTAAGATTACAATGGTTTCAACCTTTTTCATCTATCCTAAATATAATTAACTTTCTTCATATGGGGGAAACACAAAACAAAACCAGTTTTCTGCATTATGTGGGATTGTAGCAGACCTTGGGTATGTACTCCATGGCATTAAAACTGTAGATCCTGTTTCTGTACTTTCCGCGTATGTAGAGTAAAACCTGGCATTCCAAGTATTTTCATTCATAATTTTATCCCAAGTGTAGTCACTAATAACTTGATTTATAGTTTGGAGTACGCCAATTTTAGAAAAGGCTGTTCCCAAAATATTTTCCAAAATACTACGAATTGATATTGATTTTGATTGCAAATAATAGTCAAGAGTGCGTTCCTTTTCTAAATATAGAACACCACATTCTACTCTATAATTCCCGTTCTCAGGAAGATAATAAGAGATAAATCCACCATTAGGTATATTGTAATATTCAGGAGGTTCAGGAACTTCGTCGTCGTCCCCAAAAGGAGTGATTAAAATTTTATCATCATATATTCCGTATTCATTGTAGACTTCAAATTGAATATCTGGATATAAAATTTCACGATAATAATTAAGATGATCTAGTCTACCTTGGTCTTCAAGTTGGGGATAGACAATTTCATCGATTAGAGAATCCAATCTAGCTTCGATTTCTTGGTTTAATACATCTCTATTTACAGTTCTATTTACAGTGGAATAGCTTTCGTTTGGTGTCACTGCCTCTGCCCCTAAAATCATCATAGACAACATTAATGCAATTGAAAATACTTTTTTCATAATTATCACTATTCCTTTCTGTTACATCGTAAGACAATAAGTGGAATAAAATACAATTATTAATAAGTAATAAACTTATTCGATTATCTCAAATTCTTGATATACCTCATATTGTACCTCCTCTTCAAAAATTTCTTTATATAAATCTAACTGATCAAGAGCATTTTGGGCCTCCAATTGAGGGCTTATTAATGACAATTGTTCATCAAGTCGTCGCTGAATTTCTGCGTCTGCTTCTTCAGCAGTTAATCTAGGTTTCGATTCGACACTTGCGGAAGACGGTAAACTTGCTGATACATCATTTGCCATCCAACACATAATTTCTTGAGCATCTTTAGGAATTATATAGCTAGGATGGGTTTCCCAGCCAGAAATAGATATTGTAGGATTAATATTGTCACCTGAAGAAGAACCGGTTATTTCCATCAAAGCGTAACCGTTTGCGTTTAAAATAGCTTCTGCAGGAAAAGAATTTGCTATATACTGTGCTATTAGGAAGTCTTCTGGTAATTGAATCTCTGTTTCCCATGAAATATCACCATTAAAAATTTTGCCTAAGAGTTCTAAGATTGTAGTCTTTCCATGTTCTATTTGGGCAATAAAATTTCTTGTGGAGTCTCTGTTCATACAGACTAGAGCAATGTTTTCTTCTCCTGTTTGATAATAAATTATTCCACCATTTGGTAGTGAGTATGATATTCCTTCGCTTAAATCTTTTGTATCAGCATAAGTGTTACTGCATGAGGGCAATAAAAGAAACAGTGAGACCAAAGAGAAGCAAATTATAAATATTTTTGACTCCTTCATGAACATCCTCCTTTTGGACATTTGTAAGAATGCTCCACTAATTGCTTGAAATTCTGGCTGATATATTGTGGAAAGATGGTAAATGTAAACTACATTGTTCTCACCTACTTTTCACGCTGACTTGTTATTTTAAACTTTTTTACTTATTGTGAATAAAATAATTCAGAAATCATTATGTAAATAAACGTTTTATACTTTTCAGAACATTTTACTACATATCCTCTTGTACTAAGTATGTTTGTTCGTTGGAGTCTTGTTGCAGTAAATTTTATTTAACAAATTCCATTTATATATTTATAAAAGCTGTTATGCCTCTATAATCCATTATCAAAGGAGATAAACTACGATACCATATCTATAAAAGATAATCCTGCCCGTTTCTTTCATCTCTGGGGGGAGTATGGTATAATGAATTTAGATTATCAGGAGATTGGCCGGAATATCCGCCGCCTTCGTTTGGAAAAAGGCATAAAACAAAAAGAGCTGGCCGAACTGATTCATGTTTCCGACCAACACATCAGTCACATTGAAAATGCGCATACCCAGGTCAGCTTACCGACGCTGGTTGCGATCGCCAATGTGCTCCAAACAGATTGCAATACTCTGTTGGGCGCTACACTGACAGAGGCCAGGCAGAGTATTTTGCACCAACAGCTGCTGGAGCTCACAGCGGATATGGATACGAAGAAATTGGACCTCACGGTCCAGTTTTGTTCCATGTTGTCTGCATTTGACCTGGAAAGATAGAGAGAATCGAGGTGAGACCTGTTTTGGGACAAGCCAATGACCGTTTTCAGAAATTGTACGAAGATCTGCATGATAAAATGCTGCGTGTGGCATACCGCATGGTTGGCAGTGTAGAGACGGCGGAGGATTTGGTACAAAATTCCTTCCTCTTAGCCCTTTTTCGAGAAAATGAGCTGATGCAGCATCCAAACCCGGAGGGATGGCTCATGCGGGTTCTTCAAAACCTGGCGCTGAACGAACGGCGGCGGGTCAAACGCCACCCCGAAACCTCGCTGGATTCTTTGCTCGACCTGGCAGGAGAAACCCCGGCCAATGCACTGGAAGACATGCTGCCCAAACAATTATCCAAGGCAGATCGTGAGATTCTAATATGGCGGTTTGAGCAGAATATGGACTATGACGAGATTGCGGATCGTCTTGGAATTTCAGAAACCGGCTGCCGGAGCCGGGTGTCCCGCGCGGTAAAACGTTGCCGGGAACTTATGCAAAGGCATTAGATGTACATAAAAAGTGGATTGCAAAATTTTCTGCAACAAACTTCCCCTCCTGTGACATATAGAAACGGAAGGGGAAGAAAGGGGGGCAATTATGGAATCTCCTTTGAACCATCATCCCAATCAAACGGGCAAGCCGGATTGTCTTGATATATCGCCGGAGCGGTTAAAGACTATGTCTCCTTCTGAACTGGAGCAGGCGATGGAAGATGCACTGTCTATTATGACAGAGGAGGACTATGATCCTGCTGTCATTGAGGCATATCTTAACGCATTGGACAATCAAGCTCCGATGCCCTTGTATCCAGACGCGAAAACTTCTTACACAGATTTTCAGCAGAAGGTGCGTTCTTTGTCAGGTGATCCGTCTGTGCAAGGCATGCAGAAGCGGAAGCATGTGCGCCTCCACCGCATACTCCGTGTAGGGTTAGTTGCAGTGTTGACAGTTGCCTGTTTGTTTGGAAGTATGGTAGCGGCACAAGCTGCCGGCGTAGATGTATTTGGGGCATTAGCCCGCTGGACCGAGAGTGCGTTCAGCTTCGGCCCGATTCAATCGGGACAGGGAGTTGAAACGCAATCGGCAGCGGGGCAGGAAATGAATATCTCCAGTGATCCATCAGAACTTCCAATCGAATATCAGGAGCTTTGGACTGAGCTGAAGGAACGAGGTGTAGGCAGCTTAATGTTCCCTACATACATTCCTGATGGATTCCAGGTTGAGGAAAGTAGTCTGTACGTCCAGCCGGAATTGGATGGTCTTGATTTTTTGGTATGGTATGCAAATGGAACCGATGACATTTTATTTGGCATTTTATACAATGAAAAAGCTAATGGTATTTATGAAAAAGACAGTCAAGATGTAGAGACATACGAATCCATGGAAGTTGAATATTATATCTTTTCCAATAATGGACAAAATATAGCTGCATGGTATTCGGATGGCTTGGAGTATTCATTGTCAACAACAATTTCAGTGCCTGAGCTGAAAACTATTTTGGATTCTATGTATTCAGGGGTGACCAAAAATGAGATGTAAAAGAGTCGTTTCACTTTTTTGTGCCGTTATTTGCATGATGACCATGGTTGTCTCAGCTTCCGCCAGAGCCAGCGACCAAATCAGAAGTTATTTAATACAGGTTGAATCAAATGACAGAAATATTTACATTGATTTTTCTGTTATTGGGAACGGCGGCATGGATCGAATCGGCTGTGAGAGCATTTATATCTACGATAGAAGCAGCGGAGATTTGGTCGAGAGTTTTGATGAAAATGATACTGGTATGAGCAGGAGTAACACTGTTAGATACGCCAATATGATTACAGCAGATTGCGAAGTTGGAACCTCTTATAGAGTCGAGGTCACCATCTTTGCGGAAGACAGCGCAGGCCGGGATACCCGGTCGCAGACGTTCTATGTGACAGGTCAAGCCTAAACCATCACAACCAAAAACAGGGCGGTTCAAGCCGCCCTGTTTTTTTGTGCCCAAACCAAGGACAAGAAATCTATTTCGACAGGATACGTTTGCCTACTGCTCCCGCGGCGTCGATAACTGTCCCAGGTATACCCCCCACAAAAAGCTCATGGACTGGTATAATAAATGGATAAGGTACAATAAGTTTCGCAAATTAAAAAGTAGAAAAAAGAGACATGGATTG
>ERZ857801.2959-NODE-2959-length-13007-cov-2.748070_pt1 | contig 13007 bp, 9 predicted proteins | sample MGYA00519762_ERZ857801 | MGnify/ENA primary metagenome ERZ857801 (study PRJEB31778, sample SAMEA3449368) | human gut metagenome | biome: human gut; feature: human-associated habitat; material: faeces | place: United Kingdom | collected 2010/2012 ...
CATCCTTTCCGCTGTCTTCTCCATATTCTTCTCCCGCAAGAGCACATACATGATCCCGCAGTGCTTTTATCGTATCTACGTCAAAGATCGAATCTACGTCCTGCACAACCAAAGCCAGACGTTCTAAGCCCATGCCGGTATCAATATTCTTCTGTTCCAATTCTGAATAATTGCCGTTTCCATCATTGTCAAACTGCGTAAATACATTATTCCAGATCTCCATATAGCGGTCACACTCACAGCCCACTGTACAGCCTGGCTTGCCGCATCCATATTTTTTGCCTCTGTCATAATAAATCTCTGAACATGGGCCGCAGGGACCAGAGCCATGCTCCCAGAAATTATCTTCCTTCCCGAACTTAAAAATACGTTCCGCCGGAATTCCCATCTCCTGGTTCCATATCTGAAATGCCTCGTCATCCTCCAGGTAAACAGACGGATACAGTCTGTCAGCGTCCAGTCCTACTACTTCTGTCAAAAATTCCCAAGACCATTTGATCGCATCTCTTTTAAAATAATCTCCAAAGGAGAAGTTACCCAGCATCTCAAAAAAAGTGCCGTGCCGCGCCGTCTTTCCTACATTTTCAATATCTCCGGTGCGAATGCACTTCTGGCAGGTAGTTACGCGTTTTCGCGGCGGAATTTCCTGTCCTGTAAAATAAGGTTTCAAAGGTGCCATTCCAGAGTTAATAAGCAGAAGACTCTTATCATTATGGGGCACTAAGGAAAAGCTTTTGAGTGCAAGGTGTCCCTTACTCTCAAAAAACTCCAAAAACATCTTTCTTAACTGGTTTACTCCAACGCGCTGCATTCTTTATCCTCCTGGTTCTTTGATTTCAATTTTTATTTTAATTCGATTTCCTCCAGCTCCTTCGGCGGAATCGACTTGCTGGAATTTTTCACATACGCCGCAAGATCCTTCTTTGCCGTTGCCACAGGGATATTTGTTCCGGCACCTGCGATACAGCCGCCCGGACATCCCATTCCTTCTATCAGACATCCATTCATACGTCCTGCTTTTGCCAGAGTCAGAATTTTCTTACACTCGGCAAGCCCTTCCGCGTGCTCGATATTGACCTGAACATCTGGATAATATTCATTTATACACTTTTCAATTGCTTCTGCCACACCGCCTGCGCAGGCATATCCACGTCCGGCTCCAGTAGCATCATGGAAGGAAGATTCCGCCTCATATTTCGTCAAGTCAATTCCTTTCGCGTCAAACATCGCCTGCATTTCCTCAAAGGTTACGACAAAATCTACATCACTTCGTACACTTCTTCTGGATGCCTCTAGTTTTTTTGACGCACATGGACCGATAAATACTACCTTTGCGTCCGGATGCTCCTGCTTGATCGTACGCGCTGTCGCTACCATCGGTGTAAGCTCCTGCGAAATCTGATCGATGACATCAGGGAAGAATTTCTTCGCCATTACCGCCCAGGACGGACAACAGGAGGTCAGAAGAAACGGCAGTTCCCCCGTCACTACTTTGTCTACATAATGATGCGCTTCCGCAATCGCACCAATATCCGCGCCCAGTGCAACCTCGTATACCTCTGTAAATCCAAGCTCACGCAGTGCCGCCTTGATATTGCGCGGTGTAATATTTTTACCAAACTGTCCGACAAATGCCGGCGCAATTTCAGCTACAATCTCTTCGCCTTCCGAAAGTGCCCTCGCAAGCTGGAAAATCTGTGACTTGTCAGATATTGCTCCAAATGGGCAGCTTACCATACACATTCCACAGGATACGCATTTTTCATTGTCAATGAAGGCACGTCCATATTTGTCTGACACGATCGCTCCTACCCCGCATGCCTTCTGGCAGGGACGTTCTTTCTTGGCAATCGCATCGTATGGACAGACAGACTTACATCTTCCACATTTGATACATTTTTCCTGATCGATATAGGAACGCCCATTTACCATAGAAATCGCGTCGCGCGGACAGACCTCCTGACAAGGATGTGCAAGACACCCTTTACAAATATTGCTTACCTCATATTTGTTCTCCTCACAGCTTTCACATGCCGATGGAATCACCTGCATAAGCGGTGGCTCATAATATTTTTCAGAAATATTGCTTGCCTCTACCCCTGCTGTTAAATGCACCGGCTTATTCTCCGGCCGAAGAGAAAGCCCCATCGCCAGTCTCAAGCGCTCTCTCACAATCGCACGAGAACGATACGTGCTTTCTCTATATTTCTGCGTGTCATCATTTACAATTTCATAGGGTATCGCTTCCATATCATCCAGTAACGTTTTCGCGTCTGCTTTGAATCCTAATTTTGCAACCTCTGTAAACACCCTTCTGCGTATTGCCCTCACCGGTGTCTGCAATCCTCTCATCATAGATTCCTTCCTCCTGATTCTCCTCCCCTGCCCATAGCAGGTGTTTTTCCTTTAACAAATATAACGCCCTGTTAAAACATTGTCAACACGCTTATTTGTATAAAAAGCGATACAACCTCCTTTTGTCATTTCTTCTCAAATACGCTCTGCGCATAATACACAGACTGCATGGCATCCTTCCCATAAAAATCTGCCCCTATCATGTCCGCATACTCTTGGTTTAAGACAGCGCCCCCTACCATCACCTTGCATGCAGGTGCCTTTTTTCTCAATTCCTGTATCGTAGCTTCCATGCTCACTACTGTAGTTGTCATAAGCGCGCTCAATCCTACCAGACGGATATTTTCTTCGCATACAGTCTTTACAATCTTTTCAGGCGGAACGTCCTTTCCTAAGTCAATCACTTCAAAACTATAGTTTTCCAACAGCACTTTTACAATATTCTTCCCAATATCGTGGATGTCTCCCTTTACCGTAGCAAGTACGATTTTCTCTTTCTTTTCCTGAGAACCTCCTTTTTCCGCTATCTTCTCCTTCAGAACTGCGAACGCACTTTTGGCCGCCTCTGCGCTCATTAAAAGCTGCGGCAAAAACACAGTGCCTTTTTCAAAGCCCTTTCCCACATTATTAAGCGCCGGAATCATATATTCGTTGATAACCGATAGCGGTTCTTCTGTCATCACCAGTCTTGCTGCAATTGTATTCGCTTCTTCCTTCAGCCCCTTCTCAATTGCCGTCTGCAGTGTCATATCGTGAGATGCTGCGGCCAAAACAACTGGCTTTGTGTCTGCGGCTGCATATTTTTCGATAAACCTTTCACAATTTGCATCCAGATTCATCAATGCATGATATGCATACCAGGATTTCATCATATCCTCGGAGGCAGGATTGATGATCCCTGCGCTAAGCCCGTTTTGCATTGCCATTGTGTAAAATGCCGCATTGATAACCGGACGGCTTGGAAGTCCAAAGGAAATATTCGATACCCCCAGTACCGTATGGACGCACAATTCCCGGCGCAGTCTTCTCAACGTCTCCAAAGTGACTTTCGCTCCCTCCGGCTCTGAGCTCACCGTCATAGCGAGGGCATCTATCACTATGTCCTTTTTCTCTATTCCATATTTCGCGGCTTCGTCAATGATTTTCCGCGCGATTTGTACTCTTCCTTCTGCGTCCTGCGGAATACCGTTTTCATCTAAGGCCAGTCCGATTACCACACCGCCGTATTTTGCAAGCAGAGGAAAGACTTGATCCATGGACTCTTGTTTTCCGCTGACGGAATTCACCATTGCCTTGCCGTTATAGATACGCAGCGCCGTCTCAAGAGCCTCTGTATCTACCGTATCAATTTGAAGAGGCAGGCTTGTAACACTCTGCAGACTCTCTACCACCTCTTTCATCATAGCCGGCTCGTCAATATCCGGAAGTCCCACATTGACATCCAGAATATGTGCGCCCTTATCCTGCTGCATAATTCCTTCTTTTAAAATATAATCCAAATCATGATCCTTTATTGCCTGTTTGAATTTTTTCTTTCCGGTGGGATTAATCCGTTCTCCAATAATTTTAGATCCTTCCTCCAAAAATACTGCCTGTCCGTAAGACGACACCACTGTAAACTCCTTTTTTTTCGCCGCCTTCACAGAAATTTCTCTACAGCGCTCTGCCATTGCCCGAATGTGTTCCGGTGTAGTTCCGCAGCAGCCTCCCACCGCCGCTGCACCTTTTTTTACGATTTGTTCCATTGTATCCGCAAACGCTTCCGGCTCCACATCATAATAGGTAACACCGTCCTTTTGTTTGGGCAGCCCTGCGTTTGGTTTTACAATCACAGGCAATGACGTATACTTCAACAGCGCATCTAAAATAGGCAGCATTTGCCTTGGCCCCATCCCGCAGTTTATCCCCAAAGCGTCTACACGCAGTCCTTCCAAAAGAGCAACCACAGAAGGGACGTCTGCCCCTGTCAACAGCTTGCCTCTCTCGTCAAATATAGTCGTGACAAAAACCGGAAGCGCTGTATTTTCTTTTGCCGCGAGCACCGCCGCCTTCAACTCATATGTATCGCTCATTGTCTCAATATGAATGACATCTACTCCCGCTTCACTTCCATAAACCATCACTTCTTTAAATGCCTCATATGCCGTCTCAAAATCCAGATCGCCCATGGGTTTTAAAAGCTTTCCAGTAGGGCCAATATCTAAAGCAGTATAAATCCTTCTGCCGCAGGCCGCCTCTTTGGCCGCCGCATGTACATGGGAAACGGCAGTCTGTACAATCGCTTTCAAGGACAGCGTATCATCATGGAATTTCAGCGCGTTTGCTCCGAATGTATTGGTCAGTATGATGTCGCTCCCCGCCTCTATATACTTCCTGTGTATACTCTGAATGATCTCCGGATGTGTAATATTCCAGCTTTCCGGCAGTTCTCCGGGCAAAAGCCCCTCCTCCTGGAGAAGCGTTCCCATTCCCCCGTCAAAAAACAATAGATCTTTTCCCAAACGTTCTCGTATCATAACGTATCCCTTCTGTATATGCAGTCTTTTTTTTCGCAGGCCTCACAGCCCTTTATATGACATTTTTCTTCCACTGTACTTACACCGATCACCGCTGTGACTGACTTTGTCGGAGTCATCATACAACTGTCTGTCATGGTAAGCCCGATTGTCTTGGCACAGTCCAGCATTCGTATCAGTGATTTCTGATATTCAATCGCAAAATCTCCATATCCGGGACTAAATCTCGGACGAAGATATTTTTCTTCTTTTCGCAGTCTTTCCCCTATTTTTTTCTGACATATATCGCAGTACTCCTCCAGCATTGCCGCTGCACATGCCTGCAAGACAACTGTTTTTGCCATATCTGTAATCGTGTATCTTCTCAGCAGAGCATCTACACCTGTTCCAAGCGTTGCGCCAAAAAAAATCACATCACTGCATCCTCTTAAATTTTTTCCCAAATTCCTGCTTTTTATCTTCAAACTTCCTGCCATCATCTCTGTATCGTTTATCTGTCTGAAATCAAAAATACGATAGATGGATTTTAAGCTTGCCGCTTGTTCCAGTTCTTTAAAAGAATCTGAAATCATCGCAAGAGTCTGATCATCTACCGCATTTCTGCCAAATCCCAGATAACGTATGGCCTCTCTGACCCGTTTCTCCATACTGTCACCCCTGGCATTTTACAATCTCAGATAAATTTTGCATAATAGCAGATGCAATTTCTGGTTTATTCATGGAATAGATATGGATATTCCTTATGCCATTAGCCAGCAGGTCAATAATCTGGTCTGTCGCATAGGCGATTCCTGCCTGCTTCATCGCTTCCGGCGAGTCTCCAAAACGATCTAAAATAGCCAGAAATCTGCGCGGAAACACAGTACCGGAGAGCTCCTGGCTGCGTTTCATCTGCGCTGCACTTGTGATCGGCATAATACCGGGCAGAACCGGTACTGTAATTCCGGCTTCCCGTATCCGATACAGGAAATTATAATGAATATCATTGTCGAAAAACATCTGCGTCGTCAAAAAATCAACGCCGCAGTCTACTTTCTGCTTCAGATATTTGATGTCGTCTACTTTATGTTCATTTTCCACATGTCCTTCCGGATAACATGCCGCACCGATACAAAAATCCCCCTGTTTTCTGATTTCCTGTATCAGCTCATATGCATAGTGAAACCGATCGCCGGACGGAAACTGCGCGCCCGCAGGAATATCCCCGCGAAGTGCGAGGATATTCTCAATACCAAGCTCCTTTAAATTTGCAATTACTTTCCTGACCTCTTCTTTGGTAGAAGAAACACAGGTCAGATGCGCAATACTCTCCACGTTTAACTCCCGTTTGATATAGGAGGCTATCTTTGCCGTATTCTTGCTCGTTCCTCCTCCGGCGCCGTAGGTAACGCTGATATATGCCGGCGTAAGCTTGGCAATTTTCTCTGTTGCTTCCATCACTTTGTCAAATCCTGCTTCTGTCTTGGGCGGAAACACCTCAAAAGAAATATGGATTCTCTCTTCTCTTAGTTTGTCAATAATCTTCATGTAATCTCCTGTCTGTAACTTTATGTTTTTTCTTTATGTCTATTCTCCCAACAGGCTCTTATACAGCTCTTCATACTGTCTTGCCGAGTTCTTCCATGAGAAATCCTTCATCATCGCACGCTCTACAATTTTATTCCAGTCTCTTTTTTTATCATAGAAAATATGCTCTGCATACCGGATTGTATTTAACATCTCATGGGCATTGTAGTTTGCAAAGCTAAAGCCTGTTCCTGTTTTTTCATACTCATTGTATGGCTCTACTGTATCTTTGAGTCCGCCTGTCTCCCTTACAATTGGAAGCGTTCCGTATCTTAAGCTCATCAATTGGCTTAAACCACATGGTTCAAACAATGACGGCATAAGAAATGCGTCACAGGATGCGTAAATCTTGTGAGAAAGTTCATCTGAATAATAAATATTCGCAGAAACCTTTCCCGCATACTTCCATGCAAAATGGCGGAACATATTTTCATATTTTACTTCCCCTGTTCCAAGCGCCACAATCTGCACAGCGTCCTGGCACAGCTCATCCATCACATAATCAATCAAATCAAAGCCTTTCTGGTCTGTCAGGCGGGAAACAATCCCGATCATCATCACATGCGCATCCTTATTGAGCCCTAATTCCTCCTGCAGAGCCAGCTTATTGGCAACCTTATTCTTACGAAATGTATCTACTGTAAATTTTTTTGCAATCTTGTTGTCTGAAAATGGAGCGTACTCCTCATAGTCCAGTCCATTTACAATTCCACACAAATCATTGGATCTGGCGCTCATCAGCCCGTCCAATCCTTCTCCAAAAAATGGAGTTTTAATCTCCTCGGCATACGTCTGGCTGACTGTCGTCACCTTATCTGCATAGACAATCCCACCTTTTAAGAGATTCGCGTCTCTATATGCCTCCATCTTATCCGGTACAAAATAATACTCCGGCAATCCTGTAATTTCCCTCACCGTTTTTGTATCCCACACTCCCTGGAACTTCAGGTTATGTATCGTTATCGTCGTCTTGATTCCCCTGTAATATTCGCCCATATACCGGAAATTATCCAGATATACCGGTATCAGTCCTGTCTGCCAGTCATTACAATGAATCAGATCCGGCCGAAACCCGATAACCGGTAAAATACTTAAAACTGCTTTGGAAAAAAATGCAAACTTTTCAATGTTCCATTTCGGATCTCCGTCATATGGAGCAAAGCCGCTGAAATAGTGTTCATTGTCGATAAAATAAAAAGTAATTTTATCGTATACATATTTCAAAATTCCCACATACTGGTTTTGTCCTGCAATATCCATGTAAAAATGATCTACATATTCCAGTTTTTCTTTCCATTCCTGTTTCATGCAGCTGTATTTCGGCAGTACCACGCGGGTATCATATTTTTTCTTGTTAAAATATTTGGGCAACGACCCCACTACGTCAGCAAGACCGCCGGTTTTGATAAATGGCACACACTCTGAGGACGCAAATAAAATGTTTTTCATCTTTTCCCCTCCATTTCCAGGTATATTAAGAACAATCTCTATTGTAGTTCATTATACCTCATTTTCACTGTAATGAAAAGAAGTTTATCTTCTGAGGCTGTCTGAAAATGTGCTTTTAACCCCTATGCTTGTATTCTAACTGGATTGTATCCGCAATCAGCGCGATAAATTCTGAGTTGGTAGGCTTCCCTTTCCCTGTGCTGACTGTATAGCCGAACAATTCATCCAGCGTATCCAGCTTGCCTCTGTTCCAAGCCACTTCAATCGCGTGCCGAATCGCCCTTTCTACTCTGCTGGAAGTCGTCTGATATTTCTTCGCCACTGTAGGATAGAGAACCTTGGTAATCGCGTTTAAAACATCCATGTCATCTACCGCCATAATAATAGCATCACGCAGGTAATGATAGCCCTTGATATGTGCCGGTATCCCTATTTCATGCAGCATATTGGTGACACGATTTTCCAAATCCTCCTCTCTGATTGCAGCATCCCCCTTTGTATCTTCGTTCTTTTTCTCATAATTTCGGAACATTTTTCTGACAGATTTTATCCGGTTTAACAGCATTTCGTTGTTAAACGGCTTCATAATGTAGTAATTTGCCCCTTTATTAAAGGCATCTTCTGTAATCTTCTCTTGGCCAACCGCTGTTACGACAATAAAATAGGGACGCTTATTCACCAGCTTGTCCTGACTGACACGTTCCATCACAGTCAGGCCGTCCATTTTCGGCATAATCAGATCCAGCAGTACAACATCCGGCTGCTTATTCCTGATAATCTGACACATCTCTTCGCCATTCTTTGCCTTCCCTACTACATTCAGCTCCTTGTCCATGTTGATAATCTCCTCCATCAAATCGAGGATTCTCTGATTATCATCAGCGATGGCTACACTCAAATGCTCCATAACTCCTTTTTCTCCTTTAGACAGAAAACCTCTTTTTGAAAACGCCACATTGCTTATTATATCTACACGCTTATGCAGAATCAAGGAGAATTTGTTGCACTAATTCGACACCCTTTCGACAAAAAGCTACTCGGCCTCTTTCAGCATATTTTCGATAAAAATTCCATACCCTTTTGTCGAATCCTGTACGAACACATGGGTGACTGCTCCGATCAGCTTTCCATTCTGTATGATTGGGCTTCCACTCATGCCTTGTATAATCCCCCCTGTTTTTTCCAGAAGGGCTTCATCTGTCACCTGTATGACCAATCCTTTGTTGATCTCTTTTTCAGAGGTGTCGATATCTGTCACCTCTATGTCATATTCTTGTATCTGATTATCGACAAAGCAACGCATTGTCGCCTTGCCAATTTCAATTTCTTCCTTCGACGCCGTCTCGATCGGTATCTGTTCTTCAAACACACCGTCGATCTTGTCTACCGTTCCATAAATACCGGCATCCGTATTTTTATCTATCGTCCCAAGCCTGTTATATCCATTATAAACGATGATCCCTTCCATACTTCCAGGAATTCCATTTTCTCCCTTTTTGATTGACTGAATGCTTGTTTTGTATAAGCTGCCGTCGGCAATATTCATCAGTACATTCGTGTCCGCATCGTGAATTCCATGCCCCAATGCCCCGAATCTGCTCTTATCATTCAAAAATGTAATCGTTCCGAGTCCCTGTACATTATCTCTGACCCAGATACCTAGTTTATATTCATTTGGACTGCTTTCTACCGGCTCTATCTTAACATCCAGGTTTTCCTCATCTCTGCGCAATGTAAGTACTACTTCATCATCATCCAAATTTTCTAACGCTTTGAGAAGTTCTTTTTTATTATGGATTTCCTGGTTGTTGAATCCTGTAATGTAATCCCCGGCTTTCACAAGATGTCCCGCCGGTTCATACTCCTGCCCGTCTATTCCCTCTATTTCCTCTGTATTTAAAACCATAACTCCATCTGTCTCCATATAAATGCCAACCGGCATCCCTCCAAGAAGCACTGTATCATCGGAGATTGCCTCAGTGCCCGCCTCTGTCTGCCAGCTTTCTTTTTTGCTGCTTTGTGCCTGATATCCAATCAGACAGGTAAGAAGCGCCGCCGTCACAAGAAAGGAGAAGATAGCGCTATTTCTGCTTTTTTCTCCACTTTTTGTCATATCTGCCCACATCCTTTCTTCCGTATCGTAAAGAAAAAAACGGATACCTTTTAAGTACCCGCTTTTAGTATGTGAGCTTTTTTTCGTTTTCACACTGGTATTTCCTCTCACCCGCTGCCAAATCTTTCAATTCCTTTGCACTGTCCAAAATACTCTCTGTGACATTGGCACCGCCTAAAATACGTGCAAGCTCCGCAATAGATTCTGTTCTGTCAAGTGCGCGGATATGTGTGCTGGCAGCTCCATTTTCTGCCGTTTTTTCTATCAAAAAATGCGTGTCCGCCGCCGCCGCAATCTGCGAAAGGTGCGTAATACAAATGACTTGTCTGTTCCTGCCGATCACACGCATCTTCTCTGCTACTTTTCCTGCTGTTATCCCTGAAATTCCTGTATCAATCTCATCAAAAATCAGAGTCGGTGTATCTTCCTCATCTGCAAGAACCGTTTTTACCGCCAGCATGATTCTGGACAGTTCTCCTCCCGAGGCTACAGAAGCAAGCGGCCGTAAGGCTTCCCCCGGATTCACTGCGATATAAATTTCTGCGGCATCTTTTCCGTTCGCTGTATAATGCCCCAGATCGGAAATACGTATCTCAAACCGATTATCCAGAAAATTCAGATCTGCTAATTGGCTTTGAATCTCTTCTGAAAATGCTTTTGCAGCCTTTTTTCTCACATTGTGCAGCTTCTCACAAATCGTTTTCAATTCGTTTTCTGCTTTTTTTGTCTCTTGCTCCAGTTTTAGAATATAAGCGTCGTAATCCTCCAGCTCTTTTAGTCTCTGTATTTTTTCGTCAGAATATGTCAGAATTTCTTGAATCGTACTGCCATATTTTGCCTTTAAATGATTGATTTGATTCAATCTGTTTTCTGTCTCATAAAAATCTTCTTCAGAGAATTCAAAACTTTTCGCATAATCTGACAATTCTCGGTTAAAATCATTGAGAAGGCTGTCGATTTCTAAAAGCTGGTTATACAGCTGTTCTCCTTTTTCGTCACAGTCCGCAGCCTCCAAAAGCGCCCTGATTGCCCGACTTAATAAATCGCTCGCGTTACTTGCAGCATCTTCGCTTGTATACTGATGGGCCTCTGTTATCCCTTCTTTTAATTTTCGACTCTTTACCATGCGCCGGTAAAGGGTTTCTAACTCTTCATCCTCTCCGTCTTCTAAAGAAGCTTCTTTAATTTCTGCGACCTCAAATTCAGCCAACGCCATTTCTTTTTTTCGTTCTTCTTCGTTTAGGGCCGATTCTTCCAGCTTCCTTGTGCATTTTTTATATTTTTTAAATGTCTCCTCTGCCTTTTCTTTCAGAGATATAATCTCTGGTTTCGCATACAGATCCAAAAGAGCAAGGTGATTCTTTTTATCGAGCAATGTCTGATGCTCATGCTGGCCATGAATGTCAATCAACAGCCCTGCTACGCTCCTTAGAATATTCATGCTGACTGTTTCTCCGTTAATACGGCTGACACTGCGCCCTTCCATCAATTTTCTGCTTAACACCAGCATCCCGTCTTCTGGAAAAATATCATATTCCTTAAGCTGTTCTTTAAGCCTCTCATCCTCCACCAAAAAGACAAGCTCCACCAGACCGGATTTAGCACCGTTTCTTAAAATATCTCCTGTATACCGCCCACCTAGAGCAAGGTTCACAGAGCCCAGTAAAATTGATTTTCCTGCCCCTGTCTCCCCTGTCAGTATATTAAGGCCCGATTGAAATTCCACTTCCGCCTCGTCGATCAAAGCTAAATTTTTTACATGCAGATTTTGTAACATATGTTTACCTATATCCCTTTTGATACAATCCTTCGTATTTTTTCCATCACAGCTACTGTCTCTTCTACACTTCGTATCGCGCACATAATCGTATCGTCTCCGGCGATACAGCCGACCACCTCATTCCACTTCATAGCATCCACCGCCACCGCGACCGCCATCGCCATTCCGGACACTGTCTTGATAACAAGAATATTCTGCGCCATATCCATCGAAAGATACCCGTCCTTTAATACCCGCACATACTTCTCACTCATGCCTTCTTCATCCTGCCTGTGGATGACATATTTCTGTTTTCCGCCATCCACAGAAACCTTCGTAAGCTTTAAGTCGCGGATGTCGCGCGATACGGTCGCCTGCGTCACTTTAAACCCTGAACTATTTAAGCGTTCTGCAAGCTCTTCCTGTGTCTCAATGTCATACTGACTGATTAATTCAATAATTTTTGCATGTCGGCTGACTTTCATTTTTCTAGTTTCCTTTCATTTTTTTACGCATGGTTTTCATAAAGCTTTCTCTGCTTAGCTTAATCAGCTTTGTCGTCTCTTTTGCCTTTCTTATACAGACTCTGTTTCCTGTCACGAGAGGAATTCCTTCTGTCCCGTCAAATGTCAGAAGAACATGCTCTTTTCTGCCATATCTTCCTTTGCAGATTTCCACCTCGATCTTATCCTCTGCCGAGAGAACAATGCTGCTTGTATTCAGGGCGTGGGAACAGATAGGAGTGAGCACGAACATACTCGCCGTCGGTTCCACAACAGGGCCTCCTGCGGAGAGATTATATCCCGTTGTCCCCGTAGGTGTAGATATAATCAATCCGTCTGCCAGATACGTATTAAGAAGTGTTCCGTTTACATAGACGTCAAACTGTACCACTCTAAGGCCGCCCTCCCGCGTCAGTACAATATCGTTTAATGCCATATCACTGACCACCTGATCTACTGTCCCCTGGATCATCATTCTTTCTTCAATATCCGGCGTCCCTTTAAACAACATGTCAAGCGCAGCTTTGCATTCTTTCAGCTCTACTTCTGCCAGGTATCCCAGTGTACCTAAGTTGATTCCTAAAAGCGGGATATTATATCCCCCCAATTCTCTCGCCGCACGAATCAGTGTTCCGTCTCCGCCAAGCACCAGCGCACATTCTACATCTTCTGGAATACTTTCGGGGATAATATGTCCAAGCGCATCCTTTTGCGACAGAATACATACCTTTTTATTTTGCTCGATA
>ERZ857801.2961-NODE-2961-length-13001-cov-2.936197_pt1 | contig 13001 bp, 9 predicted proteins | sample MGYA00519762_ERZ857801 | MGnify/ENA primary metagenome ERZ857801 (study PRJEB31778, sample SAMEA3449368) | human gut metagenome | biome: human gut; feature: human-associated habitat; material: faeces | place: United Kingdom | collected 2010/2012 ...
TACAAATATCGAAGATCTTGTTGAAGCAACGGGTATCCAATTCCCAGAAGATGAAGACTACAATACCATTGGTGGTTACATATACAGTCATCTCCGTTCTATCCCAAAAGATGGCACAACAAAAACAATTCACATAGATAACATAACTTTCCAGATCACCAAGATTCAAGATCGTCGTATCAAAGAAGTCATTATAACAAAAAAAGCCTAGTCGAAATTAATCAACTAGGTCCTTTTTTTCGCTTACAATAGGTCATCCGCACTAAATTTTAATGTCACATCACAAGTATTACTTGGTTCAAAATTATGAGATGTAACACATGTAAAATAAACACTCCCTTTATTACATCCATGTTCACTAGTTAATACCGCATAATTCAATGGTATACCAACAAGATTAGATTTGTAAGATTTTGACTGAGTAACGAGTTCAGCATAATTTCCTAAAGCTGCATCCCCTTGTGTTTTTTTAAATGTGCCAATTTGACTTGTCATAGTTTTTTTACTTCCATAAGTTGTATCAAAATGTTCTCCTCCCCAAGCAGGAATATTTCTGTGTGTCACCGTTTGATATCTTGTTCCTTGTTCATATACATAAGCTAAAGCTGAAGTCATTGTTCCTCCTAAAACAAGAAAACTTAAACCTAACGCCATAACCTTTTTTTGGATTGACATAACCCTCACCTCCTTTCGACAATAGTCTACCAAAATACTCAAAAAAGTTATTCTATATATAAAATTTGTGCATATTTTAACTATAAAAATGCACACTTTGGGTATTTTTTCTGATATAAAAATCTTTGTCATATAATGTAGATAGTTGTCAAAAAGGAGGTAGAAATTATGCGTATCGCAATATGTGACGACGAATTATTTTATGTACAAAATATTATGGAAAGGATTAAAAATTATGAGTTTAATGACACAAAGCCCACCATCATAGATGGATACACAAATGGCAATGAATTAATTGATGCATTTAGAATTGAACCTTATGATCTTGTTTTTCTAGACATTGAGCTTGATGACTCTCAAAATGGTATCGAATTAGCTAAAATGATTAAAGACATCAAAGCAAATTGCATTTTCATTTTCATTACAGCTTACCACTATTATTTACCTGAATCCATGTGGATTGGTGCAGACTTATTTATTGATAAGCCTATTAATCAGAAATTATTCCAAAGAGAACTTCATCACGCATTTCAGGTTTATAAACGTTTAAACCGCACAGTATTATTTTCGACAACTGAAGGAAAGGTTTATATTAAAACTGATCAAATTCTCTATCTAGAAACAAGTTATGGTAAATACAAGTTAAAAACATCATTATTTTGGTAATCTTAAAACCATAACGAAATCTAAACAACAATTATTAGAATATCATTTCTTCCAACTCAACCGAAGTATCATCATTAATTTTAAACATGTCAAATCATTTTGTTTTGACTACATCACAATGACGAATGATGATATTCTTCCATTAACAAAACGAATTCGTAAAGAATTCAAAGAAAAATATTTTAATTTTATAGATAAGGAGATGTAATTTATGACAATTTTATTTAATCTATTATGTAAAGCCTTTATTGCCATTTTAGATATATTATTATTAGATTTTTATTTAAAGAATGTATATCCTGATATTTATCACAACAAAACAATCAAAACAAAATATATCTTATATTCTTTTGTATTCATTGGATTAATAATTTCCTCAAATATAGAAACTGATATTTATATCTATATAGTTACCTTTATAACTTTAATTTTTATTTTACATCATTGGAAAATTTCTATACTAGATTGTATTAAAAATTTAAGTATTTTTATTATAATTAGATATATTATATTCTTTATAACAATTTTATTCCTATCTTGGATTTTCGATACAAGAATACCAATCAATTATTTTGATTATTCTTTGCCATATTTACTTTTGGCTTACTGTATCATAAATTTTTTATCTTATATTTTAATTTCGATTATTTTTCATTCAAATAATTATCTTTATACAAAAAAATTTAAAATGCTAAGCATTTGCATGTTAATATATTTTTCAATTAATATTCTTTTTAATAATCCTGCTTTCTTTCGTACTATCAGTATTGCCCGTACTTATATCTTCACTGTCGTGATCAGTATTATTGCATTGATATGTTTTGATAGAATGCAAACGAAATATGAAAAAGATAAGCATTTACAAGAATCTATTATACAGAACTTGGAGAAAGAAAAAGAATTTAATCAACAAAGAGAACAACAACAAAAAGAGATTAGAAAGATTAATCATAATCTCAATAACATCTTAATTATTTTACAATCACATTTGGAAAAAGAAGAATATGAAGAAGCAAAGGATTATATTGAACAGAACTTAAAAACACATGTTGAAGCATATCAGGCATTAACACATACTGGTATTGCAGCGATTGATGGTGCATTGAATGCTCATATTCAAAGTATTAAAGAAAAGGATATTCAATATGATGAAGATATTTCTAAAATATTACATTTAGGAAGTATTGTTCCTGGTGATTTAGCTTTAATTATCAGTTTAGCATTAGATAATGCCAAAGAAGCATGTGAGAACATAGAAGGTGAAAAACATATTTCATTAAAACTTCAAAGTAAACAGACACATGTGATTCTTTATATTGAAAATTCTATTCCAGAAGGAAGTCATCCATCTTTTCATAAAACAAGTAAAAAAGATAAAATTGCTCATGGATTTGGTGTGAGCAGTATTAAAGAAATGGCAGAACGCTATCATGGTGAAGCCAAATATGAAGTGGAGCATGATCAAGTTATTTTGAGAGTTGTCTTACAAAAATAAAAAATAAGACTCAAAAATGGTCTTATTTTTTATCAGCTAGAAATTGATAGAATCTTCTTTTAAACTCTTTATAGCGTTTCTTTGAAACCATCAGCATGCTTTCATCTGACATATATAATAATATGTTATCAACTTTGACAATGTGTTCCATATTCACAATAAAACTTCTTTGAATTTTAACAAACGTATAATCTAACAATGCTTTTCTAATACTATTGACAGCTTTTAAAGAACCATAATATACACCACGTGTTGTATGAATCTTATAATTTTTATAAGCTGTTTCTAAATATATAATTTCTGATAGATTAAAAATAATACGTCTTTGTGAAGTTGGAAATACAAAAGCTTTTTGCATATATTGATAATGTTTGATAGCTCTTTTCAATTCATATGTAAAAAGTGGATCTTTTAATGGTTTTGTCAGATATTGAAAAGCATTAACAACATAAGACTGATGTATATAACTCATATGACTTGTCATAAAAATAATCATTGTTGAAGCTTTTTTCTCATGAATCATATGAGCTAAGTGAACACCATTGATATCATTTAATTCAATATCTAAATAAATCAAATCATATGGATGTTCCTCAAAACTATCTAAAAATTCCTTTCCTTGAGTAAATGTATCAACCTCAATATCTATATCATGAAATGACTGTTTAAAATTTTCTATTTTTGAATAAACATCTTGAATGTAAAATGTTTCATCATCTATCACCGCAATTCTCATTTATTTTTCCCCATTCCTTAATTTTTCTTTTTCTTCTTTTTCCTTTAAAAATTTCTCAAATAAAAGATGATTTTGTATCAATGTTTTACGACTTGTCGGAAAGACTTCCCTAGATTTTAAAATAACATTACGATCCGTTAAAAAATCAATACATTTCATATTCACTAAAACACTTTGATTCACTTGCATAAACCATCGTGACTTTAATACTGGACGTAACTTATAACGATTTTTAACATGTGTCATGAAATGCTGATCATCCACCGTTACAATTTCTAAATCATTATAATAAGTTTCAAAATACTTGATTTCATCAACATCAAAAATACGTTTACGTCCTAATTCTCTAATGGGTATGACAAATTTGACATTTTGATGTAAATACCAATCCATTAAATAATCAAAAACACTTTGAAATTGCTTTGTATTAATGGGTTTTAGTAAATATTCCCTTGCCTTTACCGCAAATGCTTCATGAATGTGATAATATTGATCACTAATAAAGACAACCTGACAGGCACGATTCAGTTCTCTTAATCGATAAGCTGCTTCAATACCACGATCATTTTCGACTTTCATTTCAATGAATGCAAATTCATAACAACGAAATTTTGTACTATACAGCATCTCTTGAATTGTAGAAAAAGTATAAACATTTAATTCCATTTCTGGTTCATGAAAACATTCAATAAGCTTTTTCTTAATCAAGTTTAAATAATCCAGCTGATCATCACATACAGCAATGTTCATCGTTCCCTCTCCCCTTCTTTAATTATCTTGATAATTTTATTGTAGTCAATTTGCAATGAGAAATCAGTCCACTTTTCTCCCATTTTTGGTCATTTTTATGCCAATTTGTAGAAATTTGTCTAGAATTGTCGAATGACAAAAGAGTTGAAATTATGATGAATTTACCTAAAGCAAATCTTCATGGTGTATAATAGCTCTAGGGTGGTGAAAACATGAGTATTGGTCAAAGATTAAAAGCATTAAGAAAAGAAGCGGGATTATCACAAAAACAAGTGGCGGAAGCATTAAAAATGTCTAAACCAATTGTTTCTCAATATGAATCTGATCAAAGAACACCTTCTGTTCCTAAACTTATTCGTTTCTCACGTTTTTATAAAGCGTCATTAGATTATATTTGTGAAAATGTGGAAAAGAAAAATGAATTTTATGGAATTAAAGATTTAGATAAATAATAACAGGAAATCTTACAGTTTGATAAAACTGTAATTTTTTTTACAATCTTTTTTTGACGAATCTGTAAATTTATTATTCTTTTTATCATTTTTATGCTTTTCAATTCGTTTTTTATTTGTTTATTCGTTATAATAAATTTGTCTTTAAAGAACACCTGTATATTGATGTATGAAAATGAACTTATAAAATAAAAAAGAAAGGGATTTTTCTCATCAGCAACCGCATCAATATATAGAAGATATAAATAAGATTGTGACTTAGCCTAAATGAACCTGGCTTCTTACATCCTTATTTATATGTGATGCATCATGAACGAAAGATTTTTCTTTCGTTCTTTTTATATTTCAATTTCGCCATGTTTAAGATCATGTTCTAAACGATCAAACTCCGGCTTATAATGCCGACTGGAAATTAAAATATCATCGTTATCAAGAATAATTCTACGCCGACTCCCTCTTTGAATTTTATAAGTTTTCACATGTCTGATATTCACAAGTGTCCGCACATTAATCTGATAAAAGCCATAATCCTGTACCCGCTGTTTTAAGCGCTCCATTTTCACACAATAAATACGATAGACATCTTTTTCAGTATAGGCATAAAACTTTTGGTCTACCATTTCAAAATAGTATATAGCTAAAAGGGGGACATAATATTTATTATGATATTCATCATAGAGTTCAACTTCACCTAAATTTTCAGTAAATTGTTTTAATAAAAGCTGCGCTAATTTTTTGTTTTTGGGATGATAAACAAGTTTTAATTCATGATGATTCATTTGTTCATTTTCATCATAGATGATCTTCATGTTTTCATCCCTCCCCATATAGATATATAAAATGCATTTTTATATCAAAACACAAGAGAAGTTTATAGAACACCTATGTCTGTAATAAATAAAATGTACATTTGCCTAAATATTGTATATTTTTCTACAAAATTCGACATATTTCTACATGTTTTTTACCCAAAAACAGGCATTTTTTGCACAAAAAAAAGATCTCATGACGAGATCTCAAATAACGATTTCATATCATCTAAACTCATGGTACTAATCGTTCCTTCATTTCCTTCAACAAAAGTATCTGCTAAGTTTTTCTTTTGTTTTTGTAATTCCATTATCTTTTCTTCAATTGTATTTTTCATAATTAATGAGAATACTTGAACATTTTCTAACTGACCAATACGATGTGCACGATCTGTTGCCTGATTTTTTGCTGACATATTCCACCATGGGTCATAATGAATGACAGCTTGAGCACTTGTTAAATTCAAACCTGATCCGCCTGCTTTTAAAGAAATAAGGAATAATGTTGTTTGATCATTTTGGAAAGCATCAACCATTTGTTTACGTCTTTCTTTTGAAGTCGAACCATCTAAAAGATAATAAGATATATGTTCTTTTTGACATTGTTCTTCAATCAAATGTAATAATGAAGTAAATGAAGAGAATAATAATATTTTCTTATGATTATCTTTTAAAGAATGAATCAGTTCCATACACCCTTTTAACTTTGAAGAAGGCTCTTGTATATCCTGATATAATAAACGTGAATCTTGGCACAATTGTCTTAAACGTGTCAACATTGCTAGAATATCAATACGTCCTAACTGTTGAACTTGAAGTTTTTCCTGTAGAGATTTATTAACCTGGACAAGATTAGCCAGATAAAGTTTCTCTTCTTCTTCATTAAAACGCATATAGATGGTCTGTTCAATTTTTTCTGGTAATTCTGTTAAAACATCTTTTTTATTTCTTCTTAAAACAAATGGTGTAATCATCTGTTTGAGACGTTCCTGTTTTTGTTCATCATGTTCTTTTACAATAGGGCGTTCAAACTGTTCTAAAAAGTAGTGATAATGATAGAGATAATAAGGCATTAAAAAGTCAAAGATTGACCATAATTCAGCTAATGAATTCTCAATCGGTGTTCCGGTTAAGGCAAAACGCTGTTTAGCCTTTAAACGCTTTACACAAATGGCATTTCGTGTTTTAGGATTCTTGATATTTTGAGCTTCATCAATCACAACTGTATGGAACTGATATGTTTCATACAATTCAATATCTCTTCTCAAATAATCATAAGATGTGATCACAACATCATAATCTTCTTTATGTTCCAAAAGCTTTTCTCTAGCTTCTTTATGACCATAAACACATAAAACCTTTAGATCTTGAGAGAATTTTTGAAATTCATCCTGCCAGTTAAAAATCAGACTTGCAGGGGCAATAACCATGTGTGTTCCTTGTCCTTTTAAACTATCAAAATAAGTAATCATCTGTAATGTTTTTCCAAGCCCCATATCGTCAGCCAGAATACCACCAAAACCATAATGTTCCATCAGTCTTAACCACTGATAACCAAGCTTCTGATAATCTCTTAAAATACTTTGATAATGTTGAGGAATATCAAAATCATATTCTCTTTGTTTAAAGTCTTCCGTCCATTTCTTTAATTCAGCACTTCTTTGATAATGTAAAGAAGATTCCTGATTCATCATCTGATCAATTTCAAACAGACGATAAGTTGGAATTTGAATCTCCCCTCCCACAATATCTTTCATATTCAGTGATAAAGAATGTGTCAGATGATCCAAATCTTGAAGTTCCTGATTTTCTAACGAAAGAATCTGACCATTTTTTAACTTATAGAATTTTCTTTTTTTCTTATAAGCTTTTAATAGATCTATAAGTTCTTCTTTTTGGACATGAATACTATGAATATCAATAGACAATAAGCCTTGACGCAGATGTACACCCACCTGTATATCTACTGGTGTAACCTGAGAAAAACTATTTAAGGCATCACTGACAAAAATCTGACAATAATGCGAAAGATATGGCAAGCTTTCTTTTAAAAACTGATAAGTAAAATCATGATCATATTGAAGATAAATCATATGATCATCAATATCTTCAATATAAGGACGCAAATAATCTTCTATTAAATCTGCTTTCTTTGATTTATGCGTATTATCTTCATCAAAACCATAACAGATATGATCATCATAAATATATTCTAATTGAACACAAATCTGATCATCACGCGTCATATCAGCATAAAGATTAATCATATCTTCTTGATGATAGGTATCAAAAAGATGTGTCTTTAAATCAATATCATCACTTAAATCATATAAAACATATTTATAAAAATCCATTAAAGCATTTTGAGGAATATAGAAACCGCCTTTGGTTTCCATCCACTTTTTGATAAATGTGATAGCTTGAATAGGCGCATGGAACATATAGCGATATAAAGTATCATTACGAAAACTGTATAAATATTGTGAGGATATCATCACATCTTCAAATTCATTATAATCAGCTAAATCTAAAACATAGCTGTCTTCTTTCAAGGAAATATCTAAAGGAATCGTATAATTCTTCTTATCAAAAGCAATATCACAATAAGAAGAAGGCAAAGCACTCATGATATTATAAAATTCATCTATATCATCCTGTATCATTAATACTTTGATAACACCCTGTTGAATAAACTGATTTTTTAAAAAGCTTTTTTTCATAAAATCAATGATTTCTCTAGAGTCTTCATCAAAAGCTTCCCTACTATGGATGAATTCAAAATTCTTGCTGTATTGTAAATGTTCATGATGTTCAATGGCTTTTAAAAAGGAATCAATATTTTTAATCATATAGCTTTGAGTCGATGTTAAAACTTTAAAAGCAACCCATAATTGATTCTTTTTTTGTTGGACAAAGACTTTAAGCTGATATTGTTGTGAAATAAATGGAACAAAAGATTCTCTTAATAACTGATCTTTATATAAATGAATCAAATCTAATGATTCCTGCTGTTTTTTATGCAGAATGCGTTCTTGTCGTTGTTTTTCTATTTTTAAGAGTTGCTGTTGCTTATTCCAATGATCATCTTTTTCATAAAAATAAGGGAAAGATGTCACTTCTAATTTCTTTAAAAAGAACAAAATTCCTGCAATATGACGACATTGTCCTTTTAAAGGACAACTACAATGAGATTGAATAATCTCTCCATCCTGTGAGATTTTCATAGATACAATCAATTTATCATTTGACATTGAAATTCTTGCATTGATTCTATAACAGTGATTATTTTCATCATAGGAGATCGTCATTCTTTCTAAATATTCTTTCATATCCATAAAACGACCATAACGATATTCCTTTTCATTTTGCACAATACGTCTGATTTCTTTTTCCTGTATAAGCATCATGATTCCTCCAATCAATTTTTTATTATATCATATTATGACCAGAGTGTAAGCTATAATCACATGCATTTTCACTGATTAACGGATCTCTTGTTGATTACCTAACATAATTTTCACTTTCTGACCTTCTTCTATCTGTTCTCCAACACGAGGCAATTGATCAATGACATAGTCACCTTCACCTAAAAATTCAAAACTATATTGATCATTTTTCACTTCTGATTTTTTCTTACCAATATAATTTTGTACATCAAAAGTTCTCGTATCCGTCCAAACATAAGCTTTTTCTCGTTGTTGTGTCACTTTTTGAACTCCCAGTGCTGGTAAAACATCCATGAAAATTTTTCTGGCAATAGGAGCTGCTGTTGTTCCACCATACTGAACACATTTTTTAGGATTATCCATGGCTAAATAAAGCACAATCTGTGGATCATCAATGGGCGCAACACCTAAAAAAGAAAGAATATAGCCATTACCAGCATATGTTCCATTAATGGCACGTTGAGCGGTTCCTGTTTTTCCCCCAATACGATACCCATCTATATAAGCATTCTTTCCACCTCCATCCGTCACAACACCTTCCAAAGCATCTCTGACTTTAGCTGACGTATCTTCACAAATGACCTGTTTTAACATTTTGGGTTGTTTTTCACTGACAACTTCATGTGTTTTGGAATTATAGATTTTATTGACAATATAAGGCTGATAGAGTTTACCACCATTTACACAGGCACAAACAGCTCTAACAAGCTGGATTGGCGTCACAGAAATGCCTTGTCCAAAAGCCACAGTTGCCTGTTCAACTTCATTAAACTTATCATAATCAAACATAATTCCACTAGATTCCCCCATCATATCAACACCTGTTTTTTGTGTTAATCCAAAATCTTGAATATACTGATAAAGACGTTCTTTACCAAGTCTACGCCCAATTTCAACAAATCCAGGATTGGAAGAATTTTGTAAAACTTCTCTAAATGTCTGTAAACCATGTCCTCCTTTTTTCCATGATTTAATACGAACACCGTCTACAATTTCATAACCTTTATCATAATAAGTATCTTTGTCCATATCAAAAAGATTCTCATTTAAAGCACTACTAAAAGTAATAATTTTGAATGTTGATCCTGGCTCATAGGATTTCCAAATTGGTAAATTACGATTATAAATTTCACTATCAGCATTTTGATAATCATTTGGATCAAAATCAGGCTTACTGCAGATTGCTAGAATTTTACCATTACGAGGATCCATTGCTAAACATAAAATAGAATCTGGATCATAAGTCGCATAAGCATTGTTTAATTCTCTTTCTACGACATCCTGAACACGTGTATCAATCGTCAATTCAATATCCATACCAGAAGTTGGATAAACATATTCAGCTGGATAAATGTTTAAATTTTGTCCTTTGGCATTCATATAATAATGAATGCTTCCATTGACCCCAGAAAGATAATCATCATATTGGAGCTCTAGACCAACTAATCCTTGATTATCAATGCCAACAAATCCTAAAGTTTGAGCTAAATAATTTTGAAATGGATAATAACGCAAAGTATCTTGAACAAGATAGACCCCTGGTAATTTTAAACGATCAATACTATACGCTTTATTTTCATCTAGTTGTCGCCCTTCTGGCTGAATTCTTTCTACTGAAACTTTCTTTTGTATTTTATCCAATAATGTCTTTTCATCACATTCTAGAATTTGAGCGAGTTGATAGGCAGTATGGATAGGATCTTTGATTTGACTTGGAACAACAATCAACGAAGATGTTGTGAGATTATCAACCAAAGTCACATGCTGACTGTCATATATTTTTCCACGTGATGCTTCCAATGGAAAACTACGTTGCCATGATTCTGTTGCTTTTAAACTCAATTCCTGATAAACAATAAACTGACTATAGCCAAGACGAATCACAATACAAACAATAATAATGGTCATGACCATATTGACCCATTTGATCTTCTGTATCATTTTAGAAAAAACCATGTCACATCACCAACATATTGTATGTTTATGATATTGAAAATATGAAAATAGGGACTGAATTCAGCCCCTATTTTGCCGTCACTGTAATTTTTTGATTAGCTTTTAGCTTTGTACCTTTCGATACACTTTGTTCATAAATCGAACCTACACCTTTGAATTCTATTTCTACATTAGCCATGGCACCAAAAGCTTCCGCCTCTTTACGCGACCATCCTGTCATAGATGGCATGGTAATATTGGTTCCATTGGTTTGTAAGAATACCCTTGATTTGGAAGACACTTCAGTCTGTGCTTTTGGATATTGATCAACAATGACATTTCCATCTCCTACAACAAGTGAAGATAATTGATGATTAGATAAAACGTCTTTTGCATAATCAACACTTTGATTTGTATAATTATCTAAAACAAATGTAGATGTTTCAACAACTTGTGATGGTTGTTCATTTAATTTATTTAAAGCCGCACGAATACCAGCCTGAACAACTTTGGCAGATTCTACAGTACTTGCAGAACTTCCCTGATACCACATCACTATAATGACCTGTGGATCATCATATGGAGCCATACCGACAAAACTGTTTGTATAGAACCCACTACGATAACCACCTGATTTGGATGCTACCTGTCCTGTTCCAGTTTTCCCAATTAAATTCACATCATCCATACGATAATTATATCCTGTACTTCCTTCTATATTAATAACACCTTTTAATAAATCTCTGACCTGTTTGACAGTATCAGTAGAATATATTTGTTTAGAGTACTGTGTTTTTGCCTGATATAGAGCTTCTTTTGTATCACTGTTGACAACTTTTTCCACAATGTAAGGTTCTACCATTTTTCCATCATTTGCAAACGCACTATAAGCACGTATTAACTGCAAACCTGTAAATGTTGATCCTTGACCAAAACCAGTTGTCAAATACTCTAATGTTCTTTCTCCTTCACGTTTATATCCAGCAAAACCTGCGGCAGATTCTAAACCATCTATGTTACTTTCTTTAAAGAAACCTAAATCTTCATAATCCTGAAGCAAGGATTCTTTATCTGTTTTTTCACTTAAAATGTGACAGATTCCCGTATTACTTGAATAATAAAATCCTTGTTTATAACTGATTGTTCCCCAACCTTTACCATCATTATGGTCTCTGAGTGTCGCAACTGTTTTTCCATTGACTTTATAGTAATACTTTCCTGACTGATAAGTATCATTTACATCTAATTTATGATCATTAATCGCATTTCCATAAACAAATGATTTAAAGACTGAACCAGGTTCAACAGGTTCATTAAAAAATAAATCAACATAATTATCAATATCACGTTCATTTGGATCAAATGATGGATAGTTAGAAATAGCCAATAACTTTCCAGTTTTTGCATCCATAATACCACAGGTTGCTTTTTCTGGCTTTAATTCTTTTACCATTTTTTCCATCTGCATATCTAATTCCGTCTGCACATCACTATCAATCGTTAAATAAACATCATTTCCAGCAACAGGTGCAGTCTCACTCAAAATTCCATTTGGCAAGACATTATTATTATTGTCAGCCAAATAAGTTCTTTCTCCATCTTCTCCAGACAACTCTTCATCAAACGCCTTCTCAATCCCCATTTGTCCAACTATATTCTGAACTGTCTTTCCTTTAAGTTCTTCTGTAACTGCTTGTGCATATCCAACTTCATAGGATGCAAAATCACCATAACGATAATTTCGTGTTGTGATTTCTTCAAATTCCAAACCAGGTAAATTAAGGGCATCAATCTGATCTTTTACAAGAGATGACAGATTGTTTCCATAACTTCCAAACTCTACCTGATAAGTATCTTTACTCAATCGGTTTAAAATATCTTCTTCATCCATTCCAATAATAGGTGATAATTCTTTGGCGGTTTTTTCTTTATCAACAACATAATCCGGTTTTTTATCAAGCGTTAAATGTGTCTTAGATAAAATCGCATAAAGCTTATATGTTTTCATGTCACCGGCAATAACTTCATTATCACTTG
>ERZ857801.2964-NODE-2964-length-12989-cov-3.014999_pt1 | contig 12989 bp, 11 predicted proteins | sample MGYA00519762_ERZ857801 | MGnify/ENA primary metagenome ERZ857801 (study PRJEB31778, sample SAMEA3449368) | human gut metagenome | biome: human gut; feature: human-associated habitat; material: faeces | place: United Kingdom | collected 2010/2012 ...
ATAAGATCCCGTACATGAAATCCCTGCACTTCCTCCATCTATAAGACTTCTATCCAAACGCTCAGAACCAATCAAATATACTATATCTGACTGTAGCTTCGTTATATCCAGAAACTCATATACTGCTACCTCCTCTGCTGCATTCTTTCCTGCATTTAACGCAGCAGAATGAATACTTACCTTTATTACCTGAATTTCCATCAAATATACCAGACATAAAAATGCGAACAGAAAAAACGGAATTGCAAAGGCTGCTTCAATTGTTACAGTTGCCTTTGGTTCCCGTACAGATGCCCTTTCTGATTGCGGATTGGATATTTTTCTATTTCTATTCGATTGCTTGGACATCACAGCTTCTCCTTTCTCAAAAATTTAAAATATGTTTCGTTCATCTGGGGATCTGATGAATTGAAAGGGCACCTGTACCAGAACCAAAGACTACATTTCATTTTTCATTATCTAAATGGTATTACAGCCCTGGCTACATTTATTATTCATAGCCAAAATATATAGGAAATTCGTATGTAAATTTTCCACCTACTACAGCCTGATTTTGCAATTTTATTTTGACAATACAAAAATCTGTACGAAAAAAGGGTAAATTTTGTTCATATATTAAATTTTGTTCTATTCTGTCTAAGGATCGCATGGAAATTTCTCCGCTATCTTTTAAAAAAAGAAGTACTCTTAAATAATCTTCATAAGAAAAACCACCTTCACAGTCTGTTCCTTCTAAAGAATCTGACTCACTCCCCAAGGTCATCAAACCAGATAAAGATAACTGCCAGTTCTCTGTTGTCTTGATAAGCGCCACTCTATTGCCGGACAACAGCGATCTCAAGTCCATAATACTTTCACCTGCTGCCCAGGCAATTAAAATTAATTGTTTTACAGCTTCTTCCGCCCAAGGAATTGCCAGCAGTGTTGAAACCGTCAACGCCAGAGCTGCTGCTTCCCCTTGTTTTACTGTATCAGTAAGTAAATAAAGATAGTTAATCCCCATCCGTATAAGGAAGATCTTCTGTATAACACTCTCCAGATTTTTTTCATCACTTTCCTTGCCAGATAAAATATACTCTGTCTCATACGAAAGGGAACGTTCTTTTTCCTCCTCCGACATTGCATTTTGAAATTTTTCCAACACATATTCTGAAAAGAGGAGTTTTTCCTCAATCCCATCCAAATTCTGCCGCGCTGGAAGTTCCCCTCTTCCTGTTATCCGGTTTCTGTAAGACGGCTGACTGTCTAAATCAACATTTTTTCCAGACAGCGGAAATTCTTCAGGCAGCACCATAGACAAAATTCCAGATTTCTTTATTTCCTCTAAGCAGGCGAATGGATTCTCTTCTCCTAAATCCGGAGCTTCTTCTCCTTCTGGAATTAACTCCTCGTAATCACTTAATACATTTTCTTCTTTTTCCCCTACTTTCTCTCCTTCTATTTCCTGTTCTTTCCAGGATTCTGTCATATCAACAATTTCCTTTACTGTCGAAATTCCTGTTTTCTGTTCCATATATGTAACTACCTGTTCGCGAAAAGCCTGTCCCTGATTATCTGTCAGAAGCTGTATTGCTTCTATTTCATGCTGCATCCCTGTTGTTCCATAATAGTGCATACGTCTGATAATATTTTGTTCATTAAAATCTCCTGTTTCATAGCTTCCTTCCATACCAAAAATCTGGTACTCTTGAAAAAGTTCCTTTTGGTATTCTCCAAATACAGAATAAACAGCAACGTCTGTATCTATCCTGCTTTTGCTTTTTTGTTCTTGTATTACCGCTGCCTCCATTACCCCCATAACAAAGGAAATAAGAAGTACAAATATCAGACTTAGAAAGGCAGTAACCTCCCCTTTCAACATTTTAAATTCCTGCGCTTTCACTTGTCACCTTATCAAAAATTGTGTTAATCAAATTGATAAGCTGCGATTTAAATATTAATAAAAGGGCTATTATAATAACAAGAATCAATACCATCTCAATTACAGTCACTCCAGATACACATTTGCGATGTATCAGCATCGCTTCTATTTTTTTCTTTATTTTTCTCATTTTATCCTCCCCTTCTTATTCTTTAAATCTGTATAGAAAAGAACGCCGGCACTACCATAATTGCCATAACAATTGCCAGCATAATAAACATCGGCACTAACAGTTTAGTACCTGCTTCTTCCCCCGCTTTTCTTGCCAGATTTTTTCGTTCTTCAAATGCATCTTCTGCTTCTGATTTTAAGAGCTCTGCAAGCCCCTTTGAACCTTTCTGAAGATTTTGTGATAACATAACAGAAAATTTTTTATAAGAAGAAATCCCACACCTGTTTCCAAAATCCTCATAACATTCTTTCTCTGTTTTGCCTCTCTGAATTTCATACATAGTATGTACCATTTCTTCATATGCAGCTCTTTTACCTGTCTTTTCTCTTTTTTTCTTATATTCTTCTACAGTTTTAAACCAGGCAGTCCGTATTGTCATCCCTGCTCCCATATAAAGAATTAGTCTGTTGATAATTTGAGGATAGTCCATTTTCATCTGATATTTTCGCTTCTTTTCTTCTTTTGTACGCTTTTGTTTTTCGGAAAAATAAAAAAGTGTTGCTGACAGGAAGCCCAGAAATAATATCTCTACCGCCCTAAAATTTAAAGGATAGCTCCAATGAATTTTTTTACCTTCAACTTCTTGAGGGAGAGTTAAATATTCTTCTTCTTTTGTTTCTTTATCTGCCATATTTATTAAAAAATGGATCTGATTCTCCAGCTTTTCTTCTTTTGTCTTTTTGGGCGGAAAAACATGTGCATAAAATTCATAGATCCTGCTTTCTTCTTTATAGGTCAGTAATGCCTTTAGTCCAAGTAGTGTGCCTTCATCTTTTAAATTCTCTTCTTTTAGACTTCCCTGAATATCCATAATCTCATAATTGTCAAGTTCCCATGATACTTCTATGCTCTTTTCTGGAATCTCTGTAATCAAATTCAAGTCTGAACGGACTTCTGAAAGACTTTCATTCTCTCCTAATATTAAAGTTTCAAGATCCTCTTCTGCCTGTATAAATATTTCTTCAAGCTGTTCGCCGCTATATTCTTTTTCTCCGACAGCTATCTCCATTGTCTGTTCAATATCTTCTACTTGCATATGTAGAGCTGTTTTTTTATCTCCCTGTCCATAATCATTTCTTTTAAGAAGTATCTCACCCTTTTCATTTTGTTTTAAGGTTTTTCCATTGTCTGTAAACCAGATACAAGACGATATGCCAAATGACAGCAATAGTATAACCCCTGATTTTACATATATAGATTCCTTCTTTTTGCTTTTTTTCAATCTTTAAACCTCAATATGTATGATTCTTTTTCCCATCTGATACGCAATCATATAAAAAAGAAGACATATACTCATAATTATCATTCCTGTAATATTCCCGTACAGAACCGATAAAAACTCTCCAAATGTCAGTTTTAAATAGCATATAATGCAAAACGGTATAACACACATAATTTTAAATTCCATTATCTTTGAAGCTAAGAGAGTCTGAATTTCTTTTTCTGTCTCTATTTTTTCACTGATTATTTTTACAGAATTATATATGATCGCAATGCTGTCTCCTCCACTTTTCTTTGCGGCTGTAAATACAGTAATAAAATTTTGTACATCTTCCTGATTTACACTGTCAGAAAATTCTTCCAGTACTTGCTCTGCTGTTCTGTTTATATTCAGCTTATATATCATCTGTTCATACTCCTTTAAAATCCGGCTGTCTTTTTTATAAAGAGACTTCAAATCACTATACGTCTCTCGAAGTGCATTTTCTACAGAGTATCCTGCTTTTAATGCCGCCGACATCGTCTGTATACTATCTTTAAATTGATTTCTGAATTCCAGTTCTTTCTTATGACTGTATGTTTTTAGCCAGTCTTTCATATAAAATGTAAATGCAGGAAGCAATAGAAAGAACATCTTCCAAGATTCATAAAACACATAAGAGATTACCGCGAAAATAAGAACTCCTTTTCCTATTCCTACAATGTATTCAATTCCTTTTATATCCTGCAGCCAGCAGTTTTTCTGTATAATTGAGCTCTTCCACCTTCATAAGCCTTCCTTGAATTTTTCCATTTTCTGTTCCCTCCTCTCGAAATGTATAAAGTGTACGAAGCTGAATATTTCCCTGTTCATACTCTGTTACTTCTGCTATTTCCAACACCTTTCTGCTTTTATCTCGCAGTCTTCCTAAATGAACGATAATGTCCAGAGCAGATGCGATTTGCCTTTGAATTGCCGTAAAGGGAAGCTCTATTCCCATCAGCATCATTGTCTCCAGGCGTTTTAACATATCGGCAGAATTATTTGCATGTCCTGTAGACATAGAACCACTATGACCGTTTAACATTGCCGACGAAATCATATCTACAGTCTCTTCTCCCCTTACTTCACCGACAATAATTCTATCCGGTCTCATCCTAAGGGCAGATTTTATTAAATCTCGGATTGTGACTGCGCCTTCCCCTTCTAAATTTGCATTTCTTGCTTCCAGCCGGACAAGGTTATCTACTCCTTTAATTTGAAGTTCTGCATTATCTTCGATTGTAATAATCCTTTCTTCCTTCGGTATAAAATCTGATAAAGCATTTAAAAATGTTGTTTTGCCTGCCCCAGTTCCTCCGCTGACAAAAATATTATATTTTGCCCTCACAAGTATTTTTAAAAATTCTGCCGCTTCTTCACTGATACTTCCAAATTGTATCAGCTGTCTCATCGAAATTGCTTCTTTTGGAAATTTTCGAATGGTCATAATCGGTCCATTCAGAGCAACAGGTCGTAATACTACATTTACACGAGAGCCATCTTCTAACCTTGCATCCACAATAGGTGAAGATTCATTGACATAACGGTTTGTACCTGACACAATCTGCTGAATTACATCTTCCAGCTTTTCCAGTGACAAAAATTTTCTCTCTGAACGGAATATTTTTCCTTCTTTTTCAAAAAATATATGTTCTGTTCCGTTTATCATTATTTCTGTAATTGAATCATCTTCTATCAATTCTTGTAAAATATCGAGCTTACGAAATGCGTTGAACAATTCCCGACTTATCTGTATTTTTTCATTAAGTGGGATATATTCCTTTCTGCCTGCTTCCTCCAGTATGTCCTGTATCATCTGCTCTAGTTCTTCATCCTGTATCTCTTTTGACATATCCATCTGAAGCATCATTTTTGAATACAGCCATTCTGTATTAACCATTTTCATGCCTTCTTTTCTTCTGTTAAACTATTTCTATTTTTTCTTGTAATCCTTTTACGTATAGTATGCTCCAGTATTTCCTCCATTCCCATCTGCCGGATATTCTGTTCATAGCGCATAATTTTTTCCTTAGATACCGGATCATCTACATAATGTGTATATACTGCAGAACAATTTTTTAAAATTGAATATAACCCGTCTATACTGTCTCCCAAGTCTAGAATCACTGTCTCATAGATACATTTTTTTAATATTTGATCAAAAAGGTTTATCCAGTCTTTTTCTTTTACTTCCCTTAAATCCCGCATAATTGGTATTGGCATAATATAGTCTAATTCATCTATCTGTCCCGCTATAGTACTGATACGCAATCCTAAATTATCTTTATTTTGTCCCGTATAATAGAGTAGATCTCCAAGATTTTTTTCCTTTTGATCCGGGAAGTATAATTCACTCGCAGGATATTCTTCTAGATTCAGATAGAGTGTTGGAACATATTTGGCTGTTTTTATTCCTAGCTGGATTGCAAATTTTGTTTTACCAATTCTGTGTATAGGAGAATAAATTCCTATCAACCCTTTCCGTACCAATTGTTTTTCTGAATGCTGCTTTTTTCTTATTTGTGAAGAAGTTTCTTTTGTACTTATATCTTCCTTGCTGTCACAAAATATAAGTTTTACAATCTTTTCTGCCGGCTGATACCGGTATATACTTCTTTTATCTTCTTCCTTTTTGTAATTTTCCTTTTTTGTCAATATAAATGTTTTTTTTGCAGGTATACCAAGTGTTTCCTCACGGATACATTCTTCTGCTATCAGAAGTATATCGATAGGTATCTCATTGGAAAATATTATAAGACTTTCCAAATCATAAAAAATTTGAAACTGAAAATCCGTTTTTTCTTTTTCACAAATAAACTTTGTTAGATTCTCTGCATATTCTTTCTCAGGATCACATATTACAAAATGACCTGAATCCACTTTCTCCCTCCTTACATCATTATTTTTACTGTCCATTAATTGAAAAATTTGCCGCGAATCTACGGCACGAATAGAACGTATGACAAATGGATATATTTCTTTATCCATTCCGCAGACCATTTACAATAAAAGATTAAGTAAATGGAAAACCAGATTGATTTCTGGTGTGTAAATCGAATTATAAACGCCAATCTTTCCTTTGTCTATACATAAATCTAAATTTGCAGGATTTTGTGAAATACTCACAAAGTCTGATAAAATAAAATACCATAAAGAAGACAGACACCTGGAATTCCAAGGCTTCCAGTTGTCAAAAAGGAGACAGCATTTAATCCTACATTCAATGTATTTTCATCAGGAAGAACAAACTGATTAATGAAAAAAATCAATGCCATGCCAATCACTGCACGTACAAGGAAATTCACTACAGCAGAAATAAGTCTGTTTTCCATTTATACTGACTCCTTTTCAAATTTATAATATATCTTATTCCATGTCTGTCTTCATTATGCTATATAATTTTAAAAACTAATTTAATGGCTCTTGTCCTTTTTCTAATGCTTCAATTGCATCTTTAAACTGTGGAAGATATTCCTTTTCTGAAAGGAGCAATTCATTTAATGCACTTTTTGCATTATAATAGGAATTTACCAGAGGATTTGCAACCAAAGCTTCCAAAGCTGCATGATAGCTTCCTGTAACTGCCGCTTCTACTGCCAATTTTTCATACTCTTTAGCTGCATAAATTTTGCTCATCATATGACCTGGAAGTTTTGAAAAACACATAGGATGAATTCCGGCAGCGTTTACCAGAGAGGTTGTCGTGCATACACAGTTTGGATCAAATTCCTGAATACATCCCATACTTGCTATATCTGGGCTAAATATTTCATTTGTATTGTTCCAAATAGCATTAATCAATGTAATTCCAGCTTCTCCATATCCTTTTCCGCCACGGGTATTTGCAGCCAGCGGATAAGCTCTGGGATCTAATTTTTCATATAATTCAAATGTACGCTTTTCTACAATTTTTACGCACTCTGCTCTAGTCGCATGTTCAGGAATTACTAAATCATCCAGCACATCTCCTACATGTTTTTGTACATGTTCCAACATAGATGCCCAGTGGTTTCCCGAATAATCCTGCAAGTCTTTAAAGCTATTTGGAAAATCATAATAAAATTCAAGATATGGTCCCATTGGAATATAACCAATAAATTTTTCTAATGCAGGTTCTACAAATTCCTTTCTCAGAGCAGGAATATTTTCTGCCGACCATTCCAACAGTTTTTCAAATGCTTCATCTGTTACATCCTCTCCTTTTACAAAAACCTTACACCAGATCAAGTGGTTTAATCCAATTACCTCTACAAATACATCATCTGGATTTTCCTGCCCATAAATTTCTTTCATTGCTGTACGAATAACAGTAGGCCCATTGCATAGTCCGGCATACTTAATATTAGAATGACGATTTAATGCCTCTGCAATCATACCAGATGGATTCGCAAGATTTATCAGATAACATGATTTTTTTGCATATTTTTCTATTGCTCTAGCAATTTCCAAAATAGGCGGGATACTCTTAAATCCCATTACCATTCCACCAGGAGCTGTTGTTTCTTGTCCTATCAATCCGTGTTTAAAAGGGATTGTCTCATCCAGATTCCGAGCATCTGATTTTCCAGGACGAATAGTACAAATAACAAAATCACAGTTTTGTACAGCTTCTTCTAAATTATTTGTCAGTACTATTTTTGTTGGCATATTTGCATCTTCAAACATTTTCTGTACATATTTGCCTGTACAGTTAAGTCTGTATTCATCAATATCCATCAACCGCCATTCCTCTACCTGCATTTTGTCTCTTCTTTCAATCAACATCTCTGCTATATCAGGCAGATAAGAAGATCCTGAACCAATATTTGCTAAAATCATGTTTCTCTCTTTCATTTTTCATACCTCCATATATTTTTATTTATTTTTTTTCATCGTGATAAATTAACAGCATTACTATCAAAGCTGCAATGAAACCTATTCCGGCGGCAATACATCCATGAATAAAGTTCATCTGTGTTCCTCCAAAGAAACCAACTACTCCTAAAATATTACTTGGACCAAATGAATAATAAGTTACATTCATTATGCCAAGATAAAGACCTGATATTGCTCCTGCAATAATAGTTGTAAGCATTGCTCTTTTATTATTAAAAATAATTCCAAAAATTGATGGCTCACTTACACCGCCCAAAACAGAGGAAATAAAACATGTAATACCAAATTGTTTCTTTTTCGCAGATTTTGTTTTGATTATATATCCTAAATCAAGTCCCATTACAATAAAATTATTTATTACCATTGCAATCGGCATAACTGCACTTTCCTGCCCTGCCGCAAATAGTGTTGTCATTGCAATAAAGAAAATAGGACGTGAAATACCTGTTCCTGTCAGAATCACACAGAATGCACCAAATAGTGTTGTTTCCAAGGGACCTGCTATATCATATAATCCGAAAATTAAATTTCCAAGACCTACTCCCAAATAATTTCCTATCGGCCCTAAAATACAGAAACTTAAAGGTAGCATGATTGCAATCGTACCACATGGAATTAAGATAACTTTTATTACATCAGGTATATATTTATTAAGAAACTTTTCAATATATTTTTGTATCCATGCAATCAGCATTATAGGAATCAATGAACTGCTATATTCTATTGCAGCCGCAGGAATTCCATAAACTGTATAAGAAGCTCCTTCACCAACAAGGCTTACAAAATCCGGATATATCAACATACAAGCAAGTACCACTGTAATTAATGTGTTAGAGCCAAATTTTCGCGAAGCTGTATATCCAACCAATACAGGCAAAAAATAAAGAATTGTCTGTCCGACCCAATAGAAATTTCTATAGATGTCCGATTCTTCCCCTACTAAATTTAAAAACTGAGGACCAATCAATACAGCAATCATATTAAAAATACCTATTGCAACAAATAATGGCACAAGCGGCGACAAACAAGAAGAAAATACACTAAATATACCATTAATAAACCATTTTATGTTTTTCTTTTGTTTATTCTCTGGTAATATACCATCCAAATCTTCATCTATACTTTCTGTCTCTTCCAGACCAGTCAAATCTAAAACAGCATTATATACAGAATTTACACCTGCTCCAATAATAATTTGTAATTCTCCCTCTGCTATCTGTACTCCATAAACACCCTCTACCTCTTTTATTTTTTCTAAGTTAGCCAGCCCATTATCTTTTAAATTAAACCTCAGCCTTGTCATACAATGAAAAACATGACTGATATTTTCTTTTTCTCCGACAAGTTTTAACACTTGTGAAGCAATCCTTTGCTCTTTATTCATTCCCCTTTCTCCTTTTCTTTTTACTTTTTATATAAACTATGCCGCGCGCAAGCATGTTTCATCATTAAACAGAAAACCCCAAAAAAATAGCTAAGCTATTCTTTTGGGGTAATGCCCTTTCGGTTACAATCCTCCTTTGTATATAATTGTTGAATATGAAGCATTAAATATAACAATTCCTTTTTCGAGCAATGTTTCTTAAATTCTTCTTCCAGATACGTATCTACTTTCATTACACATTCAAATACCTTTGGATAAGTTCGTTTTATTTCTTCGAATAATTCATCTCCTCCATCCAAAATATCTTCTTTTGTTTTCTGCCTCTGTACAAAAAATTTTATATGGTTCTTAAAACGGAAATAATAAAAGCTCTTTTTATCTATATCCATATTATAAAAATTTTCTATAATAATAGTAATATTCTTGATAATACTTGCAATATAATCTGATTCATCTCGAGTATTTTCTTTTATTTTTTCTCCTTCTAATGCATTTAAAAAATGCATGGTAATACTGGTTATCTCTCCCTTTTCCAAAGTTGTATGCATTCTTTCATTTATTTTCTTAACAAACCATCCTGCTATTTTTGTTAGCTTAGGATAAGCATATTCTAATTCATAAGAATATGGAAGAGGTATATCCATATTTTTTCTATTTCTGATAATTGCAAAATTAATATGATCTGAAAGAACAAAAACAAGATTTGGATTTAAATCTCCATCTATTTCTTTCTTCGCTATATCCAACAATTTATTAACAAAGAAAAATACTTCTTCAGAAACTTCATTTAAAAGTTTATAATATTTGTGATCGATATTATAATAAGTCCTGTCTATCTTTGAAAGCTCCTTTAATTCATACGGCATTTCCGGAAATCCAATCCCTTTACCAAACACCACTATTTCATTTCCATTACTATCAAGACCAACTGCTACATTATTGTTAATCTTTTTAATAATTCTCATGGAAATCCTCCTTCTCAGGAAATTAATACTTCTCCAGCTTTTACTTCTTTTCCACAGCAGTTTAAATTTACTATACCGTCATATCCTTCTGTAAATACGACAACAGTTGTTAGATTCATATTTCTTTTTTCTATTTCTGTATGGTCGACATGTATAAGAGGTGTTCCTGCTTTCACTTTCTCTCCTTGTTTCACAAAACACTGAAAACCTACCCCTTTTAATTTTACTGTATCTAGCCCCACATGCAAAAGTATATTTATATCATCCTTTGTTTTAATTCCTACTGCATGTTTTGTGTCTGCCAATGTAGTAATCTCTCCATCTGCCGGAGATACAATTACATCTCCCGATGGAATGATTGCAAATCCATCTCCTAATATTTTTTCAGAAAAAACTGCATCAGGTACCTCTGTAATTGAAATACATTTTCCACATACTGGAGATACGATTTGAGTCTTTTTCTTTTTTAAAAATTCAAACATAATATTCTCCTTTATAAACAAAAAACTCTCTGCATACCTTTCACGAAAAGGTAATGCCTCAGAGAGTTACAATCCTTAAAATATTTTATATAAAGTTCTTTCTGAGCATTATCTTATACTACGTATTTAAAAAAATCAATAACAAATTTTATTTTAGTCAAACCATACAAAAAGATAGATTACAATTTGTGCAATTGTCCTGTTAATAAGAAAGAATATATGTAAAAGGATACCAATACAGATTTTTTTCTAAATAGCACATTCTATTCAATAAAATGTATGATATACGTTCTATTTCAATCATATAATAAATTATGTTTTTATACATTATTTACAATTTTTTATACTTTTTATACTATTTTTTATATTATTATATTACAAAAATAACATTATTCTACAATTAACATTGAATTTTTATGAACAAATATGATAAATTAATAATGAATTAATAGAACGTTTTATTTGTAAATATGGGAATATAAAATTTCATTTTTTTATTTAGCGTAAACTGTTTGGGAGGAATACATATTATGAACATAGCAGTTATTGATGTAGGAACATCCAGTATGAGAGGGATTTTGTATAATGAAGCCGGAGAGATTCTTCACATACATCAAATTCGTTATTCTGTACATTATCTCAATGAAACGTTTGCTGAACAAAATCCAGATGACTGGAAATCCTCTCTCTATAAGATTGGCAAAAATCTTGCAGAATGGGCTGATACAAACAATAAAAAAATAGATGGGCTTTCTCTTACAAGTCAACGTTCTTCTGTTATTCCTATTGATAAATATACGCATCCTCTCTCCCCTGCAATTATGTGGATGGACAAGAGAAATACCTCTATTTGCAGTGAATTAAAGTATGCCGAAAAACTGATTGTCAAAAAGACCGGTGCAAGAGTCAATGATGTATTTTCAGGAAGTAAAATGACATGGATAAAACGAAACCAGCCGGAAATATATAAAGCAGCATATAAGCTTCTTACTATTGCTGATTATCTCGCTCTATTAATGACAGGAGAATTTAAAACAGATCATACGTATGGCAGCCGTTCTTCTCTGATGAATATCAGAACCCGTCAGTGGGATGATGAATTGCTGAAACTTTTTGAGATTGATAAGGGCAAATTATGTGATTTAATCTCCCCCGGAGAAATTCTTGGAACTACTACCAAAGAATTCTTTCAGGCAACAGGAATCAGACAGGGAACCCCTCTTGTAAGTGCAGGAGGAGATCAGCAGTGCGCTGCTCTTGGTTTAGGGATCATTCAAACGGGAGATATGGAATTAACAACAGGCACTGGCGCTTTTCTTCTTGCATATAGCGACAGAGTACCTGAAAATCTGGAAGATAATGTAATATGCGGAGCTCATGCAGAAAAAGGAAAATATGTACTTGAGTCCAGTATTATTTCTTGTTGTTCACTCTATGACTGGTTTAAAGAACAATTTTATTCGAATGATAAAGATTACGATTCTATCAATCAAGATATACTTCAATCTGTACCTGGGGCAAATGGTTGTATTGCTCTCCCTTATTTTCAGGGGCGCGGAACTCCTGACTGGAATACAAAGGCAGCCGGCTGCTTTTTAAATTTAACTTTAAAGACAACCAAGCAGGATATGGCAAGATCCTTACTTGAATCTATTGCTATGGAAGCCGCTAACAATATTGATGTACTGGAAAATTATGTAGGAAATACAGATAAAATACATATCAGTGGAGGACTTACTAATTTTTCATCTTTCAATCAGATACAAGCAGATGTATATCAAAAAAAACTTATAAAAAGTCAAAATCCTGAACAAACTTCTCTTGGCGGTCTGATTAACGCATTGGTTGCATTAAAATATCAAAAAGATTATCCATCTGCCCTTAATCTAGTCAAAAAAAATGAAGAGAGTCTTATCTATCATCCTGATAAAAAGAATCTCCTCGTTT
>ERZ857801.2982-NODE-2982-length-12908-cov-2.835058_pt1 | contig 12908 bp, 10 predicted proteins | sample MGYA00519762_ERZ857801 | MGnify/ENA primary metagenome ERZ857801 (study PRJEB31778, sample SAMEA3449368) | human gut metagenome | biome: human gut; feature: human-associated habitat; material: faeces | place: United Kingdom | collected 2010/2012 ...
TGTCACTGTCTGAGATTCTCCCGGAGCAATGCTGTCTGTTTTTGCAAATCCGCAGAGTGATACTGCCGCCTTTTCCACTCCATTCTCTATATCATACTGTGTATATGGAGACTGAGAGTATACCTGAATCGTCTCTTTACCCGCATAGGTGTCCCCAGTGTTCGTTACTTTTACAGACACTTCAAACTGATCGGAGGAAGCATTGTATTGCACTTTCATATCACTGTAGGCAAAGTCTGTGTAGCTCATTCCATATCCAAATGGATACGCGACATCCTCATGGTAGGTATATTCCCCTGCATTTCCGGTTCCCATAACATAATCTTCATAACGGGTTTCGTAATATTTATAACCGACATAAATGCCTTCCTGGTAAATCATATACGTGCTCGCATTTTCCGGAATCACGCCCTCTTCATAGCCTTCATATGTGATAGGTTCATAGTTTACCATAGCCGGTGAGGAATAGTTATCATATAAATACGTGTCCACAAGGCTTCCTGAAGGATTGACCTCTCCGGACAGAATCTCTGCGACCGCGTTTATACCAGAAATTCCTACGTCTCCAATCCACATGCAGGCATCTACATCATAGACATTTTCTTTTAGAAAATCTACCTGGAGTGCATTTGCTGAGTTGATAAGAACGACAATCTTGCTGATGGTTCCGTCCGCTTTCATCGCCGCCACATTCTCCATCATCTCTTTTTCATTTTCATCCAATGCAAGATAATTCTTTTCCTTAAATTCCAGGTCTGCCCCTTCTCCTCCGACACGGGACAATACCACAACTGCTGCGTCCCCATAGGAAGCTACAGAGTCCTTTACTTCTTCTGTATAGACATCCCACGGTACCTCTGAGACAGAGGCACTCGCTAAGCTTACCATTCCACCCTGGGCGCGTGCATATTCTTCTGTCTCTTCTCCGGCATAGAAGTTCCAGAGCGTCTCATTTACTTCAAATCCGCTTTTCTCCAGGGCTGTCTTTAAATTATCTGCTTTGGAAGCGTCAATATTACCGGAGCCTGTACCACCATATACCAAATTCGTGGAAGAATTTGAAAAGCAGCTAAGCTTTGCTCCCTTGTCAAGTGGAAGAGCATTGTTTTCATTCATCAAAAGGGCCGCCCCCTCTGCCTCCACTTGTTTACAGATTTCCAGTCCATATGCATTCATCTCTTCTACAGAAGCAAAATCCGATTCATAATACACCGCATTTTTGTCTTCATTTTGCAGTTCCCAGAAGGTTCCTCCTACGAATGCTGCTACAGTATTGTCAAAAATTGACAGCACGATCAGCGCCGGAATCAAAATGACGGAAAGCACTGCACTGAATATCGTCAATCCTTTCCACGGGCGGATCGCTTTTCTCCGCGCTTTGTTATACGCTTTCTTCCTTGTTTTCATTTCCTTCTTTTTTTCTTCCATAATACCCTCCTTCTTATACCCAGTTTTGGCTCTTTCCTTTCTTCACCTTATACTCCGGACGCGGATTTGATGTCCTGTAAATCACTGCACTGTCTTTCCACTCTCCGGCAATCGCTTCCAGATGATTCTCCTCTTCTAACTCTACCTGGAAACGAAATACATGCCGCCCCTGCTTGGTGGAGATCCGCTTTCCATTCTGATATAAAGTAACCTCTTTTTGGTTGGAATATACTGTAACTTCCGTTGTTTTCTCTGCGCGGTATTCATAACGTTTCCCACAGAGATGTACAAACGGTTCCTTGCTCCACCATGCCTTATATATATAAAAGCTGTCCTTTTTTATCTTCCGGTCAAATGTCACAAGCCCTTTGTGGTTCATCCCCGGCTCGCCGCCCTGATCTCTGGCATCCGCCGCAAAATCAAACATGTTCCATACATAGGTTGACCACAAAAATGGATGTCTTTCAAAACATTCCAGCATATATTCATGGTATTTCGCCTGATACTCTTCCGAGTGATCCCCGCGCTTTGGTTTGGCGCTGTGCAGGTTTGGCATTCCCTCCGCACCGTACTCAGAATATCCAAGACACCGCTTTGGATACTTCCAGTGATAAAATTTCATAAACCAGTCATTTAAAAACAATCCCGGCACATACCAGCCTAGATATAGGTTCCACGCCACAACGTCTGTGATCTTAGATACCGGATGAAACGGATGACAGACTGCATAGCAGGCAAGTGTAGTCACTCTTGTCGGATCCATCTTCTTGACATATTCCTGCAGCTTTCTGTGGTTATCCAGCATATCCTTTTTATTTTTCCTGGAATTTCCAGAAATAGTAATCTCATTGGACAGTCCCCATGCCACAATACAAGGATGATTATAATTTTGGACAATCAACTCGGTCATCTGTAGAAACGTATTCTCTCTTCCGTTTGGCATATGCACAGAAATATATGGAATTTCTGCCCAGACAATTATGCCGTAACGGTCACACAAATCATAGAAATATGCGTCATGCTGATAGTGGGCGAGGCGGATCGTATTCGCTCCAATCTCCCGTATCATCTCCATATCCTCTTCCATTTGTTCCTGTGAGATGGCATTGCCGATTCCTCTGCGATCCTGGTGTCTGGATACACCGCGCAGAGGAAAAGATTTCCCATTTAGGAAAAATCCTTTATCCGGATCTACATAAAAGGTTCTAAATCCACAGTTTATTTCTATTTCGTCTAGTATCTCCCCTGTCTGCATAAGGCGCACTTTTAATTTATAAAGATAAGGGTCTTTCACCCCTTGCCAGAGATGGACGTCCATTACTTCCATTGTCACGTCCGTCCCAGCCGCCTCTGCCACTGTGTTTCCGGCACTGTCCTGTAATTCCAGCAGTACAGAACAGTCTTCCTTTTCTGCCTTTTCATTTATATACGACTGGACATGCAGAATCCCTTTTTTATCTTTTACATCCGGCGTCGCCTTCACTCCGCAGCCTCCATGATAGTCCAGAGCAAAATGCTTCTCTGATACAATCAAAAATTCCACATCCCTGTAGATGCCTCCATAGAATGTAAAGTCTGCCACTTGCGGATAAATTCTATCGTTTACACCGTTGTCTACTTCCACTCTTAATTGATTGACTTCTTTAAGCTTGTCCGTCACATCAAAGCGAAAGGTAGAATATCCATTCTCGTGGGTTCCGATTACCTCATCGTTTAAGATAATCTTTGCACTGGAATTCACTCCATGAAATTGCAGATATATTCTTTCTTCTTCCGCAGTTTTGGGCCTTTCTATCTGCTTTTCATATATGCAGGTTCCTCTGAAATAGTCGTTCCCGCCGTCCTGTCCGTCGGTGTCATTCCATGTATGCGGCAAGTCTACCAGGCGTTTCTTGCCATTCTGATTGATGAAGTTCCAGTCCTTCATCAGATTTACCGTCCTTCTCATTCTCCTCCTTTCTTCTTCAAACCCTCTGTTTTCCTTTTGGACTTGAAGATGCTGTTTTCAGCCAGCTCCCTCTTACGCGCAGTGTGCATACTGCCCGAAGGATTTTCCTATGATGATTCGGGTGTCAAAAGGTAACTTTTGACACTCTAATCCATATAAAAAAAGAACTTTGTACTTCTATATTACATACTTTACAAAGTTCTTTCTTTTATTACAATTTATTTTACCTAACTGGTCAAAAATGTGACCTATGTGGTTCTCTTTATTCTGGAAGCGGTATCAGAATCGTAAGAGAAAAGCAGCCGTCCTCCTCATGGATATTCACACATCCGCCATATTTCTTTGCCATATGTTCGATACTGCGAAGTCCAAAACCATGATAATGCTTGTCCTTCTTTGTTGTGATCGGAAACGTTCCTTCCTCCCCATAGACCAAATTTTCTTTTATTGGATTTACAACATTGATCACCAGAAATTTCTTTTCTTTGTATATTAAAATATCAATCTGCCGCTTTTCTCTCTCCTGGAATTTCTCCACCGCTTCCACTGCGTTGTCCACCGCATTTCCCAGAATTGCATACAGATCTACTGTCTGGATAAAATCAAGAAGGGTTCCGTCCGCCACACAGGATATTGTAACGCCATGTCGTCTACAGTACAGGCTTTTTTCTGTCAGGATCGTATCTAATACTTCATTGCCTGTCTTTACAATTGCTTCATAAATCTGTATAGACTCCTCCATGTCCTTTAAATACTGCTCCATATCCTCTTGCTTTAACTGCCGGATCGCCCGTATCTGATGCTTCAAATCGTGGCATTTCTGATTGATCAGAGCTATGTTTTCTTTCGAAAGAAGATATTGTTCCTGCTCTTTCTTCCACAGGAAATTCAGCATGTCTAATTCCTGCCTCATTTCACTCTTTTTAAATAGTTCATTCTGCAAATATAATACAACCGCCAGTAAAACCTGCGAAACATGCAGTATAGACCATCTCTCTACGTTCTCCGTAAGCGCTCTATTTTGCTGCGCGAACGCGATACATTCAAATACACAGAATGTAAGGCATGCGGCACTTAGCTGTCTTGGGCCGATTTTCTTGCGTCCCTTCTCCGGCATCCACTTGGCGATGGTAAATGCCGCGATCAGATAGCCTGCCAGAAAAACCATACATTCTATCCATACACTGACTACAAAATTTTCTTTAAAAAAGTATTCTCTTGACACTTCTATCATAAACCAGATTTCATATAAAATCTGCCAGGACATAAACGCCCATATCGCATAATAGATTCCCGCCTTTACAGACAATTTCCTGGCAACACACATAAAATGCACGATGACCAGAAATTCTAACGCTCGCATAAGAAGATTGCCAAAGGATAGCTCTGCCTTTACTATGTAAATCAAAATCCCCGCCAGAAGCAGAAATACTGCCACATCCAGCAAAACCACCCTGCGGAATTTTTCCCTTTTCTCAATCGTGCGTATATAGATACATCCGCTTGTCAGAAGGGCAATTTCACAAATCCAGCTATTTACTGTATCCATCATACGCCCCTCCCACATATTCTGTCAGTGCTTTCAAAAACGGCGTCTTATTCCGCCTGCTGATCTCCAGCTTGCTTCCACCGACAACTACAATGTTGCCTCTCACTTCTGACACATGCATCAGATTCACGATATACCAGTGATTGCACTTTACAAACGGATATGGTGCAAGCCTTTGTTCCACGCTCTGCATTGTCCCCCTTATCCGATAGACCCCTGTATCTGTATGATAATGCAGGATCCTGTTCTGCACTTCCACATAATAAAGCTGCTGGATTTCTATCTTTTTCGCACCATCCGGCAGTGTAAGAAGAATCTCTTTTTGTTCTTTCTTCTTCACCCTCCTTAGCGCCCGCGTCAGCTTCACCGAAAATGTATAATATGTCAGAGGCTTCATAATGAAATCCAAAGCTCCTACCTCATACCCGTGTATTGCGTAGGATGCCATGTTTGTAATAAACATCAGAACAACTTCTGCGTCCGTCTTTCGAATACGTCTTGCCGTCTCCATCCCATTTATTTCCGGCATCTCGATATCCAGCAGAATAATATCATAGATCTGCTTATATTCCTCTAAAATCTCTGCCCCGTCTTTAAATACAGAAATTTTAAACTTTATATTCTTCTCTTCCTGGTATTCTTTTAAGAACTCCTGTAGCTGTTCTGAAAATGTTCTCTCGTCCTCTACAATCGCAATATGATACATGCGGTCTTCCCCACTTTTTCTTCAATACTATTCTACAAGTCTTCAAAGACTGCTGCCTTTGGTAATACTTTATTCTATCATATTTTTTTATGAATTGAAAACCGCATTGGTACAATCATTACGTTTTTTCGTATAAGCGAAAGTGATTCTTTCTGTATGTGAGCATACCCTCTCTCTGCATCTTAGACAGCTCCTTAGACAACGCACTTCTTTCCACCAGAAGATAATCTGCCATCTGCTGCCGGTTAAACGGAATATCAAATTCCCTGCTCCTGTGCTTCACTGCCTCATAAGACAGGTAGGAGAGCAGCCTTTCTCGAATGGTCTTTGGAGTAACATGACTCATCTTGCGTGAGAGATGCAGATTTTTAGAAGCCATAACCTGGATTAGATTCTTCAAAAACTGCTCATAGCACCTGCATGCCGGAAGCTTCCTCTGCAGCAGATTCCCTATATGCAGAAATATGATTTTCGTTTCCTGCGCCGCAACGACCTCTACCATCATTGGTTCTGTTTGGACACAGGCATACGTCTCCGCAAATACCTGCCCGCATACAACATGATCCAACAGCGTCTCATTCCCCCATACGTCCCCTTTGGTAATATTCACACTTCCTGACACCACAATACCTATGCTCTGCACACTGTCACCCATATGATAGATGACTTCCCCTTTCTGGTATGTCTTTTCTTTTACACTTAAATATTGCAGAAGCTCCTCTATGGCATTCTTATCCATCTCCTGGAACAAAACTGTCTTTGAAATATCCTCTATTTTCATAAAATCATGTTCCTTTCGTTGTCAAAACAACATTTTTATGTTAAAAAGTATAGTATACTGTCCTTGTAAAAGCAAATGATACAGTAGAAAGGATAGGAATTTATATGATAAGAAAAATCATTCAGATTGATGAAGAGAAATGTAATGGCTGCGGGCTGTGCGCCAAAGCATGCCATGAAGGAGCTATCGGCATGGTAGATGGAAAAGCAAAGCTTCTTCGTGACGACTACTGCGACGGTCTTGGCGACTGTCTGCCCGCCTGTCCCACAAAAGCAATTACCTTTGTAGAACGTGAGGCTGCGGCTTACGATAAAGAAGCAGTAGAGGCGAATATGAAAAAGAAACACAAGCCGAACTTACAGCCTTCCGCCGCTGGCTGTCCAGGAAGCCGCGCGCGTCTCCTGCGCTCCGCTTCCAAAGAGGCTTTACCGTCAGTCCCAGACACAGAGCGTGCCCCTTCTGCTTTACACACTCCTTCGCAGCTTATGCAGTGGCCTGTCCAGATAAAATTGGCCCCTATTACAGCGCCGTATTTTGAAAATGCCTCTCTGCTGATCGCGGCAGACTGTACGGCATATGCGTATGCTTCGTTTCATCAAGATTTTATAAGCGGACGGATCACACTGATCGGATGCCCAAAGCTGGACGCAGTAGACTATACAGAGAAGCTTACTGAAATTCTCCGTCAGAATTCTATCCGAGATGTCACAGTCATACGCATGGAGGTTCCATGCTGCGGCGGTATCGAGGCTGCCGTTGCAAACGCATTGCAAAACAGCGGCAAGCTTCTTCCCCGACAGACTATCACAATCACAACAGACGGACACATTCTACGCTAAAAGTTGCATATACTATACGGGAATGAATTACGTTGTGCCCTTTAGAGTATATTTTAGAAAGGTGGAAAAATATGGAGAAAGAGTATTTAATTCACGAACGTCCCATGAAAGCCCTGCTTATCTTTTCTCTGCCTATGATGATTGGAAATCTGTTCCAGCAGTTCTACACTATGGCAGATTCTATTGTTGTAGGACGTTTCGTCAGTGAGCGTGCGCTTGCTGCGGTAGGCGCCTCTTACTCTCTTACTACCGTATTTATTTCTATCGCTATCGGAGGCGGAATTGGCGCTTCGGTCATTGTTTCACAGGCATTTGGGGCAAGAGATTACGCGAAAATGCGCCTTACTGTCCATACGGCACTTGTCTCTTTTCTCGCCTTAAGTATTCTGCTCGGTATATTCGGATTCGCCGCAGGAGAATCGATCATGAAATTGTTAAATACACCCGCAGATATTCTGGATCAGGCAGCAGAATATCTGCGGATCTATTTTCTGGGACTTCCCTTTCTTTTCATGTATAATGTTCTCTCTTCTATGTTCAACGCGTTAGGGCGTTCCCGTATTCCCCTGTATCTGCTTATCTTCTCTTCCCTGTTCAATATCCTTCTGGATATTTACTTCGTATATATTCTACATCTCGGCGTTGCCGGAGTCGCATGGGCGACGTTTATTGCACAGGGAATCTCGGCAGGTCTTTCCTTCTTTATTTTCTTAAAAGAACTGCGCGCATATCAGAGTGAAAAAACTTCCTGGTTCTCTGCCTCTGCATTTGTCTCTATGACCCGAATTGCCCTTCCATCTATTCTGCAGCAGTCTACTGTATCTATCGGAATGATGCTCGTCCAGTCTGTCGTAAATAGCTTCGGAGCACAGATGCTTGCCGGATATTCTGCCGCCATGCGCATTGAGAGTCTTTGCGTTGTCCCTATGTCAGCCATCGGCAATGCAATCTCTTCTTATACTGCCCAAAATATCGGCGCCGGAGAATATACTCGCGTAAAAAAGGGTTATCACACTGGGTATCGGATTGTCGCAGTGATCGCCGTCGTGCTCTGTCTGCTTCTGGAGCTTGCAAGCCGGCCACTTATCCTTATGTTTCTCGGAGAAGAAGGGACGCAACTCGCCCTCTCTACCGGAATAAGCTGTACCCGCTTTATGGGATGGTTCTATGCTCTGATCGGGCTGAAAATGATTACAGACGGCGTTCTTCGCGGCGCCTCAGATATGACAATGTTCACTATAGCAAACCTTGTAAATTTAAGCATCCGCGTTCTCTTTGCAGCCAGCATGGCTCCCCGATATGGAATCGCGATGGTCTGGATGGCGGTTCCTCTCGGGTGGCTTGCAAATTATCTGATTTCCTATTTCCGGTATCGGACAGGAAAATGGGAGAAACTACATGTGAACGAGAAATAAAACGTAAATTTCATAAATCAAAAAGGTATTCTATGCTTTTTTCTGTTCCTCCTGATTCCATCTTTCCAGGTAGTCTGCTGCAACTTGGGCATAAGCTGCCGCCCCTACAGGAAGACAAGCTTCATTAAACCGAACCTTTGGATTATGCTGTCCATAACATTTTTCAGGTACATCCACCGCGGCCCCCAGTCCAAAATAACTGGACGGAACCTTCTGCGAAATTGCCGCAAAATCTTCGGAACCCATCACATGGAACAGTTCCTTTATCACCAGCTTGTCCGAAAGCTTACGTATACTTGCCGCACATTGTCTGTTAAGCTCCTTATCACACACTACGTCATCTACCGAACTTAATATAGTAAATGTGTGGCTGACTCTGCACATTTTGTCAATTCCATCTAACATTTCATGTATACGTCCCAATATATATTCTTTTTTCTCTCTGTCAAATGTCCGAAGCGTTCCCTGCATCACTGCATTGTCTGGTATAATATTCGGCGCACTTCCAGCCTGAAAGCTTCCGATTGTAAGGACTACCTCGTCACTTCCTGCACATTCGCGGGCAATCAGCTCTTCAAACGCCAGATATGCCTGTACTCCGGCATGAATCGGATCAATACAATATTCCGGCATGGAGCCATGTCCGCCTTTCCCTTGAAATGTAATTTCAAAAATTGTAGAGGAGGACATTGGATGTTCACCGTATATCAGCACACCGGTGGGAAGCTGCGACGCCACATGCATGGCAAATGCCGCCTGCACAGAGTCAACTACCCCCTGCTTTACAACCTCTATCGCCCCTTTTAACGGTTCTTCTCCACTCTGGAATAAAAGCAGTACCTTCCCTTGCAGGGATGCTTCCTGCTCCTTCAGCATTTTTGCAGCCCCCAGCAGAATCGCCGCATGCATATCGTGCCCACAGGCATGCATATTTCCATTTACAGACGCAAACTCCTCACCACTTTCCTCACGAATCGGCAGTCCGTCCATATCGCTTCTAAGCAGAACCGTTGCACCATTGCCTCCAATCTCTCCTAAAATTCCCGCACCTTTATCCAATATTCGATATGCAATTCCCATTTTGTCAAGCTCTTTCGCAATATAAGCGCTGGTATTACTTAGCGAAAGCCCCAGCTCTGGCATCTGATGAAGCGTCCGCCTCCAATTTTTCAATTCTTCTTCCATTTTGGCTGCCCGATTCATATAATCACTACACATAAATATTCCTTCCTTCTTCATTATTTCCTTCCTATTATAACACCAACTGCAGCTTATTGCGTCAGAATAATATTCGGATAAATGTGTTCCATCCTTGCATCTGGGAAATGTTCATCCAAAAATACACTGACTGCCGTTTCCGCTTCCTTTCCCGCCTGACGCTCTGTGTATCGGTTCAGCGCCAGAGCCGATACAACCACATTTACAGACATAAATACAAGCATACAGATACACAGAATCTTCCCCAGCTTTACAGGAAGTTTTTCTATCCACTGCGATAGCTTGGGATAGATGCCCTTCATCCACACAACTGCTGCAATTCCCCAGAAAAAGCAGTACAGCAGATTGATTCTTCCTCCCAGGTTAAACGGTATTTTACTGTAATCCCAGAACACAGTGCCAAACGCCAGCTCTGTAAAGACACTACATATATATTCATATGCGCCTCCTAAAAATGTACCACATAAGAATATATACCGGTCACTTTTCTCTCTGTACCTGTAGAGAATCCAGGTCAGCACTGCACATGCAATTCCCCATACAAGGCTAAACGGCCCGTACACGACACTGCTTCTGCTCATCAGCCTCCCTGTCGTAAGCAGGCAGAAAACGGTCTCCACAATATCTCCTAGAAACGCTCCGATAAAAAATAAAGAGGCCAGCTTATAGAATCCGCACCCTTCCGCAAATACTCTAGGTACACACTTTTCCTGCTCGATGCTTTTTTCCTGTCCGATATTAGGAAATGCCTTTACCATACGTTTCTGAATCTGACGGGTCAAAGCATTTTCCAATATTCTGGATGTTTTTCTGAGCTCTTTTGTAATCTGTTCGATTCGCCCGCCTTTTTTCTTCAGCCCAAGAACTGCAAGTGCGGAACCAATATAATCCACTATGAGAAACCCTGACAATACCCACAGCACAATTTCTCCTATCCACTGGGGAAGCCACAGAATCCCTTCACAAAACAGTGGATTAAAAAAGCAGATCATGGCAACGGAACAAAGGCCCCACAATACTGAATTTTTCAGACAAATATATCCATCTAGCTGAAACCGTTCTTTCGAATAGTCCCACCATTTTCTCTGAAAAAGCTTTTCCATCAGGCGGCCGGTCAGATATTCAATAAATGTAGTAATAATCATGCCTCCCAGAAACAAAAAAGCAATCCGATGCTTAAGCTCTGGAAGAAAAACCGCCACTGCCACCGCACCAGCCCCATAGATAGGACAAAGCGGTCCATTTACAAACCCGCGGTTGACAAAGGTATGTCTTTTGTAGGCGGCAACCCCTGCCTCTGCCACCCAACCAATAAACGAATAGATATAGTACAGCCAGACTAACTCATAAAATGTATACTGCATTTTTCATTTCCTTTCTGTCATATGAGGGTATCTTATCACACTTATGCAGAAAAAGGAAATTTTTTGTCGAAAGGCAGGTATCAGCTAATGCACATACTCTGTCATAACTGTTTCTCTGCTTCGTTTACACAGCGAAGGGCATTTAAGCTCCTGGGGTATCCGATATACGGCAAACACTGAGAAATAATTTGGATCAAGAATACTTTATCATTTCCTATCTTCATATTTCCTAACGCGTGAGAGATAAGCTGCAGTTCACAGCCTCCCTGTGCCGCGATAAAGCAAAATGTAATCATTTCCCGTTCTTTTATATCCAATCCACTGCGTGTATAATAATCTCCAAAACAGTTTTCCGAAAGCCATCGGTTGATATGCCGACTTTCATCTGGGCCGGACTCTGCAAAGCCTTTCATCCCTTCTCCGAAAATTTCTACCTGCTTTTCCTCTCCTTTTTCTTTTCGCTCCCTTCTTTCTACTGTCGTCTGTCCTTTGGTCGGAAGCGGGATCTCTTGTTGCCTGAATACCCAATTTACTACTGTCAGAAACGGACGTACTCTGCCTATTCCGAGATATGCCACCGCCTGGTAGGTAATTTCCTTTACTTCCTCAGGCGCCACTCCCATATGAAGCGCTCCCGGAAGAATCTCTGCAAACTCTTCCACGCCCTGACATCCTATTAACGCTGCAAGGACTGCCATCATACGGGTACGGTCTTTCAGTCCATCACTGTTTACCACATCATCCAGGGAAAAGTTATAAAACAATTCCGCAAATTCTGGATCTGTCTCTTTTAATTCCGGCTCCTTCTTTGGATATAATTTTTTGTAATACAGCTCTGCTTTTTCTGTCATTTCCTTTCCCTCCGATTAAAAAATTTTCCGGCCGCATGGGATGGTCCATCCAGCCGGATGTTCTCTTACTTACTATTTCAACGTTCCATATATCTCATCATTTACAGGCTCCAACCATTCATTTGATGCCCCTTCTGCCGGAACTTCCACTGCAATATGGGAAAACCAGGAGTCCGGCGCGGCTCCATGCCAATGTTTTACCCCCGGTGGAATATTTACCACATCACCAGGATGAAGCTGCCTTGCCTCTTTTCCCCATTCCTGGTAATATCCTCTCCCGCCGGTCACAAGCAACACCTGGCCGCCTTTATGATGTATGTGCCAATGATTGCGGCACCCTGGTTCAAATGTCACATTTCCAATACCGATTCTATCTGTCGTGAGCATTTTTAGATAACTCTGTCCGGTAAAATATTCTGCAAATGCAGTATTAGGCTCCCCTGTTTCGAAAACCGCGCCTTCACCTAAGTCATGTTGCATTTTTTCTGTATCCATCTGTTACTCCTTTCGTTATTGATTTTTGCAGTCCCCTCTGCCTATATAGACATACTGTCCGCCCATTTTTTCAAGCTCTCCCTGTCCTGCCTTCCATTTAACAGCTTTCCATTTTTTATGTCTGCTTCCGGACATACCTTTTTTAATGTCTTTGCTATATCTCCCAGCCCACTGCCTCCTGACGTCGCAAATAGAATAATCCTTTTGCCTGTGAAATCGTAACTTTCCAAAAATGTTTTTATGATCGTGGGTGCCGTATACCACCAGATAGGAAACCCCAAGAAAATTGCATCATACTTTTCTATATGAGCAGT
>ERZ857801.2988-NODE-2988-length-12888-cov-2.898075_pt1 | contig 12888 bp, 12 predicted proteins | sample MGYA00519762_ERZ857801 | MGnify/ENA primary metagenome ERZ857801 (study PRJEB31778, sample SAMEA3449368) | human gut metagenome | biome: human gut; feature: human-associated habitat; material: faeces | place: United Kingdom | collected 2010/2012 ...
TGGTTTTGGATTTCTGAGAAGAGCTTGAACGATCCAAATACAAGATACGAAGGAGTCGTGTGGCAGATGAAACAGCTGCGGCAAAAAAGAGCAGTTGCAACGGCAAAAAAGGGAGAAAGGATGTGATGCAGACCGACGAACAAGGAGGATATGATGAAAAAATTTACAGAAGCTTCCCCATCAGAGCTAAAAACAATGCTCCGAGAACTACAGGGACGGTATGATGCATTCTGTGCACAAAACTTAAAGCTTAACATGGCACGCGGAAAGCCTGCTCCTTCGCAGCTTGACTTAAGCGCTCCGCTTATGGACAAAATGAACACTTATACTTTAGAAGATGGAACTGACGCCCGCAATTACGGTATCCTGGAAGGAATTCCAGAATGTCGTAGGTTGTTTGGAGAAACACTCGGCATTGCTCCAGAACAAATCATTATCGGTGGAAATTCCAGTTTGAATGTAATGTTCGATACCTTATCTTTCCTCTGTCTGTTCGGAACCCATGGCTCTATGCCCTGGCACTACCATAAGTACAGCGGACATCCGGTAAAGTTTCTCTGTCCGGTGCCTGGTTATGACCGCCACTTTAAAATCTGCGAAGAGTTGGGAATAGAGATGATTCCGGTTCCTTTGCTGGACGATGGCCCTGATATGGAAATGGTGAAAAAGCTTGCCGGAGAAGATCCTTATATAAAAGGAATCTGGTGTGTTCCTCTTCACTCAAATCCGCAGGGTGTGTGCTACTCTGATCCTGTAGTAGAACAGCTTGCCTCTATGGAAACCGCCGCAGAGGACTTCCGTATTTTCTGGGACAATGCCTATGGAATACACCACATCTATGAGGAAGTACCTCTTAAAAATATTCTGGATGCATGTAGTCGTTTTCATAATCCGGATCGCGCTTATTATTTCTTCTCAACCTCGAAAATCAGTTTTCCAGGTGCCGGCATTGCCTTGACTGCTTCTAGTCCGGATAATATAAATGAATTAAAAAAGCATATGTCTGCTCAGACTATCGGACACGATAAATTAAATCAATTAAGACATGTACAGTTTTTTAAATCAAAGGAAAACTTAAAGCATCACATGGAGCTTCTGGCTAAACAATTGCGTCCCAAATTTGACGCTGTACTAGACAAACTTGAAAGCAATCTGGAGGGCAGCGGTCTTGCCAAATGGAGCCATCCAAAAGGCGGTTATTTCGTCTCTCTGGATACCATGCCAGGCTGTGCAAAACGTACTGTAGAGCTTGCCAGACATGCAGGCGTCATTATGACAGAGGCCGGCGCCACCTATCCCTACGGCAAGGATCCTCTGGACAGCAATATCCGAATAGCCCCAACGTATCCGACACTCGGAGAATTAGAACAGGCAATGGATATTTTCACAGTATGTATACAAATTGCAGGAATTGAAAAATTGTTAAATAGTAAAGGAGAATGAATCATGGCAAACACATATAATCCTTATGATAACGTATTAAAAACCGTAAAAGACGCGGCAGATATTCTCGGATATTCTGAAAGTGATATTGAAGCGATCAAGTATCCTGAACGAGAACTGAAGGTGGCAATCCCCGTGTGCATGGACGACGGAACCACGCATGTTTTTGAAGGCTACCGTATCCAGCACTCTACCTCTAGAGGGCCGGCTAAGGGAGGAATCCGTTTCCATCCGGCAGTCAACGAAAACGAAGTGAAAGCACTCGCTGCATGGATGACCTTCAAGTGTGCGGTTGTCAACATCCCTTACGGCGGTGGAAAGGGCGGCGTCATCTGTGATCCAAATAAGCTCTCAGAGCGCGAGCTTCGCGCCATTACACGCCGCTTTACGGCTGCAATCGCTCCTCTGATCGGGCCGGAGCAGGATATTCCTGCGCCGGATGTAGGAAGTAACGCCACCGTCATGGGCTGGATGATGGACACATATAGCATGCTCAAAGGACATTGTGTACATGGTGTTGTAACCGGTAAGCCCATCGAATTAGGCGGCGCTCTTGGAAGAAATGAAGCTACCGGACGGGGAGTTATGTTCACTACGAAAAACATTCTCAACAAGTTAAATGTCCCCATACAGGGTACAACCGTTGCCGTCCAGGGTATGGGAAATGTAGGAAGTATCACAGCAAAGCTGCTGAATGAGGAAGGAATGAAGGTTGTCGCTGTCAGTGATGTATCCGGCGGCATTTATAAGGCAGACGGATTAAATATCCCTGCAATTATTGATTACCTCTCAAAAGACCGCAAAAATCTTCTCACCGGATATGAAGAAGATGGAATGGCACGTATTACGAATGAAGAATTGCTGGAGCTGGATGTCAAAGTCCTGATTCCTGCTGCTTTAGAAAACCAGATCAATGCCTCCAACGCAGATCGTATCAAAGCGGATATTATTGTAGAAGCTGCCAATGGGCCAATTGCCTCCGAAGCAGACGCTATGCTGAATCAAAAAGGAATCACTGTAGTTCCTGATATTCTCTCCAATGCAGGCGGTGTTGTTGTTTCTTACTTTGAGTGGGTACAAAACATCCAGTCTGTAAGCTGGACTGAAAAGGAAGTCAACGAAAAGCTGAAAAATATTATGGATCCGGCTTTTGAGGCTGTATGGAATATTGCGCAGAAGGAACATACTACGTTAAGAACCGGCGCTTATTTAATCGCGGTCAAACGAGTAGTAGAAGCGAAGAAAGCAAGAGCTATCTGGCCATAATTCCCTAAGCGTGAGGCTGCCTCGGCAGTCTCACGTTCATATTTTGTTCATTTTTCTTTTAAAAAACATTCATTTTCTTATCATTGTTTCTTCATCTCTCTTGCCTATACTGAATATATCAGATAGAAAACATAATAAACATTGACGTTATCAAGTATGAATCATACTATTTTGAATAAACTTTTTCATAATACATGCCAGGGGCCGACAAACGGCTACCTGGCATCCTCCCTTTTTACAGTTCTTTTTTTCTGTGCCGTCTTTTCTTTCTATAACACAGCCTCCCGACTGATGCCAGAAGAACCCCTGCAAAAAGTATTGCGGGAATCCAGACTATCTCATCTTTTCTTTCCCTTTCCTCCGTTCCACGCCCTTTATTTGAAAATACTTTTTCTATATGCTCTGCCGCAGACATCTGTTCCACAATGGAAAATTGAATTTCTGCCCTGCTTTTGTTTCCCGCTAAATCCTCTGCCTCCGCTGTCACATAATACGCCCCCGGCTCACAAAATTCATACCGGACAATCCGACTGTCTGCACTGATATTCTGCTTCTCGCCATTTATTTCAAGCCTGTGCAGACGTCCGCCCTCTTCCTCTACCCAGATACTAAAGTCTGCTTCTCCCTCATAATTTGCTCCGTCTTCCACGCCTCTCCAACAAATCTCCGGCGCAGTATGGTCGATTGTAAATACCGCATAAGCGTCCGCCTCATTTCCTGCTTCATCCTCCGCGGTCACCTGTAAAATCCTTACTCCTTCATCTATCACTCGTTTTCCCGCAAAATAAGGCACCCCGTCCAGATAAATCTGATATGTATATCCGATAAAATCTTGTATCATTTCTTCTGCACCATAATTCCATTCAAAGTAAGGAATATAGACTCCTTCCATGTGACTGACATAACGTATTATAGGGCTTGTCTTATCTATGATAAATGTATATTCCGCCGTACTTATATGCCTTGCTTTATCTGAAGCAGTAACAACACAGTCATATTTACCTTCTTCTTCAAATACAAGCCTTGCCTTTCTTTCCCCTTCTGTCTCTTCCCATATAATATTACGCTTATCTGTCTCTTCCAGGCGGTCTCCTGCAGGACTTGTCCGCCAGACTTCTATATTGCAGTTTTCCAGTATGTTCTCATCTCCCACCGTAAATACTGCCGTCTTAGTCTCGGCAGTAATCATAGACTGATAGATACCTTCTGCCTCTATGACTGGTATCTGTCCATCTATATATAGCTCCTGGCTTTGCACTGTCTTATTTCCTGCATAATCCTCTGCCTCTATAGCTATCTGAACAGGTTCTCCGGACACAGAATTCTCTTCTATTCGCAGAAAAATATTATCCTGTGTCACCTGCTCCCGTTCGTACTCTTTTACCGTAACTATTCTGTCATTTACATAACAGCATACCCTCTTTAGTCCGGAATATCCTTCATACGCTGGTTCCTGTATTTGCACAGCCACCTCTGCTGCCTCTGCATACCAGCCGTTTTGTGTGTCCGCAGTAGTAATCCAAAGCAGCGGAGCCTCGTTTTCGCATAAAACTTCTGCCGATCTGCTGCCCTCAGATCGATTGCCTGCCCTGTCCACTGCATACGCATCCACAGCGCCATAAAATGGCGGAGAAATAGTCACGCTTCCCTCGCCGCCCTGTATCCTTCCAATCTCCATTTCGTTATGCAAAACGACAATCTCACTGATTCCAGACACTGCGTCCTCGCTTTTCACCTCTATTTCGAATTCTGTATTTACACAGATTGTCCCGTCATCTGTAAAGGGATAAGAAAAAACAGGAGGTGCCGGCATGGTCTCGTCTATTTTCACTGTAATCTCTTCCCTGTACAGTTCTTCTTTCGTCTCTGTCTCTGTCATCCAAACGGATATAAGATTTTCTCCCTCCTCCAAAAATTCCTTCGGAACAACGAACATCTCCTCTTTTTCCGTTTCCTCCACACTTCCCTCTTCCTCCGTTTTTTCTATCTTTAACTGTCCCTCTATTGTTTTTCCTGATGCGGACTTTAATTCATACCAGACAATCGCCTGCCTTTCCGTATGGATAATCTGTATCTGCGGCTTTGTCTGAAACCAACCGTTTTCTCCATCCGGCTCGGGACATAGTATCTGTGGATTTTCATAGCTCTTTTCTTCTCCGGTCGTTTCTTCCTTCTTTTCTTCCCCGCCCTTTTGGTTTTCATCATAGGAAAGTCCTGTACAGAGCAAAAAGGTAATAAGCATGCCCAGAATCACTATGCCAATAAATCCCTTTTTTCTATTCTTCATTCTTTTCTCCCCTTTCATTTTCCTCCTGCTTTTTATATTCTTCCATTAATTCTTCGACAGCTTCCGACTCTCCCAGTCTTTCTATCAGCTCCTCCCCTGTCAGCACTGCCCTTGTATATTGCCCCTGCCCTGCCTCCAGCTTCATCTTTTTTATCCCCGCCAGCTCTATCCGTTCTGCCTGTTCCTCGATTTCACACAGTCTCCCGTACGCATCTGCCGCCTCCTGCCCCATTTCCTCTCTTTCATATGCGGCGGCAAGACATCTTAAAATCTCTGCCTCTAATTCCTTTCCACGTGTAATCACCTCTTGATTGCCTGCGGCAGTATTTAGTAAGAGTTCTTCCTGCAGCGATTCTATCATAAAATCCGTTCCCTCTTCCGATTCCTCTCCCAGTCCCGAAATGCCTGCTTCTGCTGTTCCCTCTTGCCAGTCCTTTTCCTTCGCCTTTTCCGCTTTAGAAACTTCTTTTTCTGAACGCTTCACACTCTCTCCTTCCGTATTCCCTGCAGATGTCTGTCCTGTGTCCTGCTTGCCTGCTACAGCGATTCCAATTCCGGCTGTCACTACAAATACAATGATACTTCCATATAAAACCCCTTTTCTTTTTCCTCTGCTCCTTCTCTCCTTTAACTCCGGCAGCGCCTTTTGTACCTGAAAAAAATCCTCAAAGCTTCTGCCGGATTCCCCCAGACATTTTTGGATTACTTTCTCCAGCAAATGCTCCTCCCGCCTAGTAAGCGCGGGATATACCTGTGCATATGAAAGAATGAACTGCATCGTTCTCCCTGTACAGAATAAATCTGCCTGTGCTGCCTGGTTTATCTTGCGTTCAAACACAGGTTTTACAAAATGTTCGTTTACCGCCCGTTTCTGCATGTATTTCAACACTGCTTCATTTTCAGGCGATTCTAAATCCAACAGCAACAAGTTTTCTTTCGCAACTAATATACTGTATGGATTCAAATACCGATAGCAGCGTCCCTTTTTACATCTCTGATACTGTTCCATCAAATGGCACAGTTGTCTAAACCATTTAAAAAGACAATCCTTTTCCACCCGAGGATATTCTTTTAAATAGTAAATCAGTAAGATTCCCTGTACGCAATCCAAGCTCTGCCTGCACTGTGTACCATACTCAATAAACCGGAATACTTCATATGCTTGTTCTTTATTCAATTTCTTTTCCCGCTGTGAATCTGCAATCCACACATGACTTGTTTTCTTAATCCTTGAATCTCATCAGATTTGATGTTGAAAGTAAAAATGAAATAGAAATAATAGAAAGTACTTGTATCATACTTTATGAAAAGTAAAAATGCAAGTACTTTTTGAGAATACTATAGTTTTAATTTTAAGTCGATAATCCTTTTCACTGACTCGTCCAGACGCTGCTCTGTAATTTCTCCGTTTTTCACTGCATCTAAAATTCCCTGATATGCACTATAAAAATCTGAAGGCATCAGAATCATATCTATTCCCGCCTGCACTGCCTGTACTGCCGCACGATCCGCAGAATAGTTTTGTGCAATCGCTCCCATATTCATCGCATCTGTAATAACAATTCCCGTATACCCAAGCTCTCCCCTTAGAATATCTGTGACAACCGTTTTGGAAAGTGTTGCAGGAGTGTCGCTTTCTGCTATCTGCGGTAAAGTAATATGCCCCACCATTACAAATTCGCTGCCCGCTTCTATTCCTGCCTGAAAAGGAAGAAATTCACAGCTTCTCAGTTCTTCAAGACTCCGATCCGAATAGGCAAAATTATCGTGGGAATCCTCAGAAGTACCTCCATGCCCCGGGAAATGCTTCAGTGACGTACAAATCCCTGCACTGTGAAACCCGTCTACTGCCTCTGACTCCATACTGGACACCAGCTGCGCATCAGAGCCAAACGCGCGGTATCTGACCACTTCATTTGCCGGATTACTCCACACGTCTGCATCCGGTGCAAAATCCACATTGAACCCATATTCCGCCAGGTATCCTCCTATGTATGCCCCTGTCTCATATGCTTTTGCTGTATCTCCTGCAAAACCAATATCACACATGTTCCCCACATTTTCTACCGGAAATGCTCCGCTTCCTGCAATACGCGCCACAGTCCCGCCTTCTTCATCTACTGCAAGAAAGGGCTTCAGCCCTGTTACATTGACGCTTAGTTCTTCTACAGCGCCATTAAGCTGTACGATCTGATCTGGAGATACAATATTTCCCTGCATCATAATAAATCCACCCACCGGATATGCCTCATAGGCGCTATGAAATGTCTCTCCGGCCTGCGTCACAGCTTCCTCTCCGGTCAGAGTCTCCGGCGTCACAACGAACAACTGCGCCACCTTCTGTTCTAACGTCATCTCGGAAAGAATTTTCTCTGCCTCTGTCAAAGGCTTTTCTGTATTCTGTGTTTCATCCGTCTGCTTTCTCTTGACCTTCTCTGTGTTTTCCCCTTTCCCCTTATGGCTTTCTTGCGGTACGGTGGTTCTTTTCTCTGCTATTTCCTTAATGCATATTCCAATAATCGCTATACATATTAAGCACGCCAGGACTGCCAAAAAGAAAAATATCCGGTTCTTTATTTTTCCTTTCATCTTCTCCTTATCAGTCCTCATATTCGCAGATATATCCTATTTTCCCGGAAAATTCAGGAGCTACAGATAAAATATCATTCGGTACATCATTAAAAACCCATTTTCCAGTGTTCTGATAATAGAAAATATCCAGACAGTCTTCTTCTGTACTTCCATCCCTGAAGCTAGGCTCGTTTTCCATCCATTCATCCACACACCAGTAAGAATCCGAATTTATCTTATCTCCATAGAGTTCATTTTTCTCGTTTACCCAATAATACTCCTCAGAGCCGGCATCTCTTCTTCCGCCAATACGGAACTGAATATCCTGCATTCCTTTTTTATTGATTTCACTTAGAATATAATCATATTCCTCCTGGCTGTTTATCCTTACCAGATACCCTCCTTCATTTAAACAGTACTGGTATGCCTCACTCCAAGTACAGTCAGAAACAATAAATTCATATCTGTGAATTCCGCCTTCCGTAGAGTCATAAACTTTTTTCTGTTCTTCTATATCCTTTTTGTCCTCATTTTCCTCTTTTAGTTCCTTATCATCGTTGTCCTTTTGTATTTCTTCCTTTTCACCGGAGTCTTCGGACACTTTCTTCTCATCCAGCCCGCCTTTGTATTCTTCGATTCTGGCATTCAACTCCTTCTTCGATTCTTTTACATGGTAATCTCCCATTACGATCCACACGCAAATGCCGGCCAAAATTCCAAGCATAAGAACGAGACAAACAATGACTGCAGGAAGCCTTGATTTCTTTTTTCCAAGAGGCGCACCACACTTTTCACAGAAAACGGCGCCTTCCTCAACAGGACTGTTACATTTTGGACATCGCATTTTTACTCCTCCCTAGACGATCGGTGTTCCACATCCTGTGCAAAACTTCTGGCCTTCTTTCAACTCTTTACCGCAATTTGGGCATACTAACTGCTGCACCTCTGATTGAACTGGCTCACTTGCTGCTTCCGCCTGCACAGGCTCTGTCTCCACTTTTGTCCCGCAGTTTACACAGAACAGCTGATCCTCCTCCAGCGGAGCACCACATGATTTGCACACTTTTCCTGTAGGCATCTGTGCCGATGTCTCCACAGCTTTCTCTGGGATTTCTATTTTTGTACCGCAGACATTACAAAATTTTGAGTTTTCAGAAATCTCTGCATTACAGTTCGGGCAAAATATGGTTCCTTTTATTTTTCTCAACTGTTCGCGCAGTTCTTCTGCCTGATTTTCTAACTCATTTATTTTTATAATCCACTCTGCTGCCTCCGGCACAGCTTCCTGCTCCTGCTTTGTGCAGAGTTCATAATAGAGCTTGCCGAGCTGTTCGAACACTTCTTTTTTCTGATTCTCCAGTCCCCGCAGATTCGATGAAATCTTTACAGAATCTGTCGCCTCCTTTGTTTTTTGGATTGCTCCCTGTCCAAGCATAGTTATTTTTTTATCTAAATCATTTAAAAATGCCATTGTATTACCTCCCTTATATGATATAGACTTGTATCTTTTATCCTACTTTTGTTCCGCAGCTTCCGCAAAAAACAGCGCCTGGCTCTAACTTTGCTTTACAGTTCGGACATATTGCTCTGTTGTCTGCCTGCTGATTTTTCAGTCTTGTAATTCTATCAAACAGCGGAAGAAGCTGTGGAAGCGGATCCTCGAAACCGCCCTCATAATACTGCTTTCCCAGCTCCAAATACACTTGATTCAGCTCTTCCTCCACTTCCTCTTTTAAATGAAAAATTTCTGTTTTTTCTTCATCTGCCATCATTTTCAGCTCTCCTTATATAGATTTTAAATACATCACACTAGAGCCTGCCAGCTTTTCCTCCGGCAGGCTCCTCTCTTTCTATCCCAACTTATATTTTACATAGAAGTCGGATCCAAATACCATTTTCCGTCAATTTTAACCACCTGCAGAACCATTCCATCCGTGTATGTTTCATCCGTAATAGCTTCCATTCCGATAATCATCAGCACATCTACGGATTTTCCTTCTTCCACCGTCTCGTACACACCCGCCGAATCAAACTCATCCTGTATTACCGCAATGTCATCCTCTGTCAGCTCATTGGCACTCCTCACCTCGTAGTCAACCTGGTACCCGCCTACTTTGATGTCTGTACCCATAGAGTCCATAAACATTTCTTCAAGATAATCCGCTAACTCTGTCTCATTATATCCACTCTCTTCTGACAGCACCTCTATCGTTCCGTCAGAAAAAGCTGACAGCATGATTTCTCCGTCCTGTTCTTCAATCCCCTGCATCAGTTTTGCTATAGGCTCTTCAAAGCTGCTTTCTTCTCTCTTTTCCTCTTTCTGTTCTTCCTCTTCTTTCGCATCCTCGTCTTCATCCTTTTTATCAGAACGATCAGACGAAGCTTCCGACTTTTTCGAATCACCAGAAGAACTTCCAGAATCATTCGAGCAGCCTTTTACGGCAAATACAACTCCGACTATCACTGCAATCAGTACAACAATAGCTATAATAATAAAAATCAGTGGTTTCTTTGATTTTTTCGGAGGTTTCCCTCCAGCCGGCTGATAATACTGCTGTCCGTTTGGCTGCTGATACTGCCCTGCTGGCTGTGCACCGCCTACATTCTGCGCATTACCCGGCACTTCTACTGGTGTTCCACAGTTCGGGCAGAACTTTGTACCATCATTTACTTGTGTTCCACAATTTCTGCAAAACATACCTTTTCCCTCCTCTTTTTCAAAGCTTCTTTAGTTCAGGCTGATCGGATTGATATACCACTTTCCATCTACCTTAATTACTTCGATAGTAGCATCATTATCGTCCTCTTCATCCCCGTCAACATAGATCGTCATTGTAACGTCCAGTTCTCTTGCTGCGCTGATGTCTTCCCTGACATCCCAGTAATCCTTCAACTCATCTTCAATGTCTTTAATGTCGTCCTTATCTAATTTCTTGCTGTCTTCAATCTCATACTTGAATTCCACATCCTCATCTTCCCAGTCTTCTCCGGAGAACATATATTCAAATTGCTCTTCCATCATATCTTCCAGGTCTTTCTTATCAAGTCCTGACTGGTCTTCCATCGCCTCAATCGTATTCTCGGAAAATGCGGACAGAATCATCTCTCCGTCCTGTTCTTCCACACCCTTCATCAGAGTCTTAATCGGCTTTTCATATCCCTTTCCAAATACAGTCTTTCCAAGCACTACCGCCAGAACAATTACTACGACCACAACAATCGCAATCAATCCAATTGCCAGATACGGCGGTTTTTTCTGCGGCTGTACCGGAGATGCTCCTCCCTGATACCCTCCGCTATTTCCCCCAGCATTGCCGTTTACCGCCGGAGTACCGCACTTAGGGCAAAACTTTGCCCCCTCATTCAACTGCGCTCCACAATTCTTACAAAACATACCTTTTTCCTCCTCTTTTATCTTTTAGTACTCGAAGCTTCCCCAATTGATATACCATTTGCCGTCTACTTTAATGACTTCCATTGTTATGTCTGTCTCATCTTCCTCATCGCCATCAACATAGATTGTAAATACAACATCCAGTTCTCTTGCCGCACTGATGTCCTCTCGGATATCCATAAACTCTTTCAAGTCCTTTTTAATATCTTTGATATCCTCTTTATCCAATTTTTTATTGTCCTCTATTTTATATTTTATCTTGATGTCTTCTCCATCGAGGTCTTCTTCTGTTATCATATACAGAGAATTTTTTTCCATCTGCTTCTCCAGTTTTCTGCCCTTTACGCCGAAGTTATCCTCCATTTTTTTGATTGTATTTTCACTGTAGGCAGACAGAATCTTTTCTCCATCCTCTTGTTCTATTCCCTTGACAAATGCCTTCACAGGCTTTACATATCCTCTCCCAAATACAAATTTTCCAACTACTGCTAGAACAATAACGCCCAGCACAATTACACCGATTGCTAGGTATGGCAGCCTTTTTTGAGTCTGCGAATAGCTTGTTCTTCCCTCTGTATATTTCTCGTTTTTTCCGCCAACTGCTCCCGAAGCATTTATAGATACCGGTGTCCCACATTTGGAGCAAAATTTTGCCCCCTCTTTCAGCGGGGCGCCGCAATTTTTACAAAACATGTTTCCCTCCTTATATCAAGACAAATACATTCTCATTATTTTTCAGATATATTCTCGTTCCTCTGGGAACATAATACTGCCGACCTTTTCCGAGAGGCTGCCCGCTTTCCAAAAACATTGTTTTTACTTCAAACGGCTCTATACAGTACTGTGCGCGCTCCTGCTCAAACCGAACGGACGCAAGCGCCTGCGGACTCTCATACGGACTTAACACTGCACATCCATCTGCCCAGAGAAAATAGATCTCCGCGGTCTCTTTCATCGGGTATCTCTTTCCCTTAAGCTGTCCGGATTCTGCACACAATTCCCCGCCGCGTTCTTCTCTTGGCTGAACAAAGGGCTCTTCCTGCTCCTTCAAAAAAGCTGCCCTCTCCCTTTCCTGTTCTTCCTCGAAAAGACGCTCCTGCAACACTTGCTCCGCCTGTCCGGGCACTGCCATTTTCTCTGTCTCATATCCTGCTGTCTCATATTCTGCATATGGCATTTCTATTGTCTTGTCTTCCAACCTGCCGTTCTCTTCTGCAGCCCTGTCTACCTCTGGTTTCTTCTGCTTCCACAGCAAAAGTCCTGTCAGAGATAAAAGAAATAGAACAAGATAGCATACGGCCAAAATCAAAAGTGCCGGAATCTGTAAAGAAAGCGTATTTCCTTTATCCAGATCCAAAACGATCTCTTCTGCCTTTTTAAGCCGACCATACAACAGAAAAAGAAGCGTCGCAAATACCGCACAATCTACAAGGCTTGCTGTCATTCCAATAATATATGGTGCTCTCTTTTCCAAAACCGCAATTAAAAACGCTCCCAGAAGTATGAGAAACACCCCCACAGCTATCCACCATGTATACGGCTCCAGACAGGTTCTTGCAGCAGTATATATAAGTTCTTGTTCTTCCGTTCCTTTATAAAATCCCAGCCCTGCCTTTAGTGTTCCCAGCAGAGAAAATTCGGCCGTTCCGATTTTAGCATATGTAAGAAACCATGCCCCTACTGTGCCTGCTGTTAAAACTGCTATGATGTACTTCAACTTCTCCTTCATTCCTTCACCCCCTGCCTCTAGATACTATATATACGAATTTATATATATGTACAGCATTGTAAATATTATAATAGATTCCTTCCAATTTTTCCATGATTTCCAGTGTTTTCTTTTTATACATTTTTTAATATGTAGCAGTTCATCTCATACAGATGTACGCTCGCAAAAACATGCAAGCATGTTTTATGCTTCCCGCAC
>ERZ857801.2993-NODE-2993-length-12874-cov-14.502613_pt1 | contig 12874 bp, 7 predicted proteins | sample MGYA00519762_ERZ857801 | MGnify/ENA primary metagenome ERZ857801 (study PRJEB31778, sample SAMEA3449368) | human gut metagenome | biome: human gut; feature: human-associated habitat; material: faeces | place: United Kingdom | collected 2010/2012 ...
GCCAGGCTCATGCTTCGCCTGCGGCTCGCATTCACCAACCGGACATATTATACCACAGAACGGGAGAAACCCCAAGATGGAAGCTGCTAAAAAAATCTTTACCCGCGCGCATATCATCTGGTTCCTGCTGCTCAACTTCGGCCTTGTGCTGCTGGCGGCAGGCATCCATTTTTTCAAATCACCCAATAATTTTGCAATGGGCGGTACGTCCGGCATCTCCATCATCGCGGCCACGCTGCTGCCGCATATGGATGTGGGCACGTTCATGTTTATCATCAACGGCGTGCTCATCGTGCTGGGGCTGGTGTTTCTGGGGCGCGCGGTCATCGGGGCCACGCTTTACTCTTCGGTGGCGCTCTCGTTCTATGTCTGGGTGCTGGAGCGCGCCGTGCCCATGGCCCGCCCGTTTACGGACGACACGTTCCTGGAGCTGTGCTACGCCGTTATCCTGCCTGCGGCGGGCAGCGCTATTATTTTTAACATCGGCGCCTCCAGCGGCGGCACCGACATCATTGCCATGATCCTTTCCAAATACACGAGTCTGGAGATCGGCAAGGCGCTGCTCGTTTCGGATTTCTGCATCGCGCTGTTTGCCGGCGGGCTGTACGGCGTGCGCACAGGCCTGTACTGCGTGCTGGGCCTGCTGGCCAAGGCCTTTGTAGTGGACGGCGTCATCGAAGGCATCAACGTGCGCAAAAAGGTCACCATCGTGTCCCGCCAGCCGGACAAGATCAATGAGTTCATCATGGGCACGCTGCACCGCGGCGCTACCGTATATACGGCCCACGGCGCCTTTTCGGGCCGGGACGAGCAGGTCATCACCACGGTGCTGAACCGGCGCGAAGCTGTCTCCCTGCGCAATTACATCCGCCGGACGGATCCCGGCGCTTTCATCACCATCGTCAATTCCAGCGAGACCATCGGCAAGGGCTTCCGCGCCATCTGAACGGCGCGCCTGCCTGCTTGTCCTTTCACATAAAAAACCGCTCCGGCGCTTTGTTGCATACCGGGGCGGTTTTTTGTAATTTTCCCATCTGATTATACAGAAAGTTCAGCTTTCTCTCCCAGCAGCGCGCGGTTTTCCTCCAGAAGCGGGCGGATGCAATCCGCCAGGAATTCCTCCACCTGTGCGGCGCTGCGGCCCGTGAAGTCCTCCGGCTTGAGGATGGCCTCAATCTCCTCGTAATCCAGCCCGAAAGAGGAGTCGGCGCAGATGCGCTCGATGAGGTCGTTTTTGCCGCCCTCCTCTTTCACGACCTTTGCCGCCTGCTGCGCATAAACACGGATCTTCTCGTGCAGTTCCTGGCGGTCGCCGCCTTTCTTGACGGCGCTCATCATGATGTTTTCGCTGGCCATGAAGGGCAGCTCCGCCATAATGCGGCTTCGGATGACCTTTGGGTATACCACCAGGCCGTCGCACACGTTGAGCATGATGTTCAGAATGGCGTCCACGGCCAAAAAGCCCTCGGCCACGGCCACGCGCTTGTTGGCGGAATCGTCCAGCGTGCGTTCAAACCACTGTGTGCCCGCGGTGAACGCGGGGTTCAGCACGTCGATCATCACGTAGCGGGCCAGCGCGCAGATGCGCTCGCACCGCATGGGATTGCGTTTGTAGGGCATGGCGGACGAACCGATCTGGTTTTTCTCAAACGGTTCCTCCATCTCCTTGAAATTGGCCAGCAGGCGCATGTCGTTGCCGAACTTCATGGCGCTCTGCGCAACGCCGGACAGCGCGGACAGCACATTGTAGTCCACTTTGCGGGAATACGTCTGGCCCGAAACGGGAACCACTTTTTCAAAACCCAGCGCGGCGGCGATGTCGGCCTCCACCGCCTTGATTTTTGCGTCGTCGCCCTCAAACAGCTCCACAAAGCTTGCCTGTGTGCCCGTGGTGCCCTTGCTGCCCAGCAGCGCAAGCCCCTTGATGCGCGTCTCGATTTCGGCGTAATCCATATACAGCTCGCCCAGCCACAGCGCGGCGCGCTTGCCCACGGTGGTGAGCTGCGCGGGCTGCAGATGTGTGTAGGCCAGCGCGGGCATGGCCTTGTATTCGTCCGCGAATTCTGCCAACAGGGCCATCACGTTCAGCAGCTTGCGGCGCACTACCTCCAGCGCCTCGCGCATGACAAGGATATCGGTGTTGTCGCCCACATAGCAGCTGGTGGCCCCCAAATGGATGATGCCCTTTGCCTCCGGGCACTGCACGCCGTAGGCATAGACGTGGCTCATCACGTCGTGACGGCACTCCTTTTCCCGGGCGGCGGCCACATCGTAATTGATGTCGTCCTTGTGCGTCTCCAGCTCGGCGATCTGCGCGTCGGTGATGGGCAGGCCCTGCTTCTGCTCGGCCTTCGCCAGCGCGATCCACAGCCTGCGCCACGTCTTGAATTTATTGTCCTCCGAGAAGATGTACTGCATCTCTTTCGACGCGTAACGCGTCTGGAACGGGGAAGTATAGGTATCGTGTGCCATTGTGCTCTCCTCTTACAGTTTGAAGTAATCCACGCCGCCCTCAAACAGCTTCTGGTATTTGTTGCCGTCCACGTTCTTATACAGGTTGTCGCCGCTGCGCTCGGAATGGCCCATCTTGCCCAGCACGCGGCCGTCCGGGCTGGTGATGCCCTCCACGGCATAGTAGCTGCCGTTGGGGTTGTGGCGCACGTCCATGGTGGGCTTGCCGGACAGGTCTACATACTGGGTGGCGATCTGCCCGTTTTTCACTAGGCGGTCCAGCGTTTCGGCTCCGGCCACGAAGCGGCCTTCGCCATGGCTGACGGCCACCGTGTGCACATCGCCCGGCTTTGTATACTGCAGCCAGGGCGAAAGGTTCGACGCCACACGGGTGCGCACCAGCATACTCTGGTGGCGGCCGATGGTGTTGAATGTCAGCGTGGGGCAGGTATCATCCGTCTCCACGATATCGCCGAAGGGCACAAGGCCCAGCTTGATGAGCGCCTGGAAGCCGTTGCAGATGCCCAGCATCAGGCCGTCGCGCTTTTGCAGCAGCCCGCGCACGGCCTCGGTGATGGCCGGGTTGCGGAAAAACGCCGTGATGAACTTGGCGCTGCCCTCCGGCTCGTCGCCGCCGGAGAAGCCGCCCGGCAGGAAGATCATCTGGCTGCGCCCGATGAGCTCCTTCACAGCAGCCACGCTCTCGGCCACATGGGCCGGGGTGAGGTTGTTGATGACGAATACCTCGGGCTCGGCCCCGGCGCGCTCCATGGCGCGGGCGGAATCGTACTCGCAGTTTGTGCCCGGGAACACCGGGATCAGCACGCGGGGCTTTGCTGTGCCCACCTTGGGCGCCACGCGGTTCAGCGCCTCGTACTTCAGCGCGGGCGCCTCCTGCGCCGGCCCGGCTGCCTCTGCCGTACGGTAGGGCAGCACCGGCTCCAGCTTTGCTTCATAGGCTTCCTGCACTTTGGCCAGGTCGGCTGTCTCGCCGTTCAGTTCCCACACATAGCGCGCTGTTGTCTCGCCGATGGGCGTGCCCACGTCGATGTCCTCCGCCAGCTCCAGCACGAAGCTGCCGTAGGCATAGCCGTACAGCCTTGCGGCGTCGAAGCCCGGAGCAAAGCGCACTCCCAGGCGGTTGCCCAGGCCCATTTTGAACAGTGCCTCGGCCAGACCGCCCATGGACGGCGTGTAGGCAGAAAGCACCTTTTTCTCTTTGATGAGCGTCTCCACCTGCGCCCACAGCAGCTTCAGGCTCCCGGCATTGGGCAGCAGGCCGTCGCGCATGGCCGGGCTCAGCAGCACCAGCTTCGAGCCGGGCAGCTTGAACTCCGGGCTGACGACATTGTCCGTATTGCCCGCGGCAACAGCAAAGCTGACCAGCGTGGGCGGCACGTCGATGTTTTCAAACGAGCCGGACATGGAGTCCTTGCCGCCGATGGCAGCGACGCCCAGTTCCACCTGCGCGTCCAGCGCGCCCAGCAGGCTGGCCATGGGCCGGCCCCAGCGGGTGGGGTCCGCACCCAGGCGCTCGAAGTATTCCTGGAACGTGAGATAGGCGTTTTTGGCGGAAAAACCGGTGGCCACCAGCTTGGAAACGCTCTCGACCACGGCCAGGTAGGCGCTGTGGTACTCGCTCTGTTCGGCGATGAAAGGGTTGTAACCCCAGGCCATGCCGGAGCAGGTCTTTGTCTCGCCGTGGGGCACGGGCAGCTTTGCCGCCATTGCCTGCACGGGCGTGAGCTGTGTCCGGCCGCCGAAAGGCATCAGCACCGTGCCCGCGCCGATGGTGGAATCGAACCGTTCGGACAGTCCTTTTTTGCTGCAGGTGTTCAGATCGCTCATCAGCGCGGTCAGTTTTTCCTCAAGCGTGCCCTCCGGCACTTTGCAGGGCGCCACGCTGCGTGCCGGCACGCGCACGTCCATATGCTTCTCCGCGCCGTTGGAGTTCAGGAATTTGCGCTTGATGTCGCAGATGATGTTGCCGTTCCAGCGCATGACAAGGCGCGGCTCCGCCGTCACCTCGGCCACGACAGTGGCCTCCAGGTTTTCCCTGTTGGCTGCGGCAATGAATTTCTCCGCGTCCTCCTTCGCCACCACAACGGCCATGCGCTCCTGGCTCTCGGAGATGGCAAGCTCGGTGCCGTCCAGCCCGTCATATTTTTTCGGTACGGCGTTCAAGTCAATGGAAAGGCCGTCGGCCAGCTCACCGATGGCGACGGAAACACCGCCCGCGCCGAAGTCGTTGCAGCGCTTAATCATCCGCGTTGCTTCCTTTGTGCGGAACAGGCGCTGCAGCTTGCGCTCCACGGGCGCGTTGCCCTTCTGCACCTCTGCGCCGCAGGTCTCCAGGCTCTCCAGCTTGTGGGCTTTGGAGGACCCTGTCGCGCCGCCGCAGCCGTCGCGGCCCGTGCGGCCGCCCAGCAGAATCACCACGTCTCCGGGGACGGGCTGCTCACGGCGCACATTTGCCTCGGGCACCGCGCCCACCACCGCGCCAATCTCCATACGCTTGGCGATGTAGCCCGGGTGGTACAGCTCGTCCACCATACCGGTGGCAAGGCCGATCTGGTTGCCGTAGCTGGAATAGCCTGCCGCGGCTGTCGTCACCAGCTTGCGCTGCGGCAGCTTGCCGGGCATGGTATCCCTGACGGGCACCAGTGGGTCGCCCGCCCCGGTGACGCGCATGGCCTGGTACACATAGCCGCGGTTGGCCAGCGGGTCCCGGATGGCACCGCCGATGCAGGTGGCCGCGCCGCCGAACGGCTCGATCTCGGTGGGATGGTTGTGCGTCTCGTTTTTGAACAGCAGCAGCCAGGGCTCGTCCGTACCGTTGTTGTCCACGGTGATGCGCACGCTGCAGGCGTTGATCTCGTCGGATTCGTCCATGTTCTTCAGCACGCCGGTCTTTTTCAGGTACTTTCCGCCGATGGTGCCCAGGTCCATCAGGCATACGGGCTTGTTTTTGCCCGCGTGCACCTCCCTGCGCAGCGCAAGATAACGCTCCCATGCGGCCTTCACCGTCTCGTCCTCGATCTGCACGTCGTCCAGGATGGTGCCGAAGGTGGTGTGGCGGCAATGGTCGCTCCAATAGGTGTCGATCATACGGATCTCGGTGATCGTGGGGTCCCGATGCTCGCTTTTGAAATAGCTCTGGCAGAAGGCGATGTCGCCCTCGTCCATGGCCAGGCCGTAGCGCTTCACAAAATCCGCAAGGCCGGCCGCGTCCAGCGCGGTGAAGCCCTCCAGTGTTTCCACGGTGGTTGGGATGGCGTAATCGGTCTTCAGCGTGGCCTTCTCCGCAAGGGACGCCTCCCGAGCCTCTACGGGGTTGATGACGTATTTTTTAATTTCAGCCAGCTCCTCCGCGCTGGGCGCGCCGTACAGCAGGAACACGCGGGCGGACTGCACGTCGGGCCGCTCGCCCTGGCTGATGAGCTGGATGCACTCGGCGGCGCTGGCCGCGCGCTGATCGAACTGGCCGGGCAGGAACTCGGTGGCGAACACCGCGTCCGCGCCTTCGGGCACGGCCGTATAGGTGAAGTCCAGCTGCGGCTCACTGAACACGGTGCCGCAGCACTGGGAAAACAGCTCTTCGGAGATGCCCTCCACGTCGTAGCGGTTCAGCAGGCGCAGGCCCGTTACGCTTTTGATGCGCAGCAGATGACGGATCTCGGACAAAATGCCCCTGGCCTCCACCGCGTATTCGGGACGCTTTTCCACATAAATGCGATATACCATAACGTTTCCTCCCTGTGGCTCACAGCGCGGCAAGCGCCTTCTGGCCGATGTCCGAGCGGCGGTGCAGCCCCTCAAAGCCGATCTGGTCTGCCGCGCCGTAGGCCGCGGCCACGGCGTCAAACAGCGAATCCGCCACGGCGGTGACGCCCAGCACGCGCCCGCCGCTGGTGACGAGCACATTGTCCGCAAGGGCCGTGCCCGCGTGGTACACGGTGGCTCCGCCACCCGGCAGCTGGCCGTCCGCGAGGCCCGTGATGGGCTTTCCTTTTTCATAGTGCTGCGGGTATCCGCCTGAAGCCAGCACCACGCACGCGGCGCTTTGGCCGCTGAATTTTACTTCCGTCTGCGCCAGCGTACCGTTGGTGGCGGCCTGCATCACAGCCAGCAGGTCGCTCTCCAGAAGCGGCAGCACCACCTGGGTCTCCGGGTCTCCGAAACGGCAGTTGTACTCAATGACCTTCGGGCCGTCGGGCGTAAGCATCAGCCCGAAATACAAACAGCCTTTGAAGGGCCGGCCCTCCGCGTTCATGGCCGCAACGGTGGGTTTGAAAATCGTCTCCATGCACACCTGTGCGATCTGCGGCGTATAATAGGGGTTGGGCGCGATGGTGCCCATGCCGCCGGTGTTCAGGCCCCTGTCGCCGTCCAGCGCGCGCTTGTGGTCCATGCTGGACACCATGGGCACGACGGTTTTTCCGTCGGTAAAGCTGAGTACAGAAACCTCCGGCCCCGTGAGAAACTCCTCGATGACGATACGGCTGCCCGACGCGCCGAACTGCCTGTCCTCCATGATGCTTTTCACAGCGGCCAGCGCCGCGGCCTCGTCCTCGCAGATCAGCACGCCCTTGCCCAGCGCAAGGCCGTCCGCCTTGACGACAAGCGGGTACTTCCGGTTGGCGCGCACATAAGCCGCGGCCTCGCCCGCGTCCGCAAACGTCTCGTAGGCGGCCGTGGGGATGCCGTACTTCTTCATCAGGTTTTTGCTGAACACCTTGCTGCCTTCCAGAATGGCGGCGGCCTTGTTGGGGCCAAAGGCGGGAATGCCCTTTTCCGCCAGCGCGTCCACCATGCCCAGCACCAGCGGGTCGTCCGGCGCGACGACCACATAATCGATGCCCTCCTGCACAGCAAAGGACACCACGCCCGCCACGTCGGTGGCGGCGATGGGCACGCACACGGCGTCGCTGGCGATACCGCCGTTGCCCGGCGCGGCATACAGCGCGGGGCGCCGCGGGCTTTCCTTCAGCTTGCGGATGATAGCGTGCTCCCGCCCGCCCCCGCCGACAACCAGAACCTTCATAGGTCAACCTCCCTGCTTTCGCCGCCGCGCCGCCAAACGCGGGCAGAGCCGTGCTCCGCCCCGGCGCGGCCGCGCGGCGTTCTTTTTAATGGTGGAACAGGCGGATGCCGTTGAACGCCATCACAATGCCGTATTTATCGCAGGTTTCAATGACCTGCCCGTCCCGGATGGAGCCGCCCGGCTCCACGATGGCCGTCACGCCGGAACGGCGCGCGCGCTCGATGTTGTCCCCAAAGGGGAAAAATGCGTCGCTGCCGAGACAGACGCCCGTGACCTTGGACAGCCATTCTTTTTTTTCGGCGGGCGTCAACGGTTCGGGACGTGTGGTGAAGGTCTCCGCCCACACGCCGTCGCCCAGCACGTCCTCCCATTCGTCGGAGATATACACGTCGATGGCGTTGTCGCGGTTGGGGCGGGAGACGTCGGGACGGAACGGCAGGCCCAGCACCTTGGGGTGGTGGCGCAGCTGCCAGATGTCCGCTTTGTTGCCCGCAAGGCGCGTACAGTGGATGCGGCTCTGCTGGCCCGCGCCCACACCGATGAGCTGTCCGCCCTGGGCGTAGCACACCGAGTTGGACTGGGTGTATTTCAGCGCGATCAGGCACAGCGTCAGGTCCCGCTTCTGCTCGTCTGTCAGCGCCCTGTTCCGTGTGACGATATTGGAGAACGTATCGTCGCCGAACTTCAGCTCGTTGCGCCCCTGCTCAAACGTGATGCCGAACACATCCTTGTGCTCCACAGGTGCGGGCTGGTAGGATGGGTCGATGGCGACAATGTTGTAACCGCCCTTGCGCTTTGTTTTCAGGATGGCCAGCGCGGCGGCGGAATAGCCCGGCGCGATAACGCCGTCCGACACCTCGTGCTGGATGACCTTCGCCGTGGCTTCGTCGCATTCGTCGGAAAGGGCGATCCAGTCCCCGAAGCTGGACATGCGGTCCGCGCCGCGGGCGCAGGCATAGGCGCAGGCCAGCGGGGAAAGCTCGATGTCCTCCACAAAATACATCTTTTTCAGCGTATCATCCAGCGGCAGGCCCAGCGCCGCGCCGGCGGGGCTGACGTGCTTGAAGGACGCGGCCGCGGGCAGGCCCGTGGCCTGGCGCAGCTCTTTTACAAGCTGCCACGCGTTCAGCGCGTCCAGGAAATTGATATAGCCCGGTTTGCCGTTCAAAACGGTGATGGGCAGCTCGCCCTCCCGCATGAAGATGCGCGCGGGCCTCTGGTTCGGGTTGCAGCCGTATTTCAGTTCCAGTTCTTTCATATCCTTAAAAACCCCCATTCGATGTCCCCGGCGGCCCTGCCGCACACGGGGCGGCGCGTTACACTTTTTCGTATTTGTTCACGATGCGGTCCTGCGTTTTGCCCGTGGCAAGGTCGATATACCGCACAAACAGCGAAACCTTGTTGTCCTCGTTCAGGCTGTTCCACACCATCCGCGTGAACGTGTCGATATCGCCCATCAGGCGCACGCGCTCCGGTTCGCCCGCGAAGCTGGGGATGGGGCTGCCGTCGCAGCGGTAGGTATGGATAAAGCGGCCCTCGCCTGCAACGGGCTGGTCGTATTCAAAGAAGAACCGTTCCACGGAATCCGCGTTGCCGCCGTCGGATTTCAGAATGGACAGCTTGTACTTCATTGCGCCGTCCTTCACCTTCACAATGCCCGAGATGCGCGGCGTGAAGTTGGGGGAATCCGGCTCAAAGGTGCGCGTGCGCAGCGCCTTGGCAAAGCCCTTGCCCGCGGCCAGGTGGTCGTATATCGTATCCGTCTGGTCGCCGTTGGTCACGATGGTTGTTTTGCCCAGCACGCGCACGGGCGCGTAGATGATGAGGGACGGGTCCTCCAGCTTGGAGGGGTCCGCCGCTTCGGTAATGATGCCGCCGTCCTTCGCGGTGAACACGCGGTTGCGGCTGTTTGCGCTGCGGCCCATGATAAAATAGGCGATGACGGCGCTTTTGCCGTCCTCCGACCTTCCCAGCACGATGCCGCGGCCGGGGTATGTATTTACGGCAAGCTCCGCCGCAAGGCTCAGATGGTCCATATCCTTCTCCTCTTTCCGCGGCGCGGCGGGTCCGTCCGCCGCGTCCAATTCTTCCGTCAGCTGCGCCAGCGCCCGGGGCAGCAGCTTCCATTCCGCCTGCTCCATCACGCGCTTCTGCAGCGTTTCCGGCGTATCGCCGGGCAGCACGTCCACGGCCTGCTGCAGCAGGATGCGCCCTCCGTCCGGCACTTCGTTCACAAAATGCACCGTCGCGCCCGTCACCTTCACGCCCTTTGCCAGCGCTGCCTCATGCACCCGCAGGCCGTAGTATCCCGCCCCGCAGAAGCTGGGGATCAGGCTGGGGTGCACGTTCAGAATGCGCTCGGGATACGCGGTGATGACGCTGGGGCCCAGGATGGACAAAAAGCCCGCCAGCACCACCACGTCGATGCGGTGCTCCCGCAGCGCGGCCAGCAGCGCCGCGTCGTATTCCTCCGGTGCGGCATAGCTTTTGCGCGCCACCACAATGCCGGGCACGCCCGCTTTGGACGCGCGCTCCAGCGCGTACACGCCGGGCTTTGAGGCCAGCACCAGAGCGATTTTCGCATGGGGCAGCGCGCCCGCGGCCTTTGCGTCCAGAATGGCCTGCAGGTTCGTGCCGCCGCCGGAAACCAGCACCGCTACGTTCAGCATAGCTCTACGCCCTTTTCCGCACCCTTCGCGATCTCGCCCAGGATGTACGCATCCTCGCCCGCTTCCTTCAGGATGCGCACGGATTCGTCCGCCCTGTCGCCGGGCACGACGACAGCCATGCCCACGCCCATATTGAACGTATTGAACATGTCCCGCTCGGGAATTTTGCCAACCTTTTGCAGCAGCGGGAAGATGGGCGGCATGCGCAGGCTCTTTTTCTCGAGCTTCGCCACGCAGCCCGCGGCCAGCGCGCGGGGGATGTTCTCATAAAAGCCGCCGCCCGTGATGTGGCTCACGGCGCGCACATCCACCTGCTCCATCAGCGCCAGCACGGGCTTGACGTAAATTTTTGTGGGCGTGAGCAGCGTTTCGCCCAGCGTGCCGGAAAGCTCGTCGTAATGCTGCCAGATATCCGCGTACTCCACATTGAATATCTTGCGCACAAGAGAAAAGCCGTTGGAGTGCACGCCGCTGGAGGGCAGCGCGATGACGGCGTCGCCCGCCTGCATCTTCGTATTGTCAATGATTTTGCTTTTTTCCACGACGCCCACGGTAAAGCCGGCCAGGTCGTATTCCTGCTCCGGGTAAAAGCCCGGCATCTCGGCGGTCTCGCCGCCCACAAGCGCTGCTCCCGCCTGGACGCAGCCCTCGGCCACGCCCGCCACGATGGAGGCGATCTTCTCCGGGTAATTCTTTCCGCAGGCGATATAGTCCAGAAATACCAGTGGCTTCGCGCCGCAGGTGATCACATCATTGACGCACATGGCCACACAGTCGATGCCCACGGTGTCGTGCTTGTCCATCAGAAAAGCGATCTTCAGCTTCGTGCCCACGCCGTCCGTGCCGGAGACCAGCACCGGGTGGGTGAGGCCCGTCATATCCAGCTCGAACAGGCCGCCGAAGCCGCCCAGCCCGCCGATGGCGCCCGGCGTCATCGTACGCGCCACATGCTGTTTCATCAGCTCCACCGCGGCATAGCCCGCCGTGATGTCAACGCCCGCTGCCTTGTAGCTCTCGGAAAAGCTCTTCATATCGTTTCTCCTGTTCCCGACGGTCAGTCGTTGATATTTTCGGAAATTTTCTTTTCAAATTTGCTTTTTTCAGTGCTTTTGGGCGGCTCCACCGGGTATTTGCCCGTAAAGCAGCCCGTGCACAGGCCGCATTTACAGCCCTCGGCGATCTTCTTCACTCCGTCCACGCTCAAAAAGCCCAGGCTGTCCACACCCAAAATCTCCCGCATCTCCTCCAGCGAATGGTTGGCGGCGATGAGATTTTCCCGGCTGTCCACGTCCACGCCGAAATAGCACGGATACAGAAATTCCGGCGCGGAGGACAAAAAGTGCACTTCCGTGGCCCCGGCTTCCCGCAGCATCTGTACGATCTGCCGCGAGGTGGTGCCGCGCACGATGGAATCATCCACCAGCACCACGCGCCGGCCCTTCACGGTGTCCGCAATGGGGTTCAGCTTGATGCGCACGGTGTTCTCCCGCAGCTTCTGGTTGGGCTGGATGAACGTTCGGCCGATGTATTTGTTCTTCAAAAAGCCGATGCCGTAAGGGATGCCGCTCTGCTGGGAATAGCCCAGCGCCGCGTCCAGGCCCGAATCCGGCACGCCGATGACGACGTCCGCCTGCACGGGGTGCTCGAGCGCGAGGAACGACCCCGCGCGCACGCGCGCCGTGTGTACCTGACAGCCGTCGATCACGGAGTCGGGGCGGGCGAAGTAGATATACTCGAACACGCACAGCGACTGCGGCTGCTTTTCACAGTGGTCGCGGATGCTGCGTACGCCCTGCCTGTCAAAGACGAGAATCTCGCCCGGCTCAATGTCGCGGATGAAGGCCGCGCCCACCGCATCGAGCGCGCAGGACTCGGAGGCGATGACGTACCGGCCGTCCGCCGTCTGCCCGTAGCAGAGCGGGCGGAAGCCGTGCTCATCGCGGGCGGCGATGAGCTTCGAGGGGGACATGATGACGAGCGAATAGGCGCCCTTCAGCTTGTCCATCGCGCGGTTGACGGCCTCCTCGATCGAGCCGGATGTCAGGCGCTCCTTCGTGATGATGTAGGAGATGACCTCGGTGTCACTCGTCGTGTGGAAGATCGAGCCCTCGAGCTCGAGCTTCGAGCGCAGCTCGTAGCTGTTGACGAGGTTGCCGTTGTGGGCGAGGGCCATGCGGCCCTTCACGTGGTTGACGACGATCGGCTGGGCGTTGTTGCGGTCATTGCTGCCGGTCGTGCCGTAGCGCACATGACCGACGGCGATGCTGCCGGGGCCGAGCGCGTCGAGCCGGTCGGGCGTGAAGACGTCGTTGACGAGCCCCACGTCCTTATACGCGGCGAACAGCCCGTCATCGTTGACGACGATGCCGCAGGACTCCTGCCCGCGGTGCTGCAGCGAAAACAGGCCGTAGTACGTCATGCGCGCCACGTCGTAGTTGTCGGGGCTGAAAACGCCGAACACGCCGCATTCTTCGTGAATATTGCTCATGCAGTTCCTCCGCGCCTTATTCGCCGAACACGCGGTGCATCATCTCGCGGTAGGCATCCTCCACACCGCCCATGTCGCGGCGGAAGCGGTCCTTGTCGAGCTTCTCGTTCGTCTTGAGATCCCAGAAGCGGCAGGTGTCGGGGGAGATCTCGTCGGCGAGGACGAGCGTGCCGTCGGCCAGACGGCCGAACTCGAGCTTGAAGTCGACCAGACGCACGCCGA
>ERZ857801.2994-NODE-2994-length-12854-cov-2.812251_pt1 | contig 12854 bp, 14 predicted proteins | sample MGYA00519762_ERZ857801 | MGnify/ENA primary metagenome ERZ857801 (study PRJEB31778, sample SAMEA3449368) | human gut metagenome | biome: human gut; feature: human-associated habitat; material: faeces | place: United Kingdom | collected 2010/2012 ...
TGATTTTGCGAATGCAAAGTCGATTTTGCTTTACTTTTTTTTTGCTTTTTTAGTATGATTAGATTGAGGAGAGAAGTATTATGAAAAACAAAGCGGTACGCAGAACTTTGAGTATCCTGGCAGTCAGTGCAATGATGCTTGGGATGGTAGGATGCAGCGGTGGTTCTTCCGGAGGAGATGACGCTTCCGATGAAGGCGGCAGCGGCGATTCTGGAAAGACAATCGGTATTTCCATGTGTGCGATTGAATCACAGATGTGGGCAGAGTACCAGGAATCTATGCACGCAGCGTGTGATGAAGCAGGTGTGAAGTACACGGAATCTATCGCAGAAAATGACGTGCAGAAACAGAATCAGCAGATTGAGGATTTTATTTCGCAGGGAGTTGATGCGATCATTATCGCTCCGGCTGACGGAGATGCGGTTGTATCTGCAATTCAGAAGTGTAACGATGCCGGAATTCCGGTTATTATGGCAAACCGTGCGGCAGGAGAAGGTGCAGAGGTATTTGCAACGATTTCTTCTGACAATAAAGAAATGGTAAAACGTGAGATTCAGTATGTGGCAGAAAATGCTCCTGAGGGAACAAAATATAAATGCCTCGAACTCGTAGGAAGCCTGACAGACGTAAATGCGATTGCAAGACAGGAAGGTTTTGAAGAGGCGATCGCGGAGTATCCGGACATGTTTGAATTGGTAGCGACAGTTCCGACAGAGTGGAAAGGTGACCTGGCTCTTACTGGCGTACAAAATGCATTTGCATCGGATGATGATATTAACTTTATCTTTAACCCGTCCGACGCGCTTCTTCCATCTATTCAGTCCGGCTTGCAGCAGCTTGGCAAATATGAGAAGGTCGGAGAAGACGGACATGTTACTCTGGTTACATTTGATGGTGCAGCAGATGCGGTTACAGCTATCCGTGAAGGATATGTAGATGTTGTTTCTGTACAGGATGCTACAGAGCAAGGCAAACTTTGTGTACAGGCGGCACTGGACGCTATCGACGGAAAAGAGGCTTCTGACTATACAGACCCAGGCTTTGAAGTAAGTACAGAGAACTGTGATACAGAGTACGCAGACTTCGAAGGATATTGATTTAAATAAAACTAAACGGCAAAAGTGGAAGTGCCTCAAAAGGATTCCTTTTGGGGCACACTCTATAAAAAGATTAAGGTGGGTTTCAACGTGAGTATAAAGAAGAGTTTAAAATCTATTGATGCGATATTCTGGTTTGTAGGAGTCTTTTTTATAATTTCTCTGATTTTCGTACCCGGCTTTGCGCAGTTTTCCGCTATTAAAAGTCTGTTAAGCCAGACTTGCGTTCTGATGGTTTTGGCATGTGGTGTACATCTTACCGTATTGAATGGTGGTGTAGATTTTACCAGTGCAGCACTACTTGCGCTGACTACGGTTGTAGGTGGTTCTAGCATCAGTACAGGGGGAGCTCTGGGAGGAAGCGGGCTGGCAATCTTTCTGGGAATTGTAGTTATGCTTCTGCTGGGAGCAGGATTTGGAATTATTAACGGATTTTCCGTTGTCACTTTTAAAATGCCGTCGTTCATTGTAACAATGGCGACACAGATGCTGGTAAATGGACTTGCTGTCGTATATACAGGTGGATCCAGTGTAACAGGAATGCCGGCGGCGTTCGGAAGTTTTGGAAATGGCAGTATTTTTGTGATTCCGTATATTTTAATTATAGCGGTACTGGTAGCTGTCTGCATACATATCCTGCTGACAAAGACACTGCTTGGGCGGCAGCTATATGCGGTGGGAACGAACCCGAAAGCTTCGCTGATTTCCGGTATCTCTACAAAAAAGACTATATTTAAAATTTATGTGATCAGCGGTCTTTGTGCAGGAATTGCAGGCGTTATTGAACTGGCATATATGCAGAGTGGTTCCGTAAACTATGGAAGTACAATGTTTAATGATATTATGGGCAGCATTATTGTAGGTGGGACAAGCCCGCTTGGAGGAAGAGGTAAAGTTATCAATACGGTTATGGGAGCATTCCTGATTACAATGATAGGAAGTGTTCTGAATATTTTAAGCGTGCCGTATTATATGATTACTTTGATTAAAGGTCTGATTATTCTTATTGCTGCAAGTCTTGATTTGGTTAAGACAAAGAAGAGCATGGCGCAGTAAAGTGTGTCCGTTATAGGATTAAGACTACAGATTGGAAGTGAATAAGATGAGTGAAAATATTTTGGAATTAAAAGGCATTACAAAATCATTTGCGACCGTCAAGGTATTAAAGGATATTACCTTTTCTTTAAAGAAAGGCGAGATATTGGGGCTTGTAGGAGAAAACGGCGCAGGAAAGTCTACACTGATGAATGTGCTCGGAGGAATTTATCAGAGGGACGGCGGAGATATACTGTTGGATGGGAAAAAATTCGAACCCAGCAATCCGAAGGTGTCCAGTGATGCAGGTATCGCATTTGTGCAGCAGGAGCTGAATCTGTTTACAAACCTGACGGTTATGGAAAATCTCTTTATCACAGAGATGAAGAGAAGTAAAATTGGTAGCATCAATAAAAAAGAGATGAAGAAAATTGTCCGTGAAAAAATGGAGGAACTTGGCGGTACTGGAATTTCACCGGATGATATTATCGGCAATCTTTCTATGGGACAGCGGCAAATGGTAGAAATCACAAAGTCGATTATGAAGGATTCTAGAATTATTATATTTGACGAGCCGACAACATCTCTGTCAAATAAAGAAAAAGAAAAGCTGTTTGAGATCATGCACAGAATGCAGGAGCAAGGGAAATCTATTATTTTTATTTCTCACATTCTGGAGGACGTGTTTGCATATACGGATGAAATCGCGGTCTTACGTGATGGTGAAATCATCTCCCAGAGGAAAACAAAAGAAGCAGACTCCAATACAATCATTAAAGAGATGGTTGGGCGTGAACTTACGAATATTTATCCGGTCTGCGAAAAAGAGATAAAGGACATTGCCTTTGAGGCAAAAAATATCTGTCAGAACGGCAGATTTGAAAATTTGAACCTACATATCAGAGAAGGTGAGATTGTAGGAATGTTCGGCCTGATGGGTGCCGGACGGACAGAGCTTTTGAGATGTTTGTTTGGGTTAGATGAGATGGACGCAGGAGAGCTGTTCTATAAAGGGAAACAGATAACACCGGTGAATCCGCAAAATTGTATTAAAAACGGTATGGCATTTATCACAGAAAACAGGCGGGAAGAAGGACTTCTGATTCCAAAGACACTCAAGGAGAACATTGTATTGTCAAGCTTGAGAGAACATAAAAAGAATCTGTTGTTTATGGATGCGGCGAAGGAAAAAGAAAATACAGATAAAATGGTAAAGAGCCTGAATGTGAAAACCTTTGATCCCGGCAAACAGACGGCAGGAACACTGTCTGGAGGAAACCAGCAGAAAATTGTATTTGCAAAATGGGTTCTGCGGGAACCGAAGATTTTTCTTCTGGATGAGCCGACTAGAGGTGTGGATGTCGGGGCGAAATATGAGATCTATACCATTATACAGGAGTTGGCGAAAAAGAATTCCTGTGTGCTGATGGTTTCATCAGAGATTGAGGAATTGATGGGAGTGTGCGATAGAATTTTGGTTATGAGCAACAATCGGATTACAGGTGAACTTACCAAAAATGAGTATGTTCCAGAAGAAATTATGAAGTTTGCGGTAGGAGGTGTGAAATAATGGAGAAAGCAAAAAAGCAGCCGTCTACAGTAGGAGCAGGGAAGAAGTTTGTGGACTTGTTCTGTACATACGGCTTGTACTTTATTTTTATTGTACTGATCATATTTTTCGCGGTGCAACGGCCGAATTTCTTCTCCGTAAGTAATTTCCTCTTGATTTTGAAGTCTTCTTCCGTTCTGGGCATTGCGGTTGTAGGAATGTTCTTTGTCTTGATTGTAGCAGGAATTGACATATCGGTATCTATGAATATGTATTTTTCTGCGGTTATCGGAGCGACGGTGTTAAATAGTATGGAACTGCCGCTGATCGTATGTTTCCTGGCGGCGGGGGTAAGTGGACTTTTGATAGGCTGTATCAATGGATTTTTTGTGGCGAAGGTAAAAATTGTTCCATTTATCGTAACACTGGCGACGTATTCAGTAGCAAAAGGACTGGGCTTGTTTTTTACGAATCAACAGATGGTATTTCTGAACAGTTCCGTTATGACTCTTGCCAATGCCAAAGTTTTTGGAATTTCTGTATTCGTATTTATTTTCCTTGGCATTGTCTTGATTGCACATTTTGTCCTTACATCTACCCAGTTTGGACGTCAACTATTTGCTTGTGGAAATAACCTGGTGGGCGCGAATAAAATGGGAATCAATGGTCCGCGAACTGTATTTTTAGCCTATGCGATCTGTGGAGCTCTTGCAGGAATTGCAGGAATGTTGAGTGCATGTAACTTGAGTGTAATCAATCCAAACTTTGCGCAGGGTGATGAGTTTGTTGTTATTTCCTCTTCGGTTATCGGAGGTGCCAGTCTGTTCGGAGGTAAAGGAAAGGTTCTTCCGGGAGCGATTATCGGTATTGTTATGATTCAGGCGATCATAAACGGACTGACGATGATGGGAGCATCTGCATACTCCTATACGATATTCAGAGGAATTATCATCTTTATCGCGGTTATGGTCGACAGTATTAAATTTAGTGGTGAAATAAGATAATTTATGCCGCAAATCCTTTTTATGCTGTATAATGTTAAGTATCAATTTTAAGCTATGGGAGAAATGCGGATGAGAACGAAAAACTATAGTATTGAACGAAAAACAAAGATACTTAAGACTTTGGAAAAGGATGGAAGAGTAGAAGTGGAGACACTTGCAGGAGAATTAAAGGTCAGTAAAGAGACAATACGCAGAGATCTAAGAGAAATGGAGCAAGAAGGACTTCTTAAAAGGACGCATGGAGGCGCTGTGAGCACTGGAAGCACACAGCAGTCTTATGAGTATCCATATCTAATGCGTGAGATTCAGTGCCTGGAGGAAAAAGAAAGGATTTGCAAAAAGGCGGCATCTGTAATTAAGGACGGAGACACGATATTTATCGACAATAGTTCTACGAATATCTCTATTTTGAAAAACATCAATCCAGAGTATTCTGTAACTATCATAACAAATTCTGTGCGACTTCTTCTGGAGAGCACGCGATATGCGAATGAGAATTTTGTTTTTATTTCCCTGGGTGGGATTTTCAGATATAAGAATTATTCCTGTGTGGGAGACATTGCCAATGAAATGTCAAATAAATTCCGCCCAAGCAAGGCATTCTTATCCTGCTACGGTGTGGATACAGAAGGAGCGCTGTTTGACAGCAGTATGTATGAGATAGAGGTTAAGCGAAATTTTATTGAGCTTGCCGGAGAAGTCTACATAACGGCAGATCATACAAAGATTGGAAGAAAAGGCGGAGTACAGCTGTCAGACATATCTCAGGCAGATTATCTGATTTGTGATCGTGCGCTTACAGAGGAAGAACAGAATAATCTGGATATGCAGAATGTAAAAGTATTGGTAGCAGGATAAGTAGACATGTCGGGATAGGAGAGGCATGAAATACTTAGGATTCGACTTGGGCGCCAGCAGCGGGAAAATGATGCTGGGGGAATTAGATGGACAGATTTTAAGGACAAAGATAGTCCATCGTTTTCCAAACCGGCAGATTTTGGCGGCGGGTGGCCTGTACTGGGATATCCTCAACATATATTGGAATTTAAAAAATGGAATAGAAAAAGCAGTTTATGAGTCAGGAGAAAAAGAGATAAGTCTGGGAGTAGATTCTTTTTGTAATGATTTCGGGCTTCTGGACAAAGAGGGAAGGCTTGTCAATCAGGTATACTGTTACAGAGATGAAAGGACAAAACGCAAGGAAAAAGAAATTTACTCCAAAGTTTCTAAAAAGGAACTGTATATGGAAACAGGAAGTCAGAGTGCGTTGTTTAACACAGTGATACAAATGGCGGCTATGGTAGAAGAAGGAGAAGGATACCTTCTGGACAGATGCAGGCATGCACTGTTGATTCCAGATTTGCTTGCATATTTTCTCACGGGAGAGATGCATACGGAGTATACACTCGCATCGGTGACTCAGATGTTGGATTGGAAGACTAGGAGCTGGCATAAAGGCATTATGAAGCGTTTGGGGATTCGGGAAGATATTTTTCCAGAGGTGATTCCGTCAGGAACAGACGCAGGCGTTTTGGACAAAGAGAAAAATCTGGAATTCACAAACATTTCCTTACATGTTGTATCTGTATGTGGGCATGATACGGCATCTGCGGTCGCAGCGCTTCCTACAGTAAAGGAACATGTCGCATATATCAGCAGTGGAACATGGTCAATCGTAGGAACAGAAGTGGAACGCCCGATTCTTACGGAAGAAGCTTTCCGCTATAATATAGCGTTCGAAGGCGGCGTGGATTATCGTTACCGTATGATTAAAAATGTAATGGGGCTGTGGGTGCTGCAGGAGTGCGAAAGAGATTATGAAAGGCAGACAAGGCGAGAGTGTTCTTTTGCCTATACTGCGCAGGAAGCAAAGAAGGCAGCAATGCTGAAGTTTCTGATAGATCCGGACGATGTGTGTTTTTATATGCCTGGGAATATGCTGGAGAAGGTAGCAAAGTACTGTGAAAAAACAGGACAGGGAAGGCCGGAAACATTCGGAGAGATCGCACGTACTGTTATGGAAAGCCTTGCAATGAAGTATCGGTATGTACTGGAGAAGATGGAAGAGATTCTGGGCTATCGTCTGGAAGAAATCTATATTTTAGGCGGTGGAGGACAAAACCGAATACTCAGCCAGTTTACGGCAGATGCCTGTGGAAGACTCGTTTATACCGGCCCGTATGAGGCAGGACTTGCAGGCAATCTGATTGTGCAGATGCGAGGGCTTGGTGAAATCGCTACATTAAAAGAAGGACGTCAGATTATCCGTGACTCATTTGACATCACAGAATTTGTGCCTGAAAAGTGCGAATTGTGGGAAGAAAAATACAGTCAGTTTAAAAGACTGCTTGACATGTGAGAGGTCGGAGCATATCCGGCTTCTTTTTAATAAGAAAGGATGGAAGAAAATGATACGAGAAGTCAATGAAAAAATAAATAGAGTAAGAGGATTTATGAAGGAGGAGAATCTGGATGCAATCCTTTTAACCACTACGCCGAACTTCTTCTGGATTACCGGAGGGAAGCGAGGATATGTGGACAGGGGAACGCAGGACGCAGCGGTAAAAATACTCATAGAGAAGGAAAAGGCTTATGTTATCTGTAATTCCAGTGAAAAATACCGCGTCATGGATGAAGAACTGACAGACGGAAGCTTTGAACTGATTGGATATCTGTGGCATGAGGACGAAGCGGAAATTTTAAAACCTTATCTGGACGGAAAAAAGCTGGGCAGTGATTCGGGCATTTATGGTTCAGAAAATGTGGGAGGAAAGATTCAGAAGCTTCGCTATGTGCTGACAGAGGAAGAAGAAACCCGCATGCGCGAAATCGGACCGGAATGTGCACAGATATTGGAAGACTGTGTAAGAGAGATAAAGCCGGGCGAAACAGAGCTGGAAGCTGCAGGAAGGGTGATGGGAAGATTGACGGCAAGGGGATACCAGATACCTGTCTGCCTGGTTGCCTCTGATGAGAGAATGTATAAATACCGTCATCCACTTCCCACCGAGAAAAAGATTGAGAAATATGCAATGATTGCAATCTGTGGGCAGAAGTATGGATTGACTGTGTCTATTAGCAGAATCGTGAGTTTTGGGCCTGTACCTGATGAAATCCAGAGAAAATATGAGGCGCTGCTAAAAATTGACGCTACCTACATTTTGAATACAAAAGCCGGCGTATGGTCGCAGGATGTATTGAATAAGGCATACGAAGCATATAAGGAACAAGGCTATGAGGCGGATTTCCACCTGCATCATCAGGGCGGCGCGCTGGGATATTTGACACGTGACTATTGTACCAACGAAAGAACGCAAGAACGTATTTATGATCATCAGGGATATTCATGGAACCCGACGATTGCCGGGGTGAAGCTGGAGGATACCTATCTCATTAACGGGGAACAGCAGGAGATTATTTCCGATACGGGGAACTGGGTATACCGAGAGGTGACAATAGACGGAAAGAGAATTCGGCGTCCGGATATATGGATACAGGAGAAAAAATAGAAAGAGGAGAAGGATATGTCTATAGAAACCAGAAATTATGAGATTGTAAAAAAACAGGAAGCATTGCTTACATTTTCCCATTTTGACAACGAATCTGCCTGGGAACTAGGAAACATAATCGTAGAATATGCGAGGGAAAAAGAGGTGTCTATTGCAGTGGAGATCTGGATCAACCATTATCGGGTATTCCGGTATGGGTTCCAGGGGACAAATGCATTTAACGACCTATGGCTGAGGCGGAAGGTAAATACGGTAAATATGCTGCACCGCAGTTCTCTGAGAGTGCATTATATGCCTTATGTGGGGGAGGATGATATTTATGCAGACGGACATTTAGACCCTTCTGTATATGGAAATATGGGAGGCGGATTCCCGATTTACGTAAAGGGTGTTGGTGTGATTGGCGTTGTAGCGGTATCTGGGTTGACGCATACACAAGATCATCAGATGGCAGTCGAGGGAGTGGCCAGGATGTTGGGAATTGAGAACTTGGAAACGGTTGAGGAGGAAGTTTAGATGGGAAAATCATATAGAGAAGAATTGGTTGGAGTATTTGGATATCCGGTAGATGAAAATCCGACAGTGGTTGTGGCACAGACAGCATTTGAAGATTTGCAGGTGCCATACCGTTACCTGACAGTAGAGGTAAAACCAGAGGACTTAAAAGAGGCAATTCGGGCGCTTCCGGCATGGAATATGAAGGGCATCCATCTGACAATTCCTCATAAAGTAGAGGTATTAAAATATCTGGATTATGTGGCAGAGGATGCGAAAATAATGGGCGCAGTCAATACGGTTTATGTGAAGGAGGGCAAGCTGTACGGAGAGAACACAGATGGAAAGGGTTTTATAAAATCTTTGATAAATGCCGGTATATCCATCAAAGACAAGAAAGTCTTTATGCTGGGAGCAGGAGGCGCGGCAAGGGCAATCGCAGTAGAACTGGCAAACGCGGGCGCAAGAGAACTGGTAATTCTCAACCGTTCCAGAACAAGAGGAGAGGAATTAAAAGCGCTGCTTGAGGCACATAGAAAGTTAAAGGCAGAGTATCGGGAATGGAAGCATACGATGCCGATAGACGAAGATACAGACATATTGGTAAATACAACAAGCATTGGTCTGTATCCAGATGTAGATGCAAAACCGGATATTGTATTTGATACGATTAAGGAACATATGATTGTCTGCGACGTTATTCCGAATCATCCCCATACACAGCTATTAAAGGAAGCCGAGAAAAGGAATGCAGTGACGATAGACGGACTGGGTATGCTTATCAACCAGGCAGTGGAAAGTATTCGGATGTGGACTGGAAAGACCGCAGATGCTGAGAAAATGAAGAATGCTCTCGCGAAAGAGTATGGAATTACAGATGTACACTATTGATGACAGAAAGTGCGAATATATGAACGAAAAAAGACAGAAAGATAAAACAGAAATGAAACGAGAAGAGCAGGAAGAAAAAAAGGAAGAAGGTACACTTAGCACAAGGCGATGGATGGGAATTGTACTTATTATAGCAGGGATGTACTTTGGCGCTACCGGACTTTCAGGGGCAGTGCTGCCGTTAAAAGACGAGGGTACTGCAGCAGTGAACGGACTAGTGATTTTTACAGGTATCATTGGGATTCTGGGAATCGTTATGATTGCAGTAGGGGCATATCTGTTTATGAAAAAACGATAGAGTCGGTATACAAGGGGCAATATGTGTTACCCCTTTGTACACCGACGCTAAAGGAACTTTCTCTGTCTGTTGTGCATATGATAAATTAGGCAGCAGATAAAAGGAGGGTTTTAAATGCAAGTAACAGATTATGTGAAACCGGAACTGCTTGTTGTCGCACTTGTTTTATATTTTTTGGATACAGGGCTGAAAAAAAGTGCTCTGATAAAGGAAAAATATGTTCTTTTTCTAACTGGAGGAATTGGGATTGTTATCTGTGCACTGTATGTGTTCGCCACATCGCCATGCTCATGTCCGAAGGATGTTGCGATGGCGCTGTTTACGTCCATTACGCAAGGAATCCTGCTGGCGGGGCTGAGCACGTATGCTAAGCAGATGATTGGGCAGATAAAACAGAAGTAAAAATAAAAGGATACCCCTTATGGCACTTAGGGCCTGGGGTATCCTTTATGCTTGCATTTCCCGAGAAGAAATTATATACTTTTTAAAAAGAAAAAGGGTCAGATGACCTTTTTTTAAAATGGGAGAAATGTTATGCTAAAGATGTCTATATTTCAGGAAATTCCAGAGCGTCTGCGAAAAAGCGCTGTTCTTATGTCTATGAAAAAGGGGAATATACTGATTCAAAAGGGAGAAAAGACAGAGTATGCTTATTATATAGTAAGCGGCAAGGTTTATGTACAAGCTGCGTTTCTCAATGGAAATGTGTATCAGTTTTCTTATTTGGAGAAGGGAGAGTATATTTCGGATGTGGAAGTGTTGTCGGGGATCTATCGGAATGTTTCTACCTTGATTGCGGCAGAAGACATACAGGTTTTAAAAATTCCGGTTGCGGCATTTGCGGAAGAATTGCAGGCAAATAAAGAGTTTCTATATTATGTATCTATGCACATGGCAAGGAAAATGTACAGCAGTAGTTATGAACGTGGACAAAATCTTTTTAAAAAAGGGATATTCAAAGTTGTATTGTATTTAATTCGATACTATGAGACAGAGGCGGGGGAAAAGAAAACCGTAAAAATAAGAAAGACAAGGCCGGTCATTGCCAGTGAAATAGGAATCAGTATTAAAACCCTGAACCGTTCGGTACAGCAGCTATATAAAGAGCAGCAGGTTTCTATTGACAAAGGAAAAATCACAATAAATGAAGAGCAATTTCAGACGCTGCTTACTCTGGCGGAAAAGGAAAATTTGTATTGACCGGAGGACGGTAAGAAAGCAGGTACATGTCTGCGTGCTGCTGGGAAAATAAAGAAGAAAAGAGGAGAAAATATGTATAACATAGCAGAGATGAAAGAGTATATCGGGCAGATCATTGCATATCAGCCTGAGATAGGACTTGTTTTGGGAAGTGGTTTAGGCGGATATGGAGAAAAGCTGGAAAAACCGCAATTTATTGAGTACAGAGATATTCCAGGTTTTCCAGTATCAAAGGTGCAGGGACATAAAAACAGGTTTATTTTGGGCACATTATTCGGGAAAAAAATCATTGCAATGCAGGGAAGATTTCATTATTATGAAGGAATAGAACAGCATATGCTGGCATTGCCTGTCCGGATCATGAAAGAAGCAGGAGTAAAAACCATTATTCTTACCAATGCAGCAGGAGGATTGAACCCTACATTTACACCGGGAGATTTGATGCTTATAACAGACCATATTAATTTTTCCGGCTCTACACCACTACGCGGTGAAAATGATGAGGAAATAGGGCCGCGGTTTCCTGATATGACAGAAGTGTATTCGAAACAATACATAGAAAGAATACAGTGTATTGCAAAAGAAAAAGGAATAAAACTGAAAAACGGAGTATATGTAATGAATACAGGACCTGCATATGAGACACCGGCAGAAGTAAGAATGCTTCAGATATTAGGCGGTGACGCGGTAGGTATGTCTACTGTGCCGGAAGCGATAGCGGCGCGGCACTGCGGGATTAAAGTAATCGGCGTGTCCTGCATTACCAATATGGCGGCAGGAATATTGGATCAGCCGTTGTGCCATGAAGAGGTAATGGAAACAGCGGAAAAAGTAAAAAAGGATTTTCTGATTTTATCCAGTAAGTCTGATGAAATCCGATCAGTATATAGAATTATTGGATTGTAAACTATAAAATAAAAAAAGTTGTCAATAAAAACGCTTTGTGTTAAAGTATCCAATATGTTAAAAAATTAAGGAGAAGGGTGCACAAAGATGTCTTTTATAAAAAATATTCCACTACGCCCTCACCATGGAATGTGCCTTGCATATTTCAAAGGTGAGGGATACAGTGATGGATTTTCCGCACATATGCAGGAAATGCTGGATATTTTCCAGAAGGGAGCGAAGATACAGCTTCATGCAGATACAGACGAGATCTGTTCTGCCTGTCCGAATAATGAAAAAGGATGCTGTTCTTCCTTTTCGCTTGTAGAAGCATATGACAATGCAGTGCTGGAACTGTGCGGTCTGGAAAATGGACAGATTATGGAATTTGATGATTTTACAGATGTTGTTCAAAAGAAAATCCTGGCATCAGGAAAGAGGAAAGAAATCTGTGGGAATTGTCAGTGGAACTCCATCTGTGAAAGTCAGAAGAGCAGATGGGAGAAATGCTAAGAAAAATAGAGTAACAGAATGAATAGCGTTCCGGTACAGAACAGAAGCTATGAATAAAAAAGTCAAATGCGCAAATAGTGCAGTGAAAGGACATAACGATAAAAATGGAAAATACAGAATCACGTTTATATTTCGCCAGTGACTACATGGAGGGTGCACATCCTGCGATCATGAAAAAGCTGATGGAGACGAACCTGGAGAAAACAGTGGGCTATGGTCAGGATCCATATACAGAAGATGCGAAAGAAAAGATCAGAAAAGCCTGCAATGCACCGGAGGCAGACGTATTCCTGTTGGTTGGCGGAACACAGACCAATGCCACAGTAATCGATGCACTTTTGAAATCCTATCAGGGAGTTGTGGCTGCGGATACAGGTC
>ERZ857801.2998-NODE-2998-length-12850-cov-12.108245_pt1 | contig 12850 bp, 14 predicted proteins | sample MGYA00519762_ERZ857801 | MGnify/ENA primary metagenome ERZ857801 (study PRJEB31778, sample SAMEA3449368) | human gut metagenome | biome: human gut; feature: human-associated habitat; material: faeces | place: United Kingdom | collected 2010/2012 ...
GGGTATAGCCCCACCGGCTGTACCCGTACCGCACCCGCACGCGGCCCTTAAAAATTGCCATACGCCATGCCTCCTTTACAGCCCCAGCGCGGCAAGCTGCTGTTCGATGTAGGTGCGCTGCTCCAGCTCGGCCACAAGGTGCATTTCTTCAACGACCTGCCCGGTGGCAATGTCTGTTTTGCTCACGCGCTTTTTGCCAATGCTCGCCACAAGGCAATAGTGCTGGTACACCGTATCAAACACGATTTTCGTGTTGTCCTCGTCCGTCGTTTTTGTCAATCGGATTTTCGCCGTCGCGGCCTCATCCATAAAAGCGGCCTCGAACTCGGCCGTTGTCATGGCATCCTCGCCCATGTGGATTTCCATACGGCTGCGGGCGTTCGGGCTGCCGCTGGGGTATACTGTTGTATCTTCCAACAGTTCATATTCATTTCCGTTTTTCAGTGTGACTTTCAGCATTTTTCATTCCTCCATTTTAAATCAAATAGCATCCGTTCATTTGAATGGTCGCATTTAAGCCTCTCGCTGTGGCGCCGGAATCTACTTCCAATATTAAGTAGTAGTTTGCATTTGCCGAGTTTATGGTAAAAAGGTCACCAGAGCCGAAAGTAACATCGTACCCGCCAAGCGATTCCCCGGTGTCGTGATATATAAGGCGTTGAACCCAATTCCCATTGATGTCGCCAAGAGACACCGATACTTTCGAAAAGGCATTGGTGATGTACGCGCGCAGGGCGGAAAAGTACAGTTTTGAATAGCCCGCCGAACTGAACGGACCGAGTATCACGCGTCCCCATCCACGTTCTGTCCCACCGAACGCGTCCACTTTGATGTCAGATCCGTTATTCGTCACGGTGAAATATGGACCATATCCAAGGTTCTGTGTGTTTGCAACCGGTGCGCCGGGGTAAACCGTTTTTTGCCGTTTCCATACTTCCGTTGCCCCCATTTTGACAGCAGATAACGACGTGCCGTTATAGATCACATTCCCGCTCTGCGGCACTGTGACATTGTTGAAAACCAAAGCCATGCCCTCACCGCCTCACGAATAGTTGATTGTCAGCGTGGTGCCGGACAGGCTCATTGATATATTGCTGGCCCGCCGTGCATTGGAAAGCCTGCCGTCGTTGCCTTGGCACACGGTGCCCGCCGCTGAACCAAAGTTCTTGTTGAAGGCGTTGTTTTTCGTGAAGGCGGGCTCGGCCCCCACCTGGCCGGGCGTAAGCTGTACCGTCCTGTCGGCCGACCCGTCAAATTCAGCCATCTGCTGCCCGGCGTTGTTTTGGAGGATGAACTTTTTAGCCACCCGGTCCGCCGCTGCCGCCCGGTCCACCACGCCGTCGCCGTCCGCGTCATAGGTGGAAAACCGCTTCTTGATCTTCCCGAACAGCACGGTCAGCTCTTCCCCCGTCTGGATATCCGCATCCTGCTCCGCCTCGGTAAAAGACGCCGTTACGTTGGAGCCGTCCCCGTTGCGCGGCAAAAGCGGCTGCTGCTCGTTTCCGGGGTCATAGATGCTTTTCGCCATGTCGCCCGCGCCCAGCTCCACCACCTTCGCGCTGATGGCCGCGTCCGTCTCAGCCTTGGAATAGGCCCCCGCCTGCGCCGCCGTCACCCCGTGGGGGTTGTCCGCGCGGTCCGTGTGCGCTTTTACAAGGTCCCGCAGTCCGTTCAGCACCGCCTGCAGCTTTCCCGCCGGCGCGGCCGTCACCCCCTCGGGCGCCGCGGCGCCGATGTCGGCGGGCGCCGTTTCGGCCTCCAGCTGGCCGGCAAGCTCGTTGAACGCGGGCGCAAGCACCTCCCGCGGCAGCTCGTCCATAATGCGCTGCATCTCGGCGGTGGAAACGCCGGGCGTGTCCGGCCGCCCCACGTTCCCCTTGCCCAGCATATCCCCTTCTGTAATTTTTCGAAACGCCATAAGCTCCTCCTTTTCTCAGGCCCGGTAATACCCGGTCTCCACAAATTCAATGCCGATGCTGTCCAGCCCGAACGGCTCGTTCAGCACGCCGTTTTCCACCTTGAACCCCGCCTTGTCCACTTTTTTCAACCGGATTTTGTCCCCCAGCGTGCGGGGCGTGTCGTCGTTGGAGTAGGTGAACTTGGAATAGATCAGATGCGCATAGGAAAAATACCGCGCCGTCACAAAATCGCTGAACAACTCTTCCCATATGCCCGCAACGCGTCCCCACGCCCGCACGCCTGTCGCCAGCGCGCTGGCCAGCGCCACATAAAACCGGCTGAACGTTTTGTTGCGGTAAAAGGTCCGGCCGCTCAGGTCCGGCGTACGCCAGCACGCGTAGATCGCCTCGCCGTTGTCGTTGTAGTTCAGCGGGTCGGACGGTTCGTTTGCAAATGCACAGAGCCTGCCGTCCGCCGTGCCGAACCACAGCGCGCCGTCCTGCTCCCACAGCACGCGGGCCGGGATATTGGTGCAGTAAAAGCCCACATACTGGCGCGTGGAATAGGGGGCCGAGCGGTCCGTCTGCGTGGCCTGCAGCCCGTCCAGAATGTACGCGCGCCCGTTCAGGCACAGCCAGTACATGTCTTTGTAAACCAGCGCGAACGCTTCCTCCAGCCCGTTTTCCTCCAGCAGCTTCCCGTTCAGGAAGAAGCTGCGGCTCTGGCTGTATTTTTCCCCGGTAATGTCCTGCGCCGTGATGGCGTAAACGCCAAGCTTTGTCAAAAACAGCGGTTCCGTGCCCAGATATCCAAACGAATACGGCCCGATGGCTCCCTCGCCCTGCAAAATGTTCACGATGGGGAACGCGGGCTTGTTGTCCACAAGGGTTCCCTCCCGCACGATCACGTTCCGGTCGGAATCGGTGGAATCCTTGTGCGCCGCCAGCCGGGCGTTTACAATGGAATATCCCACAATGGCGCTGTCGCTCTGGCCCAGCACCGAATAGGCCTGGTCTCCCCAGTAGGTGGGGTCGTTCAATCCGCTGTACCAGTCGTAGTTGATGAGCTGCGGGCTGCCGGACAAAAACAAACGGTCCGTCGCGCCGTTCACGCCGAACTGGATGCCGATGCGGCATTTGTTGATGCGGTCCGCATAGCCCTCAACCGTGTGTGATGCGGTGATTTTCACATTGTCCTGCCCCGCCACCGGGGATACGCCCGGCGCGGTGGTGAACGTGACCGTGCCTGCCGTGCGGTTCACGGTAAAGCCGCTGTTTTCCGCCATCGGCTTCCAGCTTCCGTCCGTCTGCAACAGCTCGGCCTCCACGGGCGTGCTGTCCAGCGGCACAAGGGACATTTGATAGGTCTTATCCTCCGCCGTACCCAAAAACTGCTCCCGGTATTTCGGGCAGATCAAATTGGCGTTTTCGTATTCCTCCCCGCCGCCGTTCGGCGCGCGCGCGATGGTCAGCGTGGGGATGTATGCGTCCGCGTCCACCCGCGTCACGGCCGTGCCGTCGTAGCACAGCAGCACCTTTCCGTCCGCGATGTACAGTTTTTCGCCAAATTCCCACGAGCGGCTGCGTGCGTCGTTTGCGTCGGAATACACCACGGAATCGCCCTTGTACAGCTTTGTGCCCGCGTGTACCAGCGGGTCGTGCCCCATCAGCGCGTGATATCCGTTGATTCGCCCGTCCAGCGTCCGCTTCACCTGCCATCCCATGCGCTTGCGCACCTTCCCGGGCACGTCGCGGATCATGTTCTCGCAGTCGGGCGAGCGGTTTTCGTCCGCGTTGGCCGGGCTGTTCGTCAGGTCCGCGCCTAAAAAGGTATCAATTTTCACCTGGGACAACGTGGGAGCCGACGCGCCCGGCATATTTGTCTGCTTAAACATTGCAGCCACCCGTCACGACCGCCGCCGGGCCGTCCGCCTGCCCCGAAAGGTTTGAAAGCTTGCCCTGATACTGCGCGTAAAAGCTCTGGAAAAACCGCTGGTCGTATTCCATGCTCTGCGTCTGCGCCGCGACAAATAAAATCACGGCCAACACTGCTTCATCCGGCAAATCAAACTCCGTTTCATCCGGCGCATTGTCTGGAATGTCCGCCGGGTATGCCTCATAGCGCAGCGTAAACGCATCCGGCAGCTGCGAATATTTTGTGTACGGATGCGCAATGCCGTCTACGATCACGTAGCGCGGTTTACAGCAGTCTTGCGGCAGCGTTTTTTCATCCTCCGCCGCGTACGTTTTTTCGCGCCAGATGGGGTAATACAACGCTACCTCTTTCTGTCCCATGTCAAAAAAGCGGTCCAGCCTGCCCGTCAGGTCCGCCTTCGGCTTTGTTTCATCCAGCAGCTTCAGCACTTCGCTTTTTGCTTCACCCAATGTCATTCCTGCATCTCCCTTCTGTTTCCGTCCGCATGCCCCGGAAGCCGCGCCCCGCCCGCCGCGCGGACGTTTGTCCCGCATGGAGCAGGGCGGCGCTTGTCGCCGTTCGGCTCCATTTCGCTGCGCGAAACCGCGCTGGCCGGTTACCGGCCCCACAGGGGCCGCTATTTTGCCGTCCCCGTCACGGCTGCGCCGCGCCGGGGCCCCAACGGCAAAAACCCGGCGCTTGTCGGGCTTCATTCGCCCTCCATTTCGCCTGCGGCGAAACCGCGCTGGCCGGTCATCGGCCCCACCGGGGCCGCTATTTTGCCGTTCCCGTCACGGCTGCGCCGCGCCGGGGCCCCAACGGCAAAACCCCGGCCCTTGCTCCCGTTCGGTCGCATTTCGCCTGCGGCGAAACCGGGCTGGCCGGTCGTTGCCCCCGCCGGGGGCAACGTGCTCGCTACCCCATTTTCGCTTCGCTCAAATGTGGCCCCGCGCTCGCACCCCGGCCTTGCCTCCATTCCGTCTGCGTACGTCCTCTTTTTCGGCGCATTTTTCGGCGCAAAAATGCCCCTGCCGGGCCATGCTTTCGCATTCCTCCCGGCGGGGGCGTCCTTTCGCTTTGTTTCACCGCGCGGGCGCGGCGTTCGGCACCCTTACGGCAGCAGCAGCGCCGCCGCCTTCATGGTCGCGGCGCCCGTTACATATACCTTGCCCGCCTTTTTAAACGCACCGGATTCCAGCACCACGGCCTTGGTCTTGCCGTTCGCCACGTTCACCACAAGGTCCGCGACGCCCTGAATGCCATTTCCGGCTTTGAATGTCACGTCCCCGGCGCTGGAGCCGCCGTTCTCAATCAGGATCACGATCTTCGTGTCCTGCCCGTCAAACTGAATCTCCGCCCCGGCCGTGCCGTCCAGCGCAGCCGTAGCGGGCAGCTCCACCCCGCCGTTCAAGGGGATTTTTGTCAAAGCAATTGCAGTTGCAGCCATGTTTCAAAACTCCTTTCCATTAAGCCCCGGCCTTGCAGTTCAGCACCACAAGCTCCTTGGGCCGCACGATTTTCGCCTGATACAGCACAAAGCCCTTCACCGCGTCGGAGAAGCCCTTCTCCGGGCGGTACGCTTCCACGTGCGTCATCGGGTTCACAAACGCCACTGCCTTGTCCGTGTGCACCGTAATAAGGCTGTTTGCGCTGGAATCCACGGCGACGTTGTTGCTCATCTTTACAATAACGTTGCCGTACTTGCCCACGCGGCCGTTCTCCAGCATTTTGCTGTTGTCGGTGTCCAGCGCCGTGTATGCCTGCTTCAGGCGCATGTAGAACCAGGGCGGCACCTCCATCATGATTTTGCCGTTGGGCCGCACGTTGTTGCCGTACAGCTTTTCCAGCGCCTTGTCGATCTCTCCCAGCACGTTGTCTTTTGTGATGGCCGTCGCGCTGGCCGCGTACTTCACCGCCTCGCGCGTTGCCGCCATACCGGCAATGTGCTTGTCCATCTCGTCCGCAAGGCCGTAAGTCGCCTCCTTGTTCAGCGCCTCCATCACGCCGCCCACAGCCTGCCGCTTGTCGATATCATCCACCTTGTAGTTGAAATAGCTGATCTGCCGGACGGCAAGCGTCACGCTGCTGTCCTCCACGCTTTCCGGGGCGCTCAGCGTGATCGCCTTGTCGGTGGTTGTGGTAATGGTGGGCCTGCCCACGCCAAGAATGCGCACCGTGTCGCCCATCGCTTTTACTTCACCGTCGTATTGGCGGTTGCAGCCCTCCGCGTACACAAGCGCCTTTTCCAGCTCCCGGTTGATCGCCTCCGCCCATACGGTGGGAATAAAATTCTCATATGCCATGCTTCGTCGTTTCTCCTTTCGTTATTTCCAGTATTGCTGTGATTTTCGGATCTTGTCGAAATACCGGCTTACCGTCGCCTGGTCCATAGCCGCCACCTCCGCGCGCGTGAAAAACTCCTTTTCCGTTGTGGGCGAGGTTTTCACATCGCCCATGCTGGGCGGGTTCGCCGCGCTGCGCGCTTTCTCGTTCCGGATGGCCTCGTACGCCACAAGCGGCGATATGCCGCCGGCGCACAGCTTGAGGAACTCAATGCCAAGCTCCTCTACCTTTTGGGCCTTTTCGTCCGGGTAAGCCGCGCGGATGGTTTTCAAATCGTTTGAAAACTGCGCCTGCGCCTCCCTGTCATGTGCCTTCTTCAGCTCCGCGGCCTGCGCCAGGAACTCCGGGTCCGTGGCTCTGAACTGTTGGCGGAGCTGTGCCTCAAGCCGCGCGAGGGCCTCCGGCTCTACTGGCGCGGCCTGCGCGCGTCCGCGGCCCGCCGCCCCGTCGCGCCACGCGACAAATTCCGGCTTGGACGCAAACGGCATTCCGGTTTCCGGGTTGCGCGCGTCGCCCACCAGCTCGTGAAAAAGCCGTTCCTCCCGCTGCTGCGCCTCCTGCCGGCGGCGCATGGCGGCAAAACGGGCGTTTTCCTCCGGTGTCTGCCGCCGCGCGCCCGTCCCTTCGTTGTCCGCGCCGCCCAGGTCCCCCTGCGGAGCCTCCGGCCCGGCCGGCGCCGTGCTTTCCGCATATCCGGCGGTCCCTGCGGCGCTCTCCTGCGCCTGCATTTCGATGGTGTTCATTTCTTTCATGGTTGCTCCTTTTTACGCTTGGAAAGCGAATTTTTTTGTGTGCCCTTTGAAGCGTCGCCCCGGTTGCAGCGGTCGCCTCCGTCGCATGCGGCGCATGCTCGTGCGGCTCCTCGCTGCTGCCCAGCGCTTGTCGCCATTCGGCTCCATTTCTCCTGCGGCGAAACCGCGCTGGCCGGTCGTTGCCCCCGCCGGGGGCAACGTGCTCGCTGCCCCATTTTCGCTTTGCTCAAATGTGGTCCCGCGCTCGCACCCCAGCCCTTCCGGTTCGCTGTATCCGCCGCTGGCGGCGCTCACCTCCGGGCACCCCTTTTTACGCTTGGAAAGCGGTTGGATTTTTCCGCGTTGCCTGCGAATTTCGGATAAGCGCAAGCCCGTGCGCCCACCTTATCCTGTAATCATTGTACGCCTTCGCAAGTCCGTTTTTCCGGAATTTTCCAAAAGAAAACAGGCAAAAAAGCAGCAAAAAAGCCGCAGCGGTTTGCACCGCTGCGGCCTTGCGTTTTCGGGGATATTTTGTTTTACCAGAACATGGTGCCTTTGATTTGCGCCAGGTATTCTTCCGGGGGAATATAGGTCTCCTCCGCCTGTTCCGGACGCTCTTGTAGCAAGCGATTGATACGGGCAATTTCTTCAGCTACTGCCTGTGCGGTTTCCTCGCTATAAGACATATAAGGCCGTTCTTTACGCCGCTGATACCACGAGATTCTTTTTTTCAAATCTTCCAACTGCTCTGAATTTTTCAGCAATCCGTATCGGGCGTCCAAGCAAGGGAGTGAATAGAATGAATAGCCTTCTTCCGCTTTTGCCTGTTCCAAAAATTCCTCGCTGGGAACATATTCTTCCTCCGCCAGTTCCGGGTGGGCTTCTATCAATTTTACCAGGCGGCAGGTTTCATCAATCACAGCACATGTATACGGCGTATCCTCAAAGTCATCGATTGTTGTGATCCAATATCTGGTTTTTTCTTTATAGTATTCCTTTTGCCGTTTGTTTGTCACTTTTGTCCCCCCCAATTTTTTATGAATGCCTCTATTTCATCTTCAGTATACCCTATCCTTTCCAGCGTTTCAACAATGCGCTGGGATTCAACGCTTTTGTCCAGCACGTTGCCCGCCACGTCCGGCCATGTTTTTTCACGCTGGTCTTTGGTGTAATACCAGCGCTTTGCCGTTTGCCGCGCCATTTTTTCGCCGCCGAGGTTTACATATCCGTTGGTGGCCGCTGTTTCTATATCGGGCGCGCCCGCCTGTTTCGCCGCCGCTTCTTCCAGATAATGCAGCCTTTCTTCTTTTGTTTGCAGGCTTTGGAACTCCGGCGTATCCTTTACCGCTTCATATGCGTCGCTCACCAGCGCCGCATATGCCAGCTTTCGGCTTCCGCCCGTTGCAAGCTCCTCCTCATTTTGAATGGCGTGCTGTACCTCGTGCATTATGTCCGACATGCTTTTATTTTTAAACGTGTCTTCAGTAAAACGCAGCGTTCGTTCCTGCGGAGAATATTTTCCCTTTTCGCTTTCCGACAGCGTTCCCAGTTCCACGTTTATGTCCGCTATACCCGGCTCCGCCTCATACAGCTCCGGGTGCTCCAGATAGTCCGCAAGGCGGCTGCCCTTTTCGCCCCGCGCGTTGCCGTTCGGGTACAGCTTTGCGCCGCGGTCGTTTATCTCCCGCACCCACGCGCCGCCGCCGTCCCTTGTCAGGTGCGTTTCGCTCCATATCGTCTTCGCGTTCTCTCCCTGGGCTTCCAGCTCCTGCGCACGCGCGATCTGCTCCGCGTCCGTGGCGCGCACAAAGCTGTATTTCTCCCCCGCAACGCTTCCCGCCTCGCCACGCAGCAGGTTCACCAGCGTGCGCTCCGCTTCGTCCAGCATGGCCCGCTCGCTGCCGCTCAGACGGATGGCGATGCGGTTTTTCAGCCCGCGCACAAAGTCCAGAAAGGTTTCCATCAACTCCCGGTCGCGCTCCACCGCGCGCACCAGCTTTTCCGGGTCCGCCACAAGCTCCTGCGCAAGCCGCAGGCTTATTTCCTCGTTCAGCGCCGCCGCGTCGATATTCCCCTGTGCGTCCAGCAGCCCCGCGCGCGCCGGGCTGTCCGGGCTTAAGTAGTCCGCCGCCGTCTGCCGCGCAATCTGCTCCAAAGCCGCGTCGCTCTGTGCAAGCCCCAGCACGGCGCTCTCAAATTTCGCATACGCTTTCGCGTCCGCCGCCTTCATGCTGTGCCCCAGCTCGTGCACCGCCGCGCCGAACGCATAGCCCGCGCCGCCCAGGTTCACCGTAATGCGCCTGCCCTGCACCGCGGCCTGCACCCCGCTGCCCGGCTGGAACACATATTGCAGCTCCATTTTCGCCGTGCCCGCCAGATGCTCCAGCCAGTCCAGGTCTGTTTTGCCGGCCCGCCCCGTTTCCAGCGCCATGCGCCGCGCCGTCTCCGTCTCCGCGCTTTGCAGCAGCTCCCCGTTTTTGTCCCAAAGGCGCTTGTCGGCCTTAAATCGGCCTCCATTTCGCTCCGCGAAACCGCACGGCCGGTTACCGGCCCCACAGGGGCCGCTATTTTGCCGTTCCCGTCACGGCTGCGCCGCGCCGGGTCCCCGACGGCAAAACCCCGGCGCATGGATTCCTGTATCGCATCGTAGTTTTCGCGCACCTCCCCCGCGCTCATTCCCTGCACCTCGGCGCGGGTGTAAAGCTGCCTGCCGCTCACGGTTGCTTCAGGGCGTTATCCCATTCTCACAGCTTTATTCCCGCCCCAAAAAGGCCTCTACCTGCCGGGAATATTCCAACGTTTTTGCGCCCATCAACAGCCTTGCTTTGGCCAAAACCGCTTTATCGTCCCCAAGTTTTTCCAGTACCGCATACAACAGCAGCTCCCGTACTTCTTCGCTGGCACAGGCCATTTTTTCAAAAAAAGCAAAAGTTCGATCCAGTAAATCTTTGTTCTGTTCTTCATAAGCCAGCCGTTCCAGAATGCAGGGCATAAGCCCCATCCCCCAAATGACATACGGACCATCCGTTCCATCCACCCAGTTTTCCCGGCATTGTGCCTCGAAAGGTGCTTGCAGCTCGGGCACGGCCTTTAAATATTCCTGCCATACATTATTTTGGTTCATCCCTTTTCCTCCAATGCTTTTCGCAGATCATTCAAAAGTTCGGTTACTACTTTTAAATCTTTGTCAGACAAATTTCCAGAATCCTTTAATTTTTGAAAATACACCAGCATATTTTGAGCTTTCTGCGAATGTCCCGATTTGCTCAACAGTCGCCCTGTTTTCCGCTCAAAACGTATGCTGTCCGCCGTTCCTCCGTCACCAATCACCGAGCTTGGTCTGTACACTTCACCAATCATTTTTCTCAGTCTTGCGTCATCAACAGAATTTATCAGAGATTCTCTTCTGTTGGTGCCAATCCAGCCTTTATACTCTGCCGGCAAAACTTTTCCATTCGGAGCTACATAAAAATCAATGTTTTCTCCATTATCACCCGCTGGGCTTTCGCTGTCAACCGCCGGCACATCAACCGTGCCGCTTTCGGGCATATTCTCCGGAAGTTCCCCGTCCTTGTCCCACAGTCCCATGGATTCCCGTATCGCATCGTAATTCTCGCTCACCTCCCCCGCGCTCATTCCCTGCACTTCGTCCCGCGTAAACAGGCGCGGAACGCTGTTCCCGCTTTGCTGCGCGCCCGGTACAGCGCCAGTCTTGTTTTTCCTTGCCAGCGTATACGCTTCCCCCGGCAAATTCATCACCGCGCTTGTCAGCGTCCCCACAAGCCCCGCGTACAGCGCGTCCGGCTGCGTTTCCACAAAGGTCTGCCATGCGCCCCGTCGCTGGGCGGCCGCAGGCGCGGGTGATAAAAGGGTCCAAAAAAACCGCAGCGGTTTTCCGCTGCGGACTGTTCATTTACTAATACCTCTATTCTTATTAAAAACTATTTGCTTACTCAAAACGGCGTGTGGTAAAGTTCCCGGATATCTTCCGCCAGTATTCTTAAAAGTTCCTGTTCAGGCATGTCATCCGGGTACAACTCTCCATCTTCCAACACACCGTTTTCTGCCTCCCGCCGATTATTCGTTGCTTCTATCACATAGGCCGAAAGGCCATGCACATATGTAATCTGACAAAAGTTTTCACGATACACAAGATACCTTTCGTCATTTATTATTTGCCATTCAAACCCTGCCTTCAAAAAAACATTCTCCATTTTTTTAATTGTGCTCTTAATTTTATCTGTCTTCATTTTTACATTCACCTCATTTATTAAATTTTGTTTCCATGCAAGTCAATTCGTACTTTACCTGTTTTCCCCGAAGATATTTTATAATATGCGCCGTTGTGATGACTACCTGTCGCTGGATGATACTGCAATATTCTATCTCCTCCCCAATTCACTTTAAATCCTCCACCATCTTTATAATGGATACCTGTTAAGGTTTTACTTTGTGCAAGCGGTAAAATTGTATACCCCTGTTTTTCAAGAAAACAATAAAGCGTTTCAGGAGAAACATCTTTTAAAAGCAATGGATCTTCAACAAAATTTTCCAAATTTTTAATATGCTTTATCTGTTCAAAATCATCACGCACTTCTTCAATTGTAATTTCACTTTCTTTGGATAACTTTCCCTCCGCGTCCCACAGGCCCATGGACTCCCGGATCGCATCCACATTTGCCAGTTGTTCCTCTTCGCTCATCCCCTGCACTTCAGCCCGGGTGTAAAGCCGCTCATTCCCGCTGGTGGTTTCATTATCCTCCCCGGGCGCTTGCCTGTCAACCATACGGCTTTGTGTGCCGCCTTGCAGCTCCCCGTTTTCATCCCACATTTCCATGGATTCCCGTATCGCATCGTAATTCTCGCTCACCTCCCGCGCGCTCATCCCCTGCACTTCGTCCCGCGTAAACAGGCGCGGAACGCTGTTCCCGCTTTGCTGCGCGCCCGGTACAGCGCCAGTCTTGTTTTTCCTTGCCAGCGTATACGCTTCCCCCGGCAAATTCATCACCGCGCTTGTCAGCGTCCCCACAAGCCCCGCGTACAGCGCGTCCGGCTGCGTTTCCACAAAGGTCTGCCATGCGCCCCGCTCGTCGCCGTTCCACAGCCTGGCAAGGTATGCCCCCGCGATCTCGCTGATGTACTCCTCCGCGCCCTCGCCCAAAACGTCCACCAGCTTTTTTACGGCGCCGCGCCCTGTCGGGCTGCTTGCCACGCGGCTCAACACATCGTCCAGCAGGCCGGTTTTGTTCAGCCCCGGAATGCCCGCGCTGATGCGCTCCGTCGCCGCTTCCACGCCGCCCGACAGAATGCCGTACAGGAACGCCGTCTCCTCGTCTGCTCCGCCGGCCCGCGCCTCGGCCGCCGCGTTGCCCGCGGCCGAGGAAAGCAGGAACGGCGTGCCCAGCCTACCGCCCGTTAAAAGGTTTACGGCGACGGTGGGCGCCATTTGCCCCGCGCCCGCCGCCACGTCGCCTCCCAGCTTCCACAGGCCGGTCGCTCCGTAGCGCTCGTCGATGTCCCGCCCATACTCCGCCGCGCGGGTACTGCGCAGCCCGTCTGCCGCGCCCGAAAGCTCCGCCGCCACGGCGAGGTCTGCGGCCTGCGTGTCCTGCGCGTGTTGGGCGTATTTTCCGCCGAATATGCTTGCGAGGGCGTTTTGAATGTCCCGCTGGTTCACGCCCGTGTCTGTCACAAAGCCGTTGCGCAGCTGCGCGTCCACCTGCGCCCGGCTGTTGTCGATGGCGTTGTTGTACGCGCCTTCCACGGCTCTGTGCGCGCCGTTGGTAAATTTTTCACCCAAATACGCCAGCTTCGATTCGTCCTCGTTAAAGCCTGTTTGCGCCAGCTGGTTTTCCAACCAGTCGCCTGCCGTTTGCCCCGCCTGCTGCCCGGCAATCGCCGCCGGGTCCGCCCCGAACTGCCCGAAGCTTTGCAGCTGCAAATTCGCCCATTCGTTTGCC
>ERZ857801.3000-NODE-3000-length-12843-cov-3.109478_pt1 | contig 12843 bp, 11 predicted proteins | sample MGYA00519762_ERZ857801 | MGnify/ENA primary metagenome ERZ857801 (study PRJEB31778, sample SAMEA3449368) | human gut metagenome | biome: human gut; feature: human-associated habitat; material: faeces | place: United Kingdom | collected 2010/2012 ...
ACCTTATCAGGCGAAGCCTGCCCTCCCGAAGGGAATGTATTACGGTATGCCCTTTAGGGTATGATTTTTTGACAGGAGAGAGTGAAATGAGTATAAAACAGTATGAAAACCAAATCTATGCGGGAGTTCTGGGAAAAATCCTTGGTGTCTATTTAGGCAGACCTGTGGAGGGCTGGAGTTATCAGAAGATACAGGATACTTTCGGAGAAGTCTCCTACTATGTACATAACAAAGTGGGAGTACCGTTGATCGTGGCGGATGATGATATTTCCGGTACTTTCGCCTTTTTCCGTGCCATTGCGGACAATGGCTTTAAGAAAGAGACTACCGCGGAGGAATTTGGAAGGACATGGCTTAACTATATCATAGAGAACAAGACGATCCTCTGGTGGGGAGGTCTGGGTCGTTCTACAGAACATACCGCTTTTTTGAATCTGAAAAATGGGATTGAGGCTCCTATGAGTGGTTCTATCGCAGTCAATGGAAAGACTCTGGCAGAGCAGATCGGCGCGCAGATATTCATAGATGCTATTGCGATGGCATGCCCCAACGATCCCAAGACAGCAGTGAAGCTAGTACGCGCGGCCGCTAGTGTCAGTCATGACGGGCTGGCAGTGGATGCAGCATGCCACTTGGCAGCTCTGGAGGCCCTTGCTTTTGAAGAAAAAGATATAGATGTCCTTCTCGATAAAGCGTCTGCCTATATAGAAAACGAGAAATTAAAGGCAATTATTGCGGATGTAAGGGACATCTGTTCGAAGGAAAAAGACTGGAGAAAGGTACGCGCCTATTTGGATCCAAAATATGGATATGAAGTATATCCGGGGTGCTGCCATATGGTGCCAAACCACGTGATGGTCATTGCATCTATTATCCTAGGCGGAGATGATTTCCAGAAGTCTATTACCATTGCATCTTCTGCGGCATGGGATACAGACTGTAATGCAGGCAATGTGGGCGCGCTTAATGGAATCCGTCTGGGAATCGAGGGAATCAACGCGGGAGCAGATTTCAGAGGTCCGGTTTCCGATTCCATGTATGTAGTGACATCCGATGGCGGTTCTGTTGTAACTGACGCGGTACTGGAGACAAAGAAAATTGCTTTCACAGCGGCGAAGATGGCAGGAGAGGAGTATATACCATCCAAAGAGCGCTACACTTTTGAATATCCAGGAAGCACCCAGGGCTTTTTGAAGTGTGAATATCACACGTTGGATGCGGCAGATGTGCGGATTTTAAATGAGAATGAAATATCAGGAGAGAATGGACTGCGTGTGGAATGTGTACATGTGGCAAAGGGAGTGACCGGCAATGTGGCGACTCAGGTCTTTATCGATTTTTCCAAGCTGGCGCAGAATTTTTCTACGGTGGCATCTCCGACACTGTATTCTTCACAGGTTGTACATACCGAGATAAGCCTGGAAGAAAAGAGTAAAGACAGGAAGGACATCCGTGTACGTCCGTATATTCTATATTATGATATCGACAATGTGGTACAGGTAAAATACGGGGAAGAATGGCAGATAGGAAAGGAAAAACAGGAGTTCATCTGGCAGATACCGGATACAAAAGGAATGTCTATTTTTAAACTGGGGTATCAGATTTTAAGTGACGCCCGATTTGACGGCGCGGTCATCCTGCATAAGATAGACTGGAACGGAGCTCCGACAGATTTTGCACAGCGTGGAATGCTTATGAATTCCATTTGGAATACCAACCCATTGTGGTTAGCTGGATTTGCCAGCTCTGCAGTACAGTTTGCAGCGGACTTTAAGAGAACGTACTGCGTATCTAATGTGGAGGATGATGGTGTAGTCACTATCGGAAGCAAAGAGTGGAAAGATTACAGTGTGGAGTCGAAGCTCTATTACAGCCTTCACAAGGAAGGCGGTATGGTGTTAAGGAGCGTGGGACATAGACGCTTTTATGCCGCGCTTTTAGGTGGCTGGAAGAAAGCACAGATTATACTGGTGAAGGATCGTGAGAAGAAGGTGCTCGGCGAAGTGGATTACTCTTACGTGGAGGACGAAGGCTACCGTCTAAAATTCTCCGCGTATCAGAATATCCTGCGGCTGGACGTGAACGGAGAGACGATACTGGAAGTCAAAGATGACACGTATACAGAAGGTGGGGCAGGTTTTATGATTTCCGGCGGGACTATGACCTGCGACAGCTTTATTGTGGCAGGCGGGGAGGATAGATAATGAAGTATGCAGTAATATCCGCGGTGGCGACAGATGAGATTCATTTCCCAGACGGCAGAGAAAGAATCGTTCCTGGCGGTGCTGGAATCTATGCTATGTGTGGGATTCGGCTCTGGGAGAATGATGTGCAGATTGTGACTGGAGTAGGAGAGGACTACCGCACCATTCACGGAGCATGGTATGAAAAGAACCACATTTCCATGGATAGAATGAAGATAAAAGATGAAAAATCACCTTGGACATTGATTCAGTATTTTGAGGACGGCGAACGAGAGGAAACACCTCGTTACGGACTTACTCATTTTCAGAAACTGGAAACTACGGGGGAGGAAATGCAGTCTGTGTTCGATGCGTTCGACGGTGTCTACATTTTTAAGAATACAGATGAATTGTTCTGGACAGAGACATTGAAAGCCCATAGAGGTTATAAAGGCAAAGTGATATGGGAGATTGCAGCAGATGCTGCATTTCCAGAAAACCTGGAAAAAGTGGAAAAAATCGCGAAACAGATGGATGCGTTCTCTATCAATATAACGGAGGCGAAAAACCTGTTTGGGACAGATTCTTGCGAGGCAGTCATTGAATGTTTGAAAGGTTGGGGACTGGAATTGATTTTTCTGCGGCAGGGTGCGAAGGGAGCAGTTATGATTTCCAGGAATGAGATTGTGGAAGTAGGGTCTATGCCGAATGTAAAGGTGGAAGACCCTACAGGCGGAGGCAACAGCTCCACCGGTGGAGTTTTGTGCGGGTTAGTGAACGGATACAGTCCGAAGACCTGCGGAAAAATGGGAAGTATCTCCGCGGCAATGTGTATCTCCCAGCATGGAGTACCGGAAGAGATAACCGAAGAAATGCGCAGAGAAGCGTGTAGAAAAGCAGGAATTGAGGTGTAAGATATGCTGAGTGATAAAATCCGTGCAAAAAAATCTATTCAGAAAATGCACGAAATATATGAATATTATCAGAATGTGCCGGAGAGGGGCCTGGTGATCGATGGGAAACCTGCTATGACACAGATAGACCCAGAGAAAGCGGGAGATTTTGTATTGGTAACAGTGCGGGATCCCTTATGTGCCTACGACAAAGATCCGGCACGCATGATTGCGGACAAGCTGGAAAATGCCGAACTCATTGGACAGTCTGGAATGTTTACCAGCTATACAGGGATGTATAAAGGGGCAAAGATCAGTGTGGTGAGTGGGGGCAGTGGTTCTCCGGAGGTAGAACTTCTTCTCTACGATTATATGGAATATACGGACGCGCATACCTTTTTAAGGGTCGGAGGCTCCGGCGGAATCGGAGATGAAGTGAAACCAGGAGACATTGTTATCTCTAGCGGTGTGGTGCGTGAGGAAGGAATGACAAAAGCGTACGTTCCGGCAGTGTATCCGGCAGTAAGTAGCTATGAAGTAGTAAGCGCCATGGTGCAGGCGGCGGAACAACTAGAGGCCTCTTACCATGTAGGGCTTACTGTGTCGGTGGACAGTGATTTTATCGGAGGAGGACGCCCTGGCGTGGGTGGATATTTACAGCCATGGAACATAGAATTTGCAGGTATTTATAATCGGGCGGGAGTTCTAAACGGAGATAGAGAGTCTGCGGCGATTGTGACACTCTCGGCACTTTTTGGAAGGAGAGGCGGCTCTGTCTGCTCGGTGGCGGACAACTTATGCACTGGGGAAAGGTTCCAGGCGGGAAGTGGTCATGGCTCTGCTATTGATATTGCACTGGAAGGCTGTGCAGTCTTAAATGAAATGGATAAACAAAAAAAGAATAGGGGGAAACGCTATTGGTATCCCGACATGGAAAAGGAGTAGATATATGGAGAAAAAGAGTAATCCCATGAGTAGACAGGTAATGAGCCTGCCAAAGCTGATAGAGGAACAATATGAAGATTTGGAGCCAAAGACAAGAACTGTGCTTTCTTTTCAAGAAATCTTTAACATCCAGAGGATTGTTCTGACCGGATGCGGAGATTCCTATGCTGCGGCGATGGCGACGAAGCATGCCTTTGAGATGCTGACTGGAATTCCTACAGAGGTTGTGACTGCATTGGAGCTTGGAAGATATTACTGTAAGAGACACATGGGGGTAGATTGCAGAAATCCTCTTGTCATCGCAGTCAGCAATTCAGGAACCGGAGCGCGGGTAGCCGAGGCAGTAGAGAGAGCCAGGAAGCATGGCTGCTTTGTGTTGGGTGTGACAGGAAATGAAGAGTCCCCGTTAGGGAAAAACTCCGATAAAATATTAAAGCTGAATATCCCGCCTTTCGAGGGAGCGCCGGGAACGAGGAGTTACATGGTGAGTGTCATGTCGCTTCTACTCCTTGCCATTCGTTTCGGAGAGGTACGGATGAACTATACTATGGACACAGCGATGCAGTACAGAGAAGAAATGAAACGGCAGGGAGAAGAACTAAAAAAACTGCTTCCTGAGATGGATGAAGTGTGCTTCAAGGTGGCAGAAGAGTGGAAAGATTTTCCGTGCTATGATTTTGTGGGTGGAGGCTTTGACTATGCCACTGCATGGTTCGGACAGGCGAAAATTCTGGAAGCGACCGGAAAGTTTGTCATGCATATTAATACAGAAGAGTGGTTCCACTTAAACTTCTTTGCAAGAGATGCAAAGCATACGGGGACGGTTGTGGTTGCCAACACTACTAACCCGGCGCATAGTCGTTCTAAAGAACTGGTGAAATATGCGAACGTTCTGCATCGTCCGCTGGTGGTCATTACCGATGGGGGAGCCTTAGATTTTAACGGTGAGGAAGCTATCTATATCAAAGTGCCAAAACCGGAGGCACAGATTCTCATGCCGCTTACACACTTTGCGCCGGTATGCCTCATTGCTGCTTATATTTCTGAACTTATCGGGGAGAAATACGGCAGAGGCTGTGAAGGAGATTGGTCTTTCGCTCAGGGAGGCGCAGGAGTCACTAACAGTGAGATTATCTTGGATTAAGGAAATAAAGGAGTAGAAGGATGCTGAAGAATTTTAAAATAGAGACCAAGTATAATGACGTGTACGACATTACAGAGCAGGTTCTTAAGACTGTGGAGGAAAGCAAAGTGAAGGAAGGAACCTGTATCGTGTACAATACCCATTCTACGGCGGGACTGACGGTATTTTCCCCATGGGATCCGGACGGTTTTCTAGACTTAGACGATGAGATCCGCAGACTGGTGCCGACTAGAGTGGATTTCAAACACCAGCACGACACTCCACAGGATGCGGCAGGACATATCAAATGCGCGATGTTTGGCGTGTCCTTAAGCTTTATCGTAACGGGTGGAAAGCTTTTGCTGGGCGGCTCCCAACATATTTACTTCCTGGAATTTGATGGACCTAGGAATCGGGAATTTTATGTAAAGATACAGAGTGACTAAAGGAGGAGAAGGAAATGAAGAAAATCATATTAGACTGCGATCCCGGCATGGATGACTCTATGGCGATTGTCATGGCAGTGAAATCTCCAGAGCTGGATGTCCTTGGAATTACAACGGTAAACGGAAACTATCCGGTTGACGTGACACAGAAGAATGCAAGAAAGGTACTGGAGCTTTTAGGCAAGACGGAGATACCGGTTGCCAGAGGAATGGCAAATCCTATTATACGTAATTCACCAGGCGATCCTTTCACGCATGGAAAGGACGGGCAGGCGGAAGCAAATCTTCCGGAGCCAAAGATGGCACTGTCTGAGTTGGACGCAGTGGATTTTATTATCAGAGAGGTAAAGGAACATCCGAAGGAAGTGACCCTCATTGCAACAGGGCCTATGAGCAATATTGCTATGGCAATGCGCAAAGCTCCGGAAATCAAAGAGATGATACCGGAAATCATTGCTATTTCCGGCATGTTTGGACTCAATGATTATGCATTTATGAATGCGACAGGGGATACTCCCCAGAGTGAATGGAACGTGTATGTGGATCCGGAAGCGGCGAAGGTGGTCTATGAATCCGGCGTGAAGCTGACGGCCCTGGGACTGGATGTAGCGACATATTTTGATGTAGATTTTACAGAGGAAGAGATTCAGAAATTAGAAAAGAGTGACAAAAAAGAGGCGGCGTTTCTGGCAAATGCCATCCACTTTGTAAGAGGCAGAGGGTTCGGCGCGTATTGCACAGTTATCGACTGTATGGCAGTTGCCTATGCCATAGATCCGACTCTTGTGGAGACACTCAAGGCGCATGTGGGCGTGGAGACGAAAGATGGTCTGACACTTGGCATGACAGTAATTGACAGAAGGCACCACTTTGTATGGGAGCAGCTTCCGCTTATAAATGTAGGGAAGAAAGCAGACTGCGGCAGATTTTTAAAGCTGCTGCTTGACTTAGTGCTAAGATAAAGATAGAGGTGGATAATGTACAGATATCAGCATAAAATGATGGAGAAAGAAGCAATTTATATCGCCGGTCCGGAGTGCTTTTACACCTATGGTTATGATACTCTGGGAGCGATGAAGGCAAGAGCAGAGGCAGTTGGCTGTTCGGTGACTTTGCCGAACAGTGACCCGTTGGATATGGAAAATCCGGACCTTCAGAAACGGGCAGACAGTATCTTTGCAAATCTTGAAAAGGTAATGCTGGATACGACGGCAATCATTGCTGATCTGGAGGCATACAGGGGTGCAGAGCCGGACAGCGGCACTGTCTATGAGATTGGGATGGCATATGCCAAGGGAGCAAAGTGTTATGGATATACCAGAGATAAGAGGAGCTTTGCCACAAAGAATGTCAATGCTTTCTTGAATGGAAAAGAAGCGGAGGATGAACTGGGGAACAAGGGCATGTATCTGGCTTTGCCGTTTGCACCGTCCATTATCGGTTCTACGAAGATCATCGAAGGAGATTTTGACGATTGCCTAAAAATGATGGTGCGTGATGTGGAGGAAGAGTACAAGCGTAAAGCGGACAGAGGCTACTATGTGGATTATTCTAAGACTCGTACAGTGAAGGAAGAGGAGGCACCTCTTATCTACTTGGCGGGTGTGGGACGTTATCGTGATGATGCAGAAGATGTTTTCGCAAAGAGAAAGGAAATCTGTAAAAAATACGGACTGAATGTGGTAACTCCGATGGATCAGGCGCCGGGAGTGGAGAAGATAGAGACGGACAATCCCTATATCTGGGCCTCCAATGTCTTTGACAACTACCAGCAGCATGTGCGAAACTGTGACGTCATTATCGCAGATCTAAATGATTATCGTGGATATGAGGTCAATAACGATGTTGGATTCGAGTGCGGCATGGGCTTCCAACTTGGTAAGAAGCTGTACGGATATATGAAAGATACCTCCCCGCTTGTTGAGAGGATTCCCCACCTTGGAGAAGAAAGAGAGTTCAGGGAGCATACAGGCAGCAACGTAGAGAATTTTAACTATCCTTGCAATTTGATGTTTTCCTGTTCCATGAAGATTTTCGAGGGAGAGTTTGAGAAAATCATACAGCAGGTAGCGAAAGATTTAGAAGGAAAATAGAAAGTTTGTTTTCAGACAGTATTGCCCAATAAGCGAGAACAGACGGAACTGTTTTAAAGAAGGAGGAAGGAAGATGGGAACACCACACAACCGCGCCGAGATCGGCGATATTGCGGAGAAGATACTGCTTCCGGGAGACCCGCTGCGCGCGAAATTTATCGCGGAGAATTTTCTTGAGAATGCAGTCTGCTATAATGATGTCCGAGGGATGTACGGATATACGGGGACTTATAAAGGAGAAAAAGTGTCGGTTCAGGGAACAGGGATGGGGATGCCGTCCATGCACATTTATGCAAATGAGCTGATGGAAGTATATAAGGTAAAAAAACTTATTCGCGTTGGGACTTGTGGAAGTCTGCGCGAGGATGTATACTTAAAGGACGTTGTCATTGCTATTGGCTCCACTACAGACTCCAACATGAATAAAGACCGCTTCGGGAGTATTTCATTTGCTCCCACAGCGAGTTTTGGCCTGTTAAAGCGGGCATATGAGATTGCCATGGAGAAAAAAGTGCCTGCCATTGTGAGTAACATTTTCACAAGTGATAAGTTTTATGATGACAATGCACAGCAGAAGAACAGCCTGCTGGCCTCCTACGGGATTGCGGCGGTGGATATGGAGACATGTGAATTGTATACATTGGCAGCAAAACATCATGTAGAGGCACTGACGATGCTGACAGTCAGTGACCATCTGGTGACAGGGGAGAAATGTACTGCTCAGGAGCGACAGACTTCTTTCAATGATATGATAAAAGTGGCACTTGAGATATAAGAAGGCTTAACCGGTACAAAAAGCAGGCGTTTAGTTTTGTAAAACAGAAAGGAATGTAGACGGTGAAAGTATTGAATTTTGGCTCTTTGAATTATGATTATGTTTACCAGGTGGAGCATATGGTGCGCGCCGGAGAGACACTTGCCTCTGCAGGGATGGAGCGTTTCTTTGGAGGAAAAGGGTTAAATCAGTCTATTGCCCTGGCAAAAGCAGGAGTACCGGTGTACCATGCAGGGCAGATCGGAGAGGATGGAGAGGCATTTCTGGATCTGTGCCGCAGAAACCATGTGGATACCTCCTATATCCGTATGCTGCCAGGAAAGAGTGGACACACTATCATCCAGGTGGATAAGACAGCGCAAAATTGTATCCTTCTCTACGGCGGGACAAACAGGGAAATGACAGAGGAGTTTATCGACACCGTTCTGTCGGATTTTGACAAAGGGGATATTCTTCTTTTGCAAAATGAAATTAACCTGCTGAATGTCATCATTAACCGAGCATATGAGAAGGGAATGACGATTATTTTAAATCCGTCTCCATTTGACGATGCATTATCTGTTTGCGATATGTCGAAAATTTCCATTTTTCTTATGAATGAGGTGGAAGGAGAGCAGATGACTGGGGAGAGGGAACCGGAAAGGATTCTCTCCTGTATGAAAAAAACATATCCGGAAGCGCAGGTTGTTCTGACCCTGGGGAGTGACGGCTCTGTTTACCAGTACAAAGAGGAACGCTATGTCCAGGAGATTATCAAAGTAAAGGCGGTGGATACGACTGCCGCAGGAGATACTTTTACCGGATATTTTGTGGCCGGGCTTTTAGAAGGAAAATCTATTCCGGATACGTTACTGCGGTGTGCCAAAGCATCAGCAATCGCAGTATCCAGGAAAGGCGCGGCTCCTTCTATCCCCTATAAAGAAGAAGTGGAAGCCTGGAAGCTAAATAGGAAAGATGAATAGGCAAAATGGTTCATAATGAATAGGCGAAATGTTTTGACATTTTTTTCGAACTGTGTTAGAATGGCTACGCTTACAAGGTGCGAATGACGGAGATTGCATTTGCACCTTTTTTTTGGAATGCTATCAGGACAGAAATGATTGAGAGACCACAGTTAGGAAAGGAGAAGTGTTTTGCTTACCATTAGTAATTATGTAAAACCGAAAACGCTGGAGGAAGCATATGAACTCAACCAGGCCAGAAACAGCCGTATAATGGGAGGAATGATGTGGCTGCGACTTGGAAATGCGAGAGTAAAGACAATTATAGATTTGTCAGGACTGGGTCTGGATCAGATTGAGGAAACAACTCATGTGTTCCGAATCGGGGCGATGTGTACACTGCGCCAGTTGGAGGAATGTGAAGGATTAAAAGAAATGTATGGGGAGGGAATTGCAGAGTCTGTCCGCCACATTGTCGGAGTGCAGTTCCGCAATCAGGCGACTGTCGGAGGCAGCATCTATGGCAGGTATGGCTTTTCAGATGTGTTGACGGCGCTGCTTGCCCTGGATACTTTTGTAGAGCTATATGACGGCGGAACAATTCGGCTTTCAGAATTCGTAAACCGAAAAAAGGACAAAGATATTCTGGTTTCTATTATTATCAGAAAGAGCAAGAGAAAATTTCACTATGAATCGGTAAGACAGACAAAGACAGATTTTCCAGTTCTGGCCTGTGCAGTAGTGACTGGTATCGTAAATGGACAGGAATCCTGGTATTTTTCTGTTGGGGCGCGGCCGATGAAGGCGGCGCTGCTTGAAAAACAATGGAAAGTACCAAAGGATGCAGATGATGAACAGCTGGAACAGTTTGCCAGACAGGCGGCGGAAGAATTTGACTATGGCTCTAATATGAGGGGAAGTGCCGCCTACCGCAGGCACTTGGCAGAAGTACTAATCCGGCGCGCAATGCGTGCGGTTTTATCGGAGGATTAACAGATGGAAGTACAGTTTAGATTGAATGGGAAGCATGTAACGGTGGAAGCGGGCGGTGATACAATTCTCTTGAATGTTTTAAGGAATCTGGGCTGCCGTAGCGTAAAATGTGGGTGTGAGACGACAAACTGTGGATTGTGTACAGTCTGGATAGACGGAAAATCTCGGCTTTCTTGTTCGGTTCTTGCAGCGTCAGTAGAAGGATGTGAGATTACAACACTGGAAGGCGTGGAAAAAGAGGCCGCCGCATTCGGCGCTTTTCTTGCAGATGAAGGAGCAGAGCAGTGTGGGTTTTGCTCACCAGGCTTTATTATGAATGTACTTGCTATGTTTCGGGAATTAAAAAATCCATCTGTTGACGAAATCAAAGAATACCTTTCCGGCAATCTGTGCAGATGTACCGGATATATGGGGCAGCTCCGCGCAATACAGAAATATATGCAAAGCGGTCAGGCAGCAAAAATGCTGGAGGACAAGGAAGGCAGCATGGAGGTGAGCGCATGAGAACAGTAAACCAGCCGGTAAGAAAGGTAGATTATAAGGCGTTGGTGACGGGAAAGGCGGTATATACGAATGATCTGGCTCCGTCGGACTGCCTGGTTGTAAAAGTTATCAGAAGTCCCCATGCACATGCCTTGATCAAAGAGATAAATATAAACCGAGCGTTGGCAGTACAGGGAATTGAATGTATTTTAACTTATAAGGACTGTCCAGACAAACGATTTACGATGGCAGGGCAGACATATCCGGAGCCAAGCCCTTATGATCGGTTGATTCTGGATGAGAGAGTCCGCTTTGTAGGGGATGCAGTGGCTATCGTGGCAGGGACAAGCGAAGAAGCGGTTGTCAAGGCTATGAAGCTGGTAAAGGTAAAATACGAAGTGCTTGAGCCTGTTTTGGATTTCCGGAAGGCAAAGGATAACCCGATACTAGTACATCCAGAAGAAAACTGGAGGAGTCTGTGTCCGGTGGGAGCAGATAACACTCGTAATCTGTGCGCCCATGAGGTGAGTGCAGAAGGAAATATCGAAGCAGTGTTAAAATCTTGCGATTATGTAGTAGATCGGGTGTATCATACAAAGGCAAATCAACAAGCAATGATGGAGACATTCCGCACGTATACATATATGGATGCCTATGGAAGACTCAATATCGTCTCTTCTACGCAGGTTCCGTTTCATATCCGGAGGATACTCGCAAATGCTTTGGATATACCGAAGTCCAAAGTACGTGTGATAAAACCGCGTATCGGCGGCGGATTCGGTGCGAAGCAGACATCTGTATCAGAGGTATATCCGGCACTTGTGACATGGAAGACGGGAAAGCCTGCGAAGATTGTCTATACAAGAGAAGAATCGCTGACAGCGTCTTCTCCGCGGCATGAGATGGAAATGCATGTCCGTCTGGGCGCAGACAAAGACGGGACGATCAGGGGAATTGATTTATATACGCTGTCGAATACAGGTGCGTTTGGAGAACATGGACCGACGACAGTGGGATTATCCGGACATAAATCCATACCACTGTATGGGAAAACAGAGGCATTTCGTTTCGTTTATGATGTCGTCTACACGCATGTTATGTCTGCGGGGGCATACAGAGGATATGGCGCTACACAGGGAATCTTTGCTGTGGAATCTGCGGTGAATGAGCTGGCGGAGATGCTTGGCATGGATCCTACTGTATTGCGTGAGAAGAATATGGTGCGGGAAGGACAGAAAATGCCGGCGTATTATGGAGAGACAGCGAATAGCTGCGCGCTGGACAGGTGCATGGCACGTGCGAAAGAGATGATTGGATGGAAGGAGAAATATCCGTGCAGAGATATGGGCAATGGAAAAGTGCGGGGCGTAGGCGTCGCCATGGCGATGCAGGGCTCAGGAATCTCTGGAGTAGACACAGCATCTGTGGCAATCAAAGTAAACGATGATGGGTTTTACAGCTTGATGATCGGTGCGACAGATATGGGAACCGGATGTGACACGATTCTGGCACAGATGGCAGCAGAGTGCCTGGAATGTGATATGCAGGAAATTATAGTACACGGAGTAGACACAGATTCTTCCCCCTATGATTGTGGTTCTTATGCCTCGAGTACAACCTATGTAACGGGAATGGCGGTTGTAAAGACATGTGAAATGCTGCGTCAGAAGATATGTGCGCGTGGAGCACAGTATTTAGGCTGTTCTGTGGAAGAGGTAGAGTTTGACGGACAAAAGGTGACAAATTTAGGAACAGGAGAATCAATTACACGCGCAGAAATCGGAAACCGTGTTATGTGCAGCAACGAAGAGGCGCTGTCAGCAAGTGAAGCATTTTCTTCTCCTATTTCACCGCCGCCGTTCATGGTTGGTGCTGCTGAGGTGGAAGTGGATACCGAGACCGGCGAGGTAAAGCTGCTGGAATTTGATGCCTGTGTGGACTGCGGCACGCCCATCAACCCGAACCTGA
>ERZ857801.3003-NODE-3003-length-12830-cov-3.147710_pt1 | contig 12830 bp, 16 predicted proteins | sample MGYA00519762_ERZ857801 | MGnify/ENA primary metagenome ERZ857801 (study PRJEB31778, sample SAMEA3449368) | human gut metagenome | biome: human gut; feature: human-associated habitat; material: faeces | place: United Kingdom | collected 2010/2012 ...
CTTTCAAAGATTTCGGCATGTAATAATTATAGCTTATCCATATCTCCGTTCTGTTGCATGTAGAGAGAATGACGTTGTTTGATATTTTTATCTTCAGTGTGATACAAAAGAAGATTTTGAATATTTAAAGACTGTGCTAATTGACAGGCATCTTTCACTGTCGAATGATGTTTTTCATAAGGATGAAAAACATCAGCTTCACTATGTAAACAAAAAGCTTCATGAAGTAACCAATCACTATTTTGAATATAAGCTTCATTGATTTGATGACATGGTTCATCTCCACAACAAGATAACTTTTTATTGTGATCTAATTGCATTTGAAAACCAAATTGTTTTGTTTTTGTAGAATGAATATCAAAAAAAGTGACTTGATGATTGATAATCATATGACTATCATGATCTTGAATTTCAATCAAGTGAATGCGCTTGTTAATAAATTGTGTATGCTTTGCCTCTAAAACCAGATGAATCATTTGCATGATAATATCAATAAGTTCTTTATGAGCATATATACGCACTTCACCTTGATATTTTCCTTGACTCATATGTTGACCAATCATACGAATCATCCAGATAATTCCCATCAGATGATCAATATGTTTATGTGTGACAAAGATATCTTTAATATCCTGCCAATTAATATGCGCTTTTTCTAGCTGTGATAAAAGGGTATTTCCGCCACCACCATCAACTAAGAAATATTGATTTTGATTTTCAAATACAAAACAGGTATTATAACACTTTGTTACTAAAGCATTTCCTGTACCTAGCATAATTAATTTCATAGAAAACCTCCATTTCTTTTTTGATTTTACATAAATGAGAATCTTGAATCAAGATATTTTTCGTTGGATTTATATGGATTTTCAAAGAAGAGAAATGATATAATGATGGCAAGGAGAATGATAAAATGAAAATAGTATTCTTTGATATTGATGGAACTTTAATAAATGCTCAAGAAGGTATGATGCAACCTCGTCATCAAACAAAACAAGTTTTAAAAGATTTTCAGAAACAAGGCAATAAGATCGTTATTGCTTCAGCAAGAGGGGCTATCCCTGAAGGATTAAAAGATATTCCATTTGATGGTTATGTTTTATGTGATGGACATTATATCATTTATAATAATGAGATTCTGGTTGATGAAGTTTTAACAACTCCAGAAATACAAAAACAAATGGAAGTTTATCAAAAATATCAAGGGCGACCTATGTTTTATGGACATCATGGAGAATGGTGTGATTGTTTGGATGATGAATTGATCGTTAAACATCGTGTAATGTTTCAGGGAACAGATCAAAGACCTAAGAATGTAGTAGAAAGATATGAGGCTCAGGATGTAGATGCCATCAGTTGCTGTGTTTTGTTTGAAACAGTGGAACAAATGTGGAAAGCATATCATGAATTAGAAAATGATATGACAATTGTTGCTTATGATCATGGATTGATTCGTATGGATGTTTATCATAAGGGATTTAAAAAAGGAACAGCCTGTAAGTATTTATATCAAAAATTAGGAATTGATCAAAAAGATACTTATGCTTTTGGTGATGGTGTGAATGATATGGAAATGTTTGAGTTGGTTGGACATGGTATTGCGATGGGAAATGCAGTAGATCGTTTAAAAAACATTGCAGAATTTGTTACTGATTATGTTGATTGTGCGGGTATTGACAAAGCATTTTATAAATATTTTGGAAAGGATCTATCATAATGGCATTAGTACAAGTTGATTTTTTCTCAGAAAAGTTAATGCGCACAGTCACAATTAATGCTATTATTCCTGTTGATAAAAAGTTAAACCAGCCAAATAAAAAATTCAAAACATTATACTTATTACATGGGATTTTTGGAAATTATACAGATTGGGTATGTGGTACACGTATTCAAAGGTGGGCACAGGATCATGATTTAGCTGTTATTATGCCTTCAGGAGAGAATAAATTTTATGTTGATAATGAAAACTCCCATGAATATTATTCACAATTTATTGGTGAAGAACTTGTTTCTATCACAAGAGCCATGTTCCCTTTATCACAACGTCGAGAAGATACATTTATTGCAGGGTTGTCTATGGGTGGATATGGAGCTATTATCAATGGACTCAAATATTATCAGACATTTGGATATATTGCCGCATTGTCTTCAGCGTTATTGATTGACACTTTTATTAATGCTAAGGATGGTGACGACGTACCTTATATGTATAAAAGAAGTTATTTAACTTCTGTTTTTGGTGATTTACATAAGTTAAAAGGAAGTGACAAAGATTATAAGGCACTGATTCAAAATATGGCTATAAAAGATGTGCCTGCGATATATATGGCATGTGGCACTGATGATTCACTGATTAAAGAAAATCGTGATTACCGTGATTTTTTACTTCAACAGGGAATCAATGTCACTTATGAAGAAGGACCAGGTGCGCATGAATGGGATTTTTGGGATCGTTATATTGAACGTGTTTTAGAATGGTTACCACTTGATGAGAAGAATGAAGGACTCAGCAGTGGTCATATAGAATAAGATGAAGAAAGGTGATCCTTTCTTTTTTCTTGACCTAAAGTTAACTTTAGGGTGTATAATAAACAATTGAGTAGGAGGAAATGATATGACAAAGAAATTAGGTTTTGGATTAATGAGATTACCATCACTTGATGAAAACGATCCTTCAAAGATTGATATTGAACAAGTGAAACAAATGGTAGATACTTTTATAGAAAATGGATTTACTTATTTTGATACAGCGTGGATGTATTGTGGATTTAATAGTGAAAATGCAACGAGAGAGGCATTAGTGAAACGTCATGATCGTCAGACTTATACACTTGCTACAAAATTACATTCAGGTTTTATTCAGACAAAAGAAGATAGAGATAAAATCTTTAATGAACAGTTAAAGAAAACTGGGGTAGAATACTTTGATTATTATCTTTTACACGATATTAATACACATAGTATTGAAACATATGAAAAGCTTGATTGTTTTACATGGATTCAAGAAAAGAAAAAACAAGGATTGGTTAAAACTATTGGATTTTCATTCCATGATGGACCAGAATTATTAGAAAAAGTATTACAGGAACATCCAGAATTTGAATTTGTTCAATTACAAATTAATTATTTAGATTGGGATAGTGTAGGTGTTCAATCTCGTCAATGTTATGAGGTGGCAACAAAATATCATAAACCTGTTATTGTGATGGAACCTGTTAAAGGTGGAACATTAGCGAAAGTTCCTGAAAAAGTTGAAAATATGTATAAAGAATATCATCCAGATATGTCAGTACCTTCATGGGCTATTCGTTTTGCGGCAAGTCTTGATAATGTCATGATGGTATTAAGTGGGATGTCTAATATGGCTCAATTAGAAGATAATATAAGCTATATGAAAGATATGCAGCCACTTCATGATGATGAATATCAATTAATTCGTCAGGCTGTTGATATTATTAATTCTACGATTGCTATTCCATGTACAGGATGTTCATATTGTACAGAAGGATGTCCAATGCATATAGCTATTCCTAAATATTTCTCATTATATAATGCTGATTTACAGGAAGTAGAAGAAAAAGGATGGACACCTCAAGGTGAATACTACAATAACTTGACAAAGACTTTTGGTAAAGCAAGTGAATGTATTGGATGTGGGCAATGTGAAAATGTATGTCCACAACATTTACCAATTATTGAAGACTTACAAAAAGTAGCACAGCATTTTGAAAAATAAAAGTCAGCATTAGCTGGCTTTTTGCATGTATTCATATTCAAATAAAAAGTGAATAAGATATTGTAAATCATATTTATGTATAAGATATGATTTTTATGATATATTGAATTGATATAAAAGAAGAAAGGAGAAAAGTATGAAAAAGAGAATTGGAATAACATGCAGTGAAGAACTACAAAATGATAAATATATACATTTTATTAAACAAGATTATTTACAGGCTATTATTGCAGCACAAGGAATCCCAGTTTTATTGCCGCCTGTTCCTATTGAAGATATAGAGATGCAATTAGATATGATTGATGGTTTAATGATTATTGGTGGTTGTGATGTCAATCCATTACTCTATCATGAAAATCCATTACCCTTATTAGGTGAAACAGATTATCCTAGAGATTTATATGAGATTGCCTTGATAAAAAAAGCAACACAAAAAAATATACCTATTTTCGGTGTATGTCGAGGACTTCAAGTGATTAATGTAGCTTTTGGTGGAACGCTTTATCAAGATTTATCTTATGCTCCACAGAAAATACTTTTACATTCTCAAAAAGAAAGAAGAGAATGTGCAAGTCATACAATAAACATTCAAGAAAATAGTTTTTTATATCCTATCTTTCAAGATAGAGGATATGTGAACAGTTTTCATCATCAAGCTATTGATCATTTAGGAAAGGGATTAAAAGCTGTCGCATACAGTGAAGATCAGATGATTGAAGCTATTGAACATATATCTTTACCGATTACAGCAGTTCAATTTCATCCTGAAGATATGTGTAAAACTGATCAAAAAATGCAGGAGATTTTTAATCAGTTTGTCGCCAAATGTTAATGCTTTTTAAGCATTGTTGATAATAAAAAATAGGTATTAGATATTTTTGTTTGGTAGATATATAATAGAAGCAGATAGGAGGTTAGAAGAGTATGAAAGATGTTAAAACATTATTTCCCGTTGGAGAAGAAAATACAGCGTTTGCTCAATATTTTATTGGTCAAAGTTATTTACAGCCCCTTGCTGAAAGTTTACCAGTAAGTAATGTCACATTCGAACCAGGTTGTCGCAATAATTGGCATATTCATCATAAAGGTGGACAAATTCTACTGGTTACTGATGGTAGAGGATGGTATCAGGAATGGGGGAAACCTGCTAGAGAATTAAAACCAGGTGATACTGTGGATATTCCTCCAGAAGTGAAACATTGGCATGGTGCTGCTAAAGATAGCTGGTTTGCACATATTGCAATTTCTGTACCAGCAGAAGGTGCTTCTAATGAATGGTTAGAACCAGTAAGTGACGAAGAATACAATAAGTTAAAATAAATATGATATTGAAAAGGATGAAATGAATTCCGTTATTTGGGAACTATTTCATCCTTTTTTATAGATGATATAATAAAGTTCTTAATTGAGATTCGTTTTCTCTAAGATACCAGCAGTAGAACGTCGCATGTGACTGGGCATCTGAAATAGGAATAATCACTCTATTTTGAGGCATGATTTCAGTTTTCATAACATAGTCAGATGTAAATGAAGGTAATGTAGACAGTTCTACCAAATCATAGAAAACAGAACGATCGTTTTGAATCAGAAATTTTGTATGGGGCATTGTTTTTTTATGCATATCATTCCAAAAACCAATATTTGACATTAATAACATTTTCTCTCCATCCATTTCCTTTAATGAGATGGATTTTTTATGAGCTAAAGGATGCGTTAGAGGTAAAGAAAAAAATAATTGTTCTTCCATAAATGGAATACTTTCAATCTGTTCATTTTCTATGTCATAAGGCATGATAATGATTGTATAGTCTTTTTCCTTTAGACCTTTGATTAAGATATGCATATCTTTAATTTCTGTTAATAATGTTCTTTGAGGATAGAACTGTGAAAATTTACGACTTAAATAAGATAATGGTGCTGGCGCACATGAACCAATCGCAAAAGTATGTAGCTTTCTATCAAAATCTACAAGTTGTTTTTTCATATCTTTTGTATCATCTAAAATACGTTTTGCTAGAGAAACAGCTAATAGACCTGTTTCATTAAAAGCAATTTTATTTTTAGTTCTGTTAAATAAATTGACTTCTAACTCTTCTTCTAATTTTTGCATAGAACGTGTTAAAACAGGTTGTGATATATGAAGCTGTTTAGCTGCCTTGGATAATGTCTGACATTCTTGAAATGTAACTAAATGTTGTAGTTGTTCTAATTCTATCATATGAGGACCTCACTATTCTATTTCATTATAGCAGATTTCCATATTGATATTGTACAAAAACAATAAAAATGCTTACAATATCATTGGAAAGAAGGTAGAAACATGATATTTTATTATACGGCAACAGGAAACTGTTTATATGTAGCAAGACAGATTGAAGAAGATCTTTACAGTATTCCACAGGAATTGAAAAAAGAAGATTTACGATATAAAGCTGATAAGATTGGGATTGTCACTCCTATTTATGCTGGAGAGCTTCCTCAAACTGTTAGATGTTTTTTAGCAAAAGCCAAATTTGATACATCTTATTTTTATATGTTATTGACTTATGGAAATAGAGATACAGTAGCTGGTGTATGGAGTGAAAACTTTTGCAAAGAGCATGGAATACATGTTGATTTTATTCAAACAATTAAAATGGTTGATAATTATTTACCTTCATTCGATATGGAAGAACAGATGGCTATCAATAAGCATGTAGATGAGCAAATTCAAGAAGCGAAAGCTAGACTTGAAGCTCAAGAAAAGGATATACCTCAACCAACGAAAGAAAGCCAGGAAGTTTACCAAATGGTGACAAAAAGATTTACGGATTATCCTGAATTGAATAATGGAGAAACAATTCAAATAACAGATCAGTGTGCGGGATGTACAATATGTGAGCAAGTCTGCCCTATTGGTAATATTCAAATGGTTAATGGAAAAGCTCAAAGAAAGTCAAAAACATGTGATTTTTGTTTGGCATGTGTACAAAACTGCCCATTTCATGCGATTGCGTTGAAGTTTGATAAGAATCCAAATGCAAGATATCGTCATCCAAAAATCACATTAAAAGATATAGTGAAATCAAATCATCAGGGAGGAACAGAAAAATGAAAAAAACACTTTATTTAATGCGACATGGACAAACTTTATTTAATGTTCAACACAAGATACAAGGATGGTGTGATGCCCCTTTAACAGAACTAGGAATGAAACAGGCAAAGATCGCAGGTGAATATTTTAAAAATAATCATATTACATTTGATCATGCTTATTCTTCTACATCAGAAAGAGCTTGTGACACTTTAGAAATCGTTACTGATTATCAGATGCCTTATACAAGAGTGAAAGGTTTAAAAGAATGGAATTTTGGTGTTTTTGAAGGAAAAGATGAGTGTTTGAATCCACCTTTACCATATGGAGATTTCTTCAAAGGATTTGGTGGAGATGGTGAAATGGAATTAAGAGAAAGAATGTCAAGCACATTAACTGAAATCATGAATAAAGAAGATCATGAAGTCGTTTTAGCCGTTTCTCATGGTGGGGCTTGTGCTCAGTTCTATCGTGCATGGGAAGAATATGCAAAAGTAAAGAAAACAGAAAGATTTTATAACTGCTGTATTTTAAAATATGAATACGAAGATGGAATTTTTACATTAGTAGAAATTATCAATCGTAATGTGACTGAATAGAGGTAGACATATGGAAGGTGCAAAAAGAAAAAGCTTTTTTCAGGCTGATGTTGATCTGATTCATGGACCTATATTTCAATCATTGATTACTTTTGCTCTTCCATTACTTGTTTCTAATGTGTTCCAACAATTATATAATACTGTCGATACAATGGTTGTTGGAAATTATTTAGGTGATGTATCATTAGCAGCCATTGGATCATGTACATCTATTTATGACTTATTAGTAGGGTTTGCATTAGGAATAGGTAATGGATTGGCAATTGTTACAGCCAGAAGTTTTGGATCACAAGATCGAGAACTGTTAAAAAAATCAGTAGCAAGTTCTATTGTTATTGGATTGATTGTTTCTATCGCTTTAACAACAATAGGAATGATATGCTTGCATCCTTTACTTGAATTATTAAATACACCAGTAGATATTATTCAGGAAGCATATAGTTATATTTCAGTTATTGTTTTATTCATTGTTGTTATGTTTGCTTATAATCTCTGTGCTGGTTTAATGAGAGCCATTGGAAATAGTGTGATGCCACTTGTTTTCCTTATCGTTTCGTCTTTATTAAATATTGTATTAGATATTTTCTTTATTACACAACTCAATATGGGAATTCAGGGTGCAGCTGTCGCAACGGTTATTTCTCAAGGTGTATCAGTTATATTATGTATTATTTATATTTTCAAAAAGACACAGATCTTATTACCATCAAAAAAACATTTTGCAGTCGATAAAGAATTATATAAAGAATTATTAGGACAAGGCTTTTCAATGGGATTTATGAGTAGTATTGTTTCTGCAGGATCAGTCATTCTTCAGTATGGAATCAACAATTTAGGATATCTGATTATTGCGGGACATACAGCAGCCAGAAAACTCTACATGTTCTTTAATATGCCTTTTACAGCTATGGCGCTTGCAATCTCAACATTTGTCTCACAAAATAGAGGAGCAAATCAGCGCGAAAGAATTCAAAAAGCGATGAAATATGCTTATATTTATGATGTTGTTATGGCAGCTATTGTGACTATCATTATTCTATTATTTGGGTCATCACTTGTAAAATTAATTTCAGGTTCTAGTGAAAGTGTAGTTTTAGATAATGGAACACTTTATTTAACAATTGTGGGACCATTCTATGCAGTATTAGGAGTTTTGATGCAAACACGTTATGCATTGCAAGGATTAGGACAGAAATTATTACCGTTGATATCAAGTATTATTGAATTTGTAGGAAAAATTATATTTGTATTTATTTTTATCCCTCAATTCCAATATATGGCAGTTATATTCTGTGAACCCGTTATATGGTGTGTGATGTGCATACAGCTTGTTTATTCTTTATATACAAATCCATATATGCGAGGAATCAAAGAAGATTAGGAAATGCTATCAGGCATTTCTTTTTTTGTTATAGTTGTAACTATTGACATTACAACTAAAGAGTGATATATTTTGTGTGAGGGTTGTAATGATTTTTGTTACATTAAAAGTGTTATAAATTTTAAAATCATAAAGGAGTTTCAATATGACGACACATGAAATACTGAAAATTTTACAGGAAGATATTCATACAACTGTTATAGCAACTATAGATGATCAGAGAATGCCGTATACCTGTGCTATTGATATGATGTTGTTAGAGGATGATTATTGATATTTTTTAACCGCAAAAGGGAAGTCTTTTTATCAAAGATTAATGAAACATCCCCATATTGCTTTAACAGGAATCAAAGGTAAAGATACGTTATCTGCAGTTGCTGTTTCTTTAAATGGAAAAGTCAAAAATATAGGTCATGATAAATGAGAGGATATTTTTGTAAAGAATCCTTATATGAATCAGATTTATACTCCTGAACCAAGGGATGTTTTAGAGGTCTTTCAAATATATGAATGCAAAGGAGAATACTTTGATTTAAGTCGAAAACCTATATATAGGCAAAGCTTTACGGTGGTAATGACGATAGAAAATGAAGGCTATATAATTACAGACAAGTGCATCAATTGTCAAATGTGTTATGATATCTGTCCCCAAAAATGTATTCATTTATCAAGTCAATCTTTTATGATTGAACAACATCATTGTTTACATTGTGGAAAATGTCAGGAAGTCTGTCCCGTACATGCGATTATCAAAAGGTGGAGAAAATGAAAAATAAAGATATGCTTATCAAACAAATTGTTAAAATCATGATATCATGTGATGCTATTATTATAGGGGCGGGATCAGGTTTATCATCTTCAGCTGGACTCACATATTCTGGAGAAAGATTTGAAACTTATTTTAAGGATTTTATTGATACATATCATTTGCGTGATATGTATTCGGCAGGATTTTATCCTTATGAGACATTAGAAGAATACTGGGCTTACTGGTCTAGACATATTTATTATAATCGCTATATAGATTCTCCTAAAAAGACTTATCAGATTCTTTTAGAACTTGTTAAAGACAAAGACTATTTTGTTATAACGACAAATGTAGATCATCAGTTTCAAAAAAATGGCTTTGATAAGACAAGATTATTTTATACACAAGGAGATTATGGTTTATGGCAATGTTCTAAGCCTTGTCATCAGCAGACTTATGATAATGAAGATATAGTAAAAGCTATGTTAAAGCAACAAAAAAATATGAAGATTCCATCTCAACTCATTCCATATTGTCCTCGTTGTGGAGCACCAATGACAATGAATTTAAGATGTGATCAGACATTTGTACAAGATGAAGGATGGTATCAGGCACAACAACGTTATCAAAACTTTCTTCAAAAACATCAACATAGAAAGGTATTATATTTAGAATTAGGTATAGGAGCCAACACACCAGTGATTATAAAATATCCATTTTGGAATTATGTATCTCAAAATAAGAATGCAGTATATATCAGTATAAATTTAGATGATCTCTATTGCCCTGAAAACATTCACAAACAATCTATCTTAATTCAAGGAGATATCCATAATATTTTAAATTCTGTAGCGAATGAAATGAGGAATGACCATGACACAAAATGAAAGATTAATCTATTTAATTCAATATTTATTAGATGAAAACAATATGCATATAGACTTACCTCAAGGTCATGATGAGTTATTTGCGCTTTATCGTGCTTTAGTGAATATCAGGGAAGCTAAATCAGTTTCACAGACATTCTTAAATATTCAAGATGCTATGTTACAAGAAGAAAATGCCAAAAAGGGTGTTGTTTCTTTTGACGAGGCTTCTGATCGTATTCTTTTATGGAGAGGGGATATTACAAGATTAAAAGTAGATGCCATTGTTAATGCTGCTAATAATCAGATGGAAGGATGCTTCGTACCTGGACATCAATGCATTGATAATGCCATTCATACATTTGCTGGAGTACAACTGAGAAATGAATGTCATCATCTTATGCAAAAACAAGGCTATTTAGAACCAACAGGTCAAGCTAAAATAACGAAGTCTTATAATTTGTCATCTCGCTATATTTTGCATACTGTAGGTCCAATAGTAACAGGAGCGGTTACCCATAAAGATGAGGTTTTACTGGCATCATGTTATGAAAGCTGTCTAAGATTAGCAGAAAAGTATCAGCTTCAATCAATAGCATTTTGTTGTATTTCAACGGGTGTTTTTCATTTTCCTAATGAACATGCAGCGAAAATTGCATTCAAGACAGTTCATGAATATCTTCAACATTCTACAATTGAAAAAGTTATTTTTAATGTTTTTAAAGAGTGTGATGAAAAAATTTATTTAAAATTATTTGATTGAAAAGATAAATCTGATATTTAAAAGGCTTACTTGTGTTTAAGTAAACCTTTTTAACGTTGAATAATATCTTTTTAAACTGTTTGTATTAAAGAAGTTCAATGATTTTATCTTCAATTTCATAGGGTGTGACTAATGGTTCAAATCTTTCAACAACATGACCGTTTCGATCAAGTAAGAATTTTGTAAAATTCCATTCAATCCTTTTTGATAACTCAGGTTTTTGTTGTTCTTTCAAATATGTATATACGGGAGATTCTAATGGACCATTCACATCAATTTTAGCAAATTGAGGGAAACTGACACCATAAGTATCGGCACAAAAAGACATGATTTCTTCCATTGTACCTGGGGCCTGTTCACCAAACTGATTACATGGAAAATCTAAGATTGTAAAGCCTTTTTCATGATACTTTTCATATAAATCTTCTAAATGATCATACTGTTCTGTAAATTCACATTCTGTGGCAGTATTGACAATTAACAAAACTTGACCTTTATATTTTGATAAGGATTCTTTTTGATTATGACTATTTATAACTTCTATATCATATAAATTCATTTTTATCACCATTTTTACTATAACAAGTTCAATATCAAAAGTCAAAGCATGTGTTTTGTTAAAAAGATATTGACAGGTATGGAATAATAGGTTTATTATATAACTGTTTAAAATAAAACAGTTAAGGAGAGAACTATGAAAATCAAAACAGAAAAGGGAATTCAAAAGTTTTTTTCACTGGGAATGCACCCTTATATCATTAAAAAGTATAATTCATTATTTGATGAATTATTAAAAGAGTATCAGATGACACAAGTTGAAATTGATGTCTTGGCTTTTTTAGCAAATAATCCAGAATATAATCATGCACAAGATATTGTCAATGCGCGTGGTATTTCAAAAGGACATGTCTCATTAGCTATTGAAAAGTTGGTGAAACGAGGTTTAGTGACAAGAAATCCTGATCCTGTCAATAGACGTTGGAATATTTTATGTGTTGAAAAAAAGGCAGGTGAGTTAGTTAAAAAAATTCAAAATATTCAACATGCTTTTGATGAACAGGCATATCAGAATATTTCACAGGAAGATATTGTCAAATATCATGAAATTTTACAACAGGTTTATCATAATTTAGGAGGTGGACAACATGAATGAAAGACTGGAAAATGAGAAAATATCAAAATTATTACTTTCACTTGCGATACCCTCTATTCTTGCTCAACTGGCAACGCTTATCTATAATATGGTAGATAGAATATATATTGGACAGTTAGCTGATGGTGCTTTAGCCATTGCAGGGATTGGATTATGTACATCTATTATTACAATTATTACAGCTTTTACCAATTTATTTGGAAGAGGCGGAGCTCCTTTGGCATCTATTAGAATGGGTGAAAAGAGAATGGATATTGCTGAAAAGATACTTGGAAACTGTGTCTTTAGTTTGGTGGTTTCTTCACTTATTATTATGGCAGTCCTGTTAATTTTTGGTGAAGATATTTTAATGTTATTTGGAGCCAGTGAGAATACATTGCCTTATGCTATGGACTATCTTTCTATTTATTGTTTAGGAACGGTCTTTGTTCAATTGAGTGTTGGTCTAAATTATTTTATCAATGCACAGGGTTTTGCAAAATATGGAATGTTTACATTACTTATTGGTGGT